>Ga0302252_1000114_pt1 | contig 98601 bp, 76 predicted proteins | sample AAG_RA_Leu_MG_FD_193511 | JGI IMG/M metagenome (GOLD analysis project Ga0302252, IMG submission 193511) | Enriched activated sludge microbial communities from anaerobic digester in WTTP, New Holstein, Wisconsin, United States - AAG_RA_Leu | ecosystem: Engineered > Bioreactor > Anaerobic >... | reverse complement strand
GACCTCAGCATGTCGTAGGAACTGCTCCAGTTCGAACGACATGCTGAGGTCCCTCGTAAATTCCTCGATGGCGCTCTGGAGCTTTTCTCTTATCCTGTATTCCTTGAAATCGAGCAGTGTCGCGATCACGGCGGGAAGGGAGAGCAGCAGGGTCAGGATGATATAGAAGAGCGTTACGGCAAGCGAAATCTGGAGCTGTGAAGCAGTGTCCAGCGCCAGAATGGCATGCTGCTGAAGCAGGAGCAGCAGCGTGGCGACAAATGCCAGATAGAGCGCGAATGCGCCTGCGTATCCCATCAGGAGCCTTATGAGCACCGATGATTCCATGGGCTCTCTGCAGATCATCACGAGAGAAAGGCAGACAAAACCCAGAAGGGATACCATCACTCCGGCAGGAGGGAGCGACGGGCTGTATGCCGACAGGAAGTCGAGCGCCCCCAGGGCGGCGCCTGCCGTCCCGAGGCAGATCGGGATGAAGACCTGGCCGTGCTCTGTGGAGATCTCCTTTCTGTAATCCTTGATGAGCGTGGTGAATGAGATAATCGACGGGATAATCCAGAGGACCATGAAGACAGGGAAGAGCGGACCCGGCACAGGTGTCAGGCAATGGGCCGTGTCGTTGATTCCCGAAACGGTGAGGGGGAGCGGCGCCAGCGCCGCCGCCGCAAGTCCGGGAATATAGACGGCCACTGGAAATGCGCGCGATCTGCCCTGCGCTGTGAGAATATAGTGGCACGCTGCAGGGGCGAAAAACGCCATGGCCGCGAGCGACACTCTAACCAAGAAAAACGACAGTGCCGCGTCGTCTCTGAAATGAAGCGCCAGCAGGTCGCAGAGGTGCCATATGAAGAGGGTGGAGCCTGTAATGATGAACGGTGAGAAGAGCTCCCGTTTTTTGCTCCTCAGCAGGATGAGAAACACGACGAGAACAATTATGATGAGCGATTCGCTGTGAAGGATGGCAGGTATGGTCTTCATTTCCTCTTCGATGCTCCGGCGGCGATGCTCGATGGCGCGCTCTCAGGCGCAGACTTTATCCTTTCTCTGCCGGAGCTTGTTTATCCCTTCTCCAGGCTGCTTGATTCCCCTGCTAAGATTGTACGTCATGGGCCACATATATACAAGTGCTCAAAAGTATGAGTTACAGCGCCGGGGCATAGTTCGAAAGGGTGGTATCGCCCTAATCCAAACGGGCAGAATCCACATCCCGGACATGATTGCCCATGGCTTTACATTTTCTTTACAAATTCACGGCAGCCCTTTACAGGCCCGGGTTATGATATATGACAGAGCCTGTTTCTGCAGGAGGGCCCGAGGCTGAGGCCGGAGAAATGTGAGGTCTCACAGCCGCTGACCTGCAGGCAGCGCAGCGTTGAATTTTTTACTGATATATCAGGGAGGGAAAAATGCTGAGATTGTCCATGGCCATTGCATTTGCCTTATCTGTCCTGCTTCTCTCAGTTCCCGGCTCTTCGACTGTCCCCAGCCGGGACTCAGGCGCCCTGCTGACGGCTGAGGCAGGCGGCTCGCCCGCTCCGGGCGAGGCTTCTTACAGGGACCAGCTCACCAGGATGCTCGATCTCCTGTACCGGACATCGAATATAAATGTGATAAGAGGCCTGAACCTGTCGGCTGAGCAGCTCGAAAGGCTGCAGCGGCTGGCTGTGGAGGTGGAGAGGCAGGTCCCGACGTTTTCATTCAAAGGGGAGCTCTCTCCTGATGTCGCTGCGGTGGACAGGGCTTACAGCTCTCTGGCAGAATCGCTGCTGAAAGACGGTAATGTCAGCGAGGATCTGAAAAAGGAGGTCTTCGCGGCCAGGGCGAGAGAGGCGGCGATGATTAAAGAGAGCCTCGCGTACGATCGCTCGGTGCCATACGGCGACTGCCTGCGCTGCCACGTCCCGGAGGGCCGCAGGAAGAGCGCGGAGAGCTGGCAGGGAGCCCTCGTGTCGGAGCCTGAGAAGATAAAGAAGGAGCAGGGCTACTCCCACTTTTCAGCGTGCATGGGCAAAAGAGGCATTGCCGTATACCTCGGGAAGAGCGGGGAAGTGGACGCCATTCTGTCGGATAATCAGAAACTGCTGGTCGGAGAGTTTTCCTGCTGCCTGATCCCGCCAGAGGACCTGAGCAGCCCTGTCAGAATAGGACAGGTTGACGTTTCTGTCAATGATGTGAAATTGCTCGACGCGGTCAGATGCGTTTCTGAAGAATCCTGGCCTGATATAAAGGAAAAGATAACAGAGAAGCTCGCGTACATGCAGTTCCTGAGAAGCCCTGACATTACTGCAGGCGAAAAGGAGCAGTTCAAGGCCAGGGCAGCCGCCGCCATGGACAAGGCCCGCTCTCTTTCCGCTGAAGACTATTCCCTCGAGAAGGAGGCCATCGCGTCGGAGATGAAGGGGCAGAAGAAGAACCAGAATCAGAGCGCCGAAAAGACCAGGCTTTTCAAGCAGGCCTTCTTTCTGCTGATGCCCGGCTCCAGAGGTGTCTATGAGCGCGTGATGAAGAGTACTCCGAAATAGGTGGTCTGAAGGGAGCGGCGATGTCAACTGCAGCTCCGGTTTTGCCGGTCCGATGCCCGGAAGCCTGTCATTTCCTGAAGATCGTCCTGAAGAGCCTGCTGTAGATCAGATCGTATTCATCGCTGTCAGGATGGATATAAAGCAGGAAATGCCTGATGAAGAGCTTCTGAAAGCCCGACAGCTCTATGCCCCTGCTTTCTGTATAGCCGTCAGGATCGTCGAGATAGAGAGTCTTCAGCTTTTCGTCCTGCAGTATCTCAAACAGCGTGCCGCCGGACTTTCGGTCGTTTATGAATTCGTTCATGCTGCTGTAGAACATGTGGCCGAAATGCCCGGCCACAAGACTGTATTCCTCTTCTCTGCTGCAGTCGATGAGAGGAGAAGCGATGCTGTTCGGAGGCGGCGGATTATCAATGGAATCCCTGAAGCAGAGAGGATTTTCTCCGAACGGGTCTCCTGTCAGGCCGAAGGTGACTGCAGGGCATCCCCTGCAGTGCTGGTAAAAGCCGCATTCATCGCAGCCCGCATAGTAACTTGCCCTGCGAAACTTTCTGTATACTTCGGAATCGAGAAAAATCTCTTCAAAGCTCTGCTCAGGCATCTTCCCGGCTTCGAGAGGGAAGCGCCTGCAGGCGAGAACGGTGCCGTCGCTCAGAATCGGCACGCTGGTCCATCCGATCAGGCAGCCTGACACAACGGAGACTTCCGGCACATTTGAAGGATAACGGCGGCCTTGTTCGTATCTGAGAAGCTTGAACAGGTTGTTCTTCGTACCTATCCTCGTTTTGTAACCCTCTTCCCGGAGCCTGTCCTTCTCCGATAGATATGATGAGAAGATGCTCTTTATTTCTTCCTTCCGGTGCCCCTTTTCAAGAGAAGCGGCATTCCCGCTGTGCACGCCCAGGTCGAAGCCGAAGCCGTCGACGCCGAGCTCGCGGACTGCAAGGTTCATGAGAGGCATGAGCTGATCCCTGTTTTCAGGAAAGAGGGTGAACATGATGGTCGATCTGATCCCTGCCGACTGCAGCTTTTTTATCCCTTCGAGAGTCCTTTTGAAGCTCCCGGGAGATCTGAAACAGTCGTGCATCTCTTCGAGGCCGTCCAGGCTCATCTGGAAGCTCCTCACCGCTGTCTCCTTAAGGATGGACAGGTTTTCATCGGTCAGAGTCTCTGGATTGCCCATCATGTTTATCATTTTACCGCGGGCCTTCAGCTCTCTGACGAACGGGATCCAGTCCGGATGCATGAGGGGATCTCCGCCTGTTATGGCAAAATCCCGCACCCTGGCCTGCCACTTCTCTTCGAATTCGGATATGCTGTCCAGGATTCCGAGCAGGCCTCTGATATCGAACTCTCTCTGTCCGCCGTACGTTTTTTCATCGAACATGTAGCAGTGGCGGCATCTGTTTTCGCACCGCTCGGTGATATGCCACTGGATTGACATGCCGTAGATTCTGTTCATATTTTTCATCCTCCTGGTGAGGAAGCGCGTTTCTCGAGGGCAGACCTGTAAAGTTCCACGACGAGCTGCTCCATTCTCTCCGGGTTGAAGTGCCGGTCTGCATGAGCCCGGGCTCTCGAGCCGTATTCGCGCCTCATCTGCTGCGAGCCCAGAAATGCCTGTATTGCCGCCCTGTAGCCTTCGGGAGAGTTCTCGCACTTTAGAAGCCAGTCGCCTTCGAAATCGGCTGCGCTCTCCTGCGGAGGCGTGTTCGTGATAATCGGGAGGCCTGCGCAGGCAGCTTCAATCACCGCCTTCGATATGCCGAGGTAGTCGCAGTGTGTGACGAGGCAGTCGTAATCTGCCATCGCGGCGCAGAGCTTTTCGTTGGGGACGGAGCTTATGAACTCGGTGCGGCTCTCCACGCCCTCCTGCCGCGCGAGATCCCTCAGAAATCCGTTCAACGGGCCGTCGCCGATCAGCGTGTAACGGCATTCCAGATCCCTTATGGCTCTCACTATCTGCTCCGGGTTCTTCTCGGCCACCTGCCTGTTTATTGTGACCAGCCCGGGAGGGCTTGAGAGGTCGTAATTCTCCTTTCTCCTGAGCCTTCCCCCGTCTATGGCGTTGTATATCAGGTGCACGTTTTTCGCGCCGTACTCCCTTGCATATCTGACGATCGGTGAATAGACTGCTATCACTGCGTCTGCCTTTTCCAGTGAAAGCCTCTCGAGCCTCTTCCTGAAGGCTCTCCTCATTCTGTCGCTTCTCTTCAGAAGGCAGTCCCTGTCCCAGACTCCGTGCAGAGATATTATGTAGGGGATGTGCAGCACGTCCCTGGCTTTTCTGGCGAGATAGCCCTCGAGGAAGTTGTTGTGCGTTCTTATCAGGTCCGGCTTGATCTTCCGTATCACAGATACGGCACTGTCGATCCACCCGGAGATGAGCAGAGGGTTCCAGCCGAGGGTCTTCCAGAAAGGCGGCGACGGGATGTTGTGCAGAGTCAGATTCGCCGACCCGACTGTTTTTCTGAGGCTTTCCCCTTCAGGCCTGTCTTCATTCGTGCACAGGATATGAACGTCCCTGAACAGATCGCCCGGATTATAGTATCGCTCTATCAGCTCGCCTTTCCTCGAAAGCTCAGAAAGACGGTCAGCGAGTATTACAAGGAGTGTCCCAGGGTCTTTGCGGTGAGCTTTTTCTGTCATTGCTGTATCCGATTGATTTATAGGTTATAGTGTATAAAATTTATCCATGACTGTCAATGTCCAAATTGACTTTTATGCCGCCATCTTCTATAATCTTGAACTATCTACAACCGACATTGCAGCGGAGCCGGCAAAGATGCAGACACTTCTCAGGATTATCAGATACATCAAGAAATACTGGTGGTACATAGCCATTGCCGGCGTATGCACGCTCGGCGTCAACGCCATGACCCTGCTGCAGCCTCAGCTCATCAGATACATAATGGATAACGTAATCCTGAGCAAGGCGCAGAGCAGCCTCAAATCGCTGAACCTGGTCATCCTCGGCTTTCTGGGCCTGATTGTTGTCAAGGGGTTCTTCTCGTATCTGCAGGGCTACCTGCTTCCTTACGGCGTAAACCAGGCTGTCAGGGACATGCGCGACGATATCTTCAGACACCTTCAGTTCCTGCCGCTCCGCACCATCGAGAAATACCGCACAGGCGACCTGATGGTCAGGATCACTAACGACACGGACAACATCGGGAACGTGCTCGGCCTGGGCCTGATCAACTTCCTGAACGACATCATCGTTCTCATCGGCGGACTCGCGCTGATGATATACATGGACTGGAAGATGACGCTCATGATTCTTATGCTTTCGCCGCTCGTGGCGTTTGCCGTATACCGCTTCGGAGAGTATGTCGAGCACGCCGTGAAACGGAATCAGCAGCAGGTGTCGCGCATCTACAGCACGATAGAGGAGTCGCTTACTGGAATAAGGATCATCAAGAGCTTCGTGCGCGAGAAGGTCGAGATAGAGCGATTCAGGAAGCAGAACCAGGAGCTTCTGAACGTGATAATGAAGGTCATTCAGTTCAAGGTGACGCAGGTGCCAGTCGTGGAGTTTCTAGGCGCCCTCGGAATCGGCGTGGCTGTCTGGTACGGCGGGTATCAGGTGATCAGGGGAGAGTTTTCGATAGGCGACATCTTCGCCTTCTGGGGATATATGGTGATGGCTACCAACCCGCTGAACAGGATCTCGCAGACATATTCGACCATAAGGGGATGCATCGTGTCTGCCGGAAGGATGCTGGAGCTGCTGGATCTCGAAAAGGAGGACATATCGAGTCCGGATGCTGAAGACATGCCGCCCATGGAGGGAAGCATACGCTACGACTCGGTCAGCTTCAGCTATAACCCTGAGGCGCCTGTGCTGAAAGATCTGTCTTTCGAGATAGAGGCAGGCCGGGTTCTCGCCCTCGTCGGTCTCTCCGGCGCAGGGAAGACCACCATAGTGAACCTGCTCGCCAGGTTCTACGAACCTGACAGCGGAGCCATCCACGTCGACGGTGTGGATATCTCCAAGGTGAAGATTCATTCGCTGAGGAGCCAGATGGCCATAGTGCCGCAGGAGACGATGCTCTTCTCCGGGACGATAGGTGAAAATATTCGGTTCGGCAAGGAAGACGCGACAGAAGGGGAAGTGATCGAGGCAGCCAGGACGGCTTACGCCCACGACTTCATCAGCGAGTTCCCTGACGGATATGACACCCAGGTTGGAGAGCGGGGCACCTCCCTGTCAGGCGGACAGCGGCAGCGCATAGCAATTGCGAGAGCCGTGCTGAAAAACCCGCGCCTGCTGATTCTCGACGAGGCCACCTCATCAGTGGATGCCCTCTCTGAAGAGCTTATACAGAAAGGGCTCGAGAATCTGCTGAAAGGCAGAACGACGATAATCATCGCCCACAGAATCTCCACTATCAGAAAGGCCAGCAAGATCCTGGTCATCGAGAGGGGCCAGGTCGCAGAGTCTGGGAGCCACGAAGAGCTTCTCGGGAACAGGGGGCTCTACGCCTCCCTCTACCAGTCCTATTTCATGCGCGAGGAATCTTGACCGCCTCCTACCGCGTGGCGAGGCTTTTCATGGCAGACTTCAGATAGTCAGGCGTCACCGTCTTCATCATAAGCAGCAGCCCGCAGTAGATCAAGACGCCTGCCATGGGAAGGATGAGCAGCGGGACGACTCCCCGCTCCGGAAAGAGAAATGTGAGCGCGTAGACCGCTCCTCCCATCATTGCCGAAGCCAGCGTAACCATCACCGGAAATTTCATGTCCACCGCGATGAGCCTGTAAGGGCGAGCCAGCATGTATGAAAGCGCGAGCTGGAACAGGAATGCCATGCTGGTCGCGACAGCTGCGCCGTATATGGTGAAGCGGGGTATGAGGGCGAAGTTCAGGATCATGTTTACCGCGAATGCCGACAATACAGACACAGTGCAGAGATGCTGCCTGTGAACCCAGCCGAGGGCAGTCTCGAAGAAAGCCGCCAGCATCAGGAACAGGTAGCCCAGCGTCACCACAGCCATCAGGGGAGCTCCTGCAGTGAACTGCGGCGTCGCCAGGGTCGCCAGTATCGGGCGCCCGAGGGCGAGCAGGCCTGCCGCGGCAGGCAGGGTGAAGATCAGAATCACGCCGGCAGTGTGCTCGAAGAGTCTCTGCACGCCTTTCAGGTCGTTTTTGTTGTAGAGCTCTGTGGAGGCGTTGGGATACATCACCCAGAGAGGGTTCACCAGCACCTGGATTATCATGTAGCCCAGGTTGTAGACAAGCGAGTATATGCCCAGCTCTTCGAGCGACGAGTATTTGACGAGAAACAGGCGGTCTATCCAGTTGAGGCCCCACATGGCGTATGCGGTCGGCACGAGCGGCAGTCCGAACCTGAGCAGTGTCGGGATTATTGAAAAATCGGGCATCTTCCAGACACTTCCGGCGGTCATGAGCAGAAAGAGCAGCGCCACTATGGCGAGATCGCCCAGCAGCGTATAGAGCACCAGTTCATATGCGCCTTTATCAAGCACCATCATTGCCACGACTGCCGCGACGCCTGTGACGGCCTGGGCTATCGATACGGCCGAATAGATCCCGGCGTTTGACTGGAGGCGGTACCAGTTGCGGGCTGTGTTGAGCAGCATGTTGAGCACGAGTGTCGCGGCGGCCAGAGGAATGAAGCGCTGATACTCGGGATCGGTGCCGAAGAAGCCCGATGTCAGGACCTGCCTCGACGATACGAGCAGAATGGCTGTGGGAAAAGCCAGAGCCGCGAGAAAGAGCGTCCAGGCCGTGAAGAGCCGCTTCTGCTCATCAATCGGGCGTCCGGGAAGGTACCGGGTCACAGAGCTGTCCGTTCCGAGCACGAGGAGCGGCGTGAAGACGCTGACGAGCACTCCCACCTGCGACCACACGCCGTAGTTGAGCGGGCCGAAATGCCGCGTCAGCAGAGGGATGAATATGAAGCCCTTGAGGCGCAGAACAATCTCTGTCACCGCCATGATGCCGGCATTTCGGAAAAATCGTTTCAACATCTGTGTATGACCAAATCCTCAGACCTGTTTCAGCAGCTTCAGCGTTTTATCAGCCGGATGCTCCTTCTCAGCGCCTTTTCCAGAAAAGACACGGAGCAGGGCATCGCTTTCGCCGGCCTGTAATATTCGACATGGAGCCCTCCCCATTTCTCCTTGAACCTCCTGATCCCTGCCTCGCCGGGGTCTCGTGGAGCCGGGCTTATTCCTGCAAGATCGAAGGTGCGGCACCCCCTTCTCCTTGCTTCGCACAGCATCTCCCAGTGAAGCAGATCCTGGGCGGGAAGCTTCTCTTCCATGGCTCTGGGCATCAGGGATGATGCTATCTCTGTCGCCACGCCGTTGAAGATGTACATTCCGAGCGTGCCGAGGACGGAGCCGGCGCTGTCGACTGCGACGTGGTAAGAATAATATCCTTCAGTGTCGCGCTGCCACGAGGCTTTTGCGACATGGAGCGGCAGCTCAGACCGCCTGTTATGCCTTTCGCTTTCGTTGTAGCCCTTCAGGAAGAGCTCCTGAAACTGCTCGAGACTCTCCATCCTTTTTATCGTGATCCCGCTTCGCTGCGCCTTTTTCACCGCCTTCCTGGCGGCGTGGCTGATCGAGCTCCAGATGTCCTCTAAAGACGGCATGAGATCGACGAGAAGGCTTGCCCACTCATTCAGGCTGTAGCCCTCCTGGATGAAAGATTCTGCAGCTTCCCCGTCGTGAGGCCATCTGCCTGTCCTGCAGAACCCGCCTGAGCAGATCCTGGACAGCCGGTTGGCTGCGGCGAATCTGCTGAGCCATTCGAGAAGCTCTTTCAGTGCGGAGAGAGCCGCTCTGCGATCGCTCGTCAGCATGACCGGCCCGTCGTGCCATTCAAGCCATTGCGAGCGCCTCTGAAGAATGATGTCCCTGAACCGGCCGGCCCTTCTCCTCCTGCCGCGGTCCCATGGTGTCTTGATGAAGGCCAGCAGCATCGCTGCAGGCGTATCTCCGGGAGCATCGCCTTGCTGGAACACCTGCAGGAACAGGGGCCGGGCCCTGTCGACTTCCGTGATGACATCGGCCCAGTATGTGGACTGGCACAGGCCCGCTTCCTGCCCTGCCTGCGAGAGGCGCGAGTCCCAGCCGTCCGGCGGCCTGTTCTGATAAACGAGCGCCATTATCTCTCCTTGTCCGTCTGTCTCGCAGAGCCGCCTGCCTCGACACGATGGCCTGTCAGCAGCGAGTAGTAGAAGAGGAACTGCCTGAGGTACCTGTCGGGATTGTAGTGAGCGTCGACCCATTCCTTTCCCATCTCTCCGAGCGATTTCAACGTGCCGGGCTCCCTGCATCTCATGATTTCGCCGAATATCTCGTCTTCGGTGCGGCAGTTCAGTACCGGAGGCATTTCGTCAAAGAGAAGGGAGAGTGTCGGTTCATCTATTGAGACCATCACGGGCTTCCTGAGCGACATGGCCTCTATGGCGATGCCGCCGAAGCATCCCACGTCGAACTGGTCGACTACCACGTCGGCTCTCCGGTACTCTTCCATCAGCTCATCGCGCGACAGATGGCCCTTCCACCGGAAGGCGGATTCCACTCCAAGCGATTTAATGAGCTTCCCGGCTTCTTCCCTGTCAGGACCCCGGTCCAGCATTATGCAGGTGGCTTTGAGGCCTGCGCCGAGGGCTCTTGCAAAGGCCCTTATGAAGCGGTCGTTCCCTTTCGTGGAATATCTTCCCGGAGTCGAGTCGCTAACTCCCCAGTCCAGGTTGCTCGCGTGAAAGAAGACAGGGCCGACATCTTCACCGGAACCTTCTGCTGCATCCTCGGCAGGGCTTTCCACTGCGTAATAGGGGATCCTGTAGAAGATAACCCTAGGGATCTGCAGCCTGAGAACGTTTTTCACCGCCGCAGGATATGGGACGATGCAGTTCAGAGAGGCGAGCTGCAGATAATCCCTGTAGCATCGGCCTTCTCTCGAGTCTTCCACAGCGCGCTCGCATATGTCAGAGCCTGTCGTGCAGTTCACGACAGGAGGCAGAGACAGAAAGCGGCGGAGCGGCCAGAGCCTGCCGAGCGCTCCTGCAAGCGAGCCCGTAAAGCTGACTATCAGCCTGCTCTGCCTTGCCATCTGCAGAAAATCCAGGCAGTTGTGATAGCGCCTGATGTCCTCTTCCCTGAAATGCGTGTGATATGAGCGGAGCGGGATGATCGAGCCTCCCGCTCTCTCTTCCGGAGATTTCCAGCGCGCCACGGCGCATGTGAGCCCCATCCTGGAGAGATGCTCTGCGAGAACCATGTCGTTGCCGCAGAGCTCGCCCAGAATCAGCACATCACAGCGAGAGGCCGCACCCGTTTTCACACCTGTTGACATCGCCAGGGGTTATGATCGCACCATCGGCTCGGCGGAGAGCTCAGGAAGCCTCGAAAGGCCGTGCTTCTTCGCCTCTGCCTCCATGATGTCGGTCAGCATCTTTGCCTTGCCGCTGTCGAGCCTGTAATAGTCGTCCTTCCGGAGGAGTTTTGCGACATGGTCTATTGCGCGCACCGTGGCATCGCGCTTCTCGCGCTCCCATTCCGACAGGGGCGCCCGATCTATGACCGGGCCGGGGAAGTAGAACTCTGAGCGGAAGTGCTTCAAAGTGCTCGGATGGGACAGGAACGTGCCGCCTCCGCTGATGATTTCGTCGAGAACGTTGAAGGCTATCGGTGAGTGAGGAGCCTCTATGCCTCTCAGCAGCCTCCTCGCCATGCCGCAGATCTCGTTGTCCATCACCAGTTTCTCGATGCTCTGGCAGCTCTCGAAGTCGAGCATGCCTGCTCCGGAGACCATGTTGACTCCTGTCAGCGCAGCTATCAGTATGCCGAGGCTGCTTTCCGAGCCTGACTGATAATCGAGGCGCTTCGTATCGGAGAGCCCCATGTAGGCGTGAGTCGGGAGCCCGAGCATCTTGCCGATCTGGGCGTATGCCGAGTCGATCATCATAGTCTCGATGGCCCCCATCGGCGTGGTTCCCTTCTTCATGTCGAATATGGAAGGCGAGCCTCCATAGACGACCGGCGCCCCTTTGGCGGCAAGCTGGCTTATCACGACTCCGCTCAGCGTCTCGGCGGTGTGCTGCACGAGCGTGCCTGCGAGGGTGACGGGCCCTGTCGCTCCTGAGAGCGGCATCGATATGAACTCTGACGGGATTCCGCTCCTCGCTGCGTCAAGCACGCTCTGGCATGTCAGAGAGCTCCACATCAGCGGAGGCGACGGGCAGGCGTCGAAGATTGCGAGAGGCTTCTCTCTGAGTGCCTCGGCGCTTCCCCTCACCGCTGTCAGCATGTTTTTCATGCAGATGAAGCCGTCCGCGTTGAAGGTGCCGGTTATGACAGGCTTCGAGCAGAAGTGCAGCGCCACATAAAGCCTGTAGCGGTCCTGGATCTCTTCAGGCACGTCGGCGCATATCAGGGCAGTGCTCTGCGCATCTATCTGATCCATCTTCTCCACAATCCGCGAGAATCTGATGAAATCGGAGGTCACCGGCTTCCTGATGACTCCTGTGTCGCTGTCAAGGATGTTGAGGGCCGCAGAGCCCGGATCGAAGTGAACATTGTCGCCTCCGAGTGTCGCCTTCAGATCTCCCTTCACGTCATAGAGCTTTATCTCATGAGGCGCGCTTTCAAGCGATGCCTTGACCAGCTCTTCAGTCATCTTGACCCTTTTTGTCGATTTATCGGCCTTCATGCCTGCGTCGGCGAGCATCGCGAAGGCCTCCTCATTCTCGATAAATATGCCTATCTCGCTCAGCACTCTGAGGGCTTCCCTGTAGATGGACTCGGCCATCTGCTCAGGGAGGATTCTCAGGAGTGGTCTCTGCGTATTGTTCATTTTATGTTCTCCTTTCATGATGGGGCTCTGCGCGCTCCTTCACGCGCCTTTGAGGAGACGCGCCAGCCGCTCTATGAACGATGGCGACGTGCCGCAGCACCCGCCTGCCAGGCGCACTCCTTTTGATATCATTGTCCGGACTGCTTTCGCGAAATCGTCCGGATTTGCGTCGTATACTGTTGTCTCCCCTTCCACGCGTGGCTGCCCCGCATTGGGCTTCATGAGGACCGGAGAGATCGCCGGGACATCGAGCGTGTCCAGGAAGAGGAGCATCTCTGAAAAATCGAGAGAGCAGTTCGTGCCCACGGCGCAGGCTCCCAGCTCTCTGAGCCGCAGAAAGGCTTTCTGAGGAGCGTCGCCCATGATCGTGAAGTAGCCTCTCTTCTTTTTGGAGAAGGTAAGCGACGCACATACAGGGAGGCCTGTCAGAAGCGCTGCCTGCAACGCTATCTCCGTTTCCCGCATGTCATACATGGTCTCCACGACGAGCAGATCGGCTCCGCCGTCGGCCAGGGCCCTCGCCTGCTCTTCGAAGGCGGTTTTGAACAATGCCGGGTCGCCGTCGCCGACAGGCGGGAGAAACTTCCCTGTCGGGCCGATGTCGCCTGCCACAAATGCACCGGTAGGGCGCACGGAGCGTGCTATCTCTACAGCCCTGGTGTTTATCTCAGCCACCTTATCGTCGAGGCTGTACGCTCCCAGTTTGATCCTGTTGCCTCCGAAGGTGTTTGTGTAGACGATGTCACTGCCGGCGTCGTAGTAGCTTTTATGCACTTCCGCCACGCGCTCAGGGAACAGCACGTTCCACCGCTCAGGGCACTCGCCCGCCTTGAGGCCCCTGGCCATCAGCTCAGTGCCTGTGGCGCCGTCCAGCAGCAGAGGTCTTTCTCTAAGGATCGGCAGAAAGGAGCTCATCTAGGCCTTTACCCCCTCTGCGAGCATCCCGGTAAGCGAGCTCACTGCCTCGAAGGCGTCGCCGGGAGCGTCGTCGGCGCCTATCCGCTGCGCCCACTCCTTCGTAACAGGGGCTCCGCCTACGAGAACCTTGAAGGATTTTCTGATCCCTTCCTTCTCGAGAATCTCGATGACCCGCTTCTGGTTGATCATCGTCGTCGTCAGCAGGGCTGACATCCCTATCGCCTGTGCGCCTGCCTCCTTCGCCCTGTCGACGAAGCGCTGCACAGGCACGTCCACTCCCAGGTCTATCACGTTGAAGCCGTTGGCTGCCATTATGGCTCCCACGAGGGATTTGCCTATGTCGTGGATGTCTCCCTCCACTGTGCCTATCACGACAGTGCCCTTCGAATGGTCGCTCCGGTTGCTCTTAAGCGCGGGCTCGAGAATTGACAGAGCCGCCTTCATCGCATCTGCGGCGACTACCAGCTCGGGCAGAAAATATTCGCCTTCCTCCCAGAGCTCTCCGACTTTCTGGATACCAGGCGTGAAGCCTTTCGTTATGCTGTCCCTGGGGTCCACCCCGTCTTTCAGAGACTGGCCGGCCAGCTTTCCAGCCTCTTCGACGTTCCCTTCTACGATGCTTTCCTTCATACAGTTGAAAATTTCTTCCTGACTCATGGTATGCCATCCTCTCTGTGAGAATTCCCGTGCAGGGCGCACGGTGCCTGTTCATAAAAAGGGCTATCCATGCTCTGAAGATATCAATGGATAGCCTTGTTTTATCTCTTTTTCTCAGACTTCGGATACAGTCCCTGCATATTGCCGGGCATTCTCAAATCAGGCCGGCATATAGCAGGTCTGCATCGCTCGCCGATGATTCGGCATCTTCAATGATGCGATCTCAGAGACACTGCCTCATGGGGATCACGCTTCCGCAGGCTCTTCTGCAGGTCCCTTCTGCGCGTCTATCTTCGATTTGAACTGCTCTGCCCTGGCTTCCATCTCGCGGCGGTTCAGCTCTTCCTCGAGAAGCTGCTGGTTCAGCCTCAGAAGCTCTTCGGCGAGACCGATCTGGTTGACTCCGTCCTGGATCTTGTCAAGCCCTGTCTCGAGCAGCTCCTGGTTCTCCGGGCTCTCGATGAACCCTCTGAGCGTCTCGATCCCTTCACCCATCAGCTGGAAGCCTTTGGTGAGGAGGTATGTCATCTGCCTCGAGTACTCTTTTCCGATCTCGGCATGGCGCCATTCATCGAGCTCGTTGAGGAAATCAGGGAGCTCTCTGTTGTCAAAGCTCTCGACAATCTTCTTTATATTGCCGTATACCCTCTTTACCTCTTCGAAATCCACTTCTCCGTTGGCATATCTGGCAGTGACATCTGCAAAGTCGGCAAGCCACATGCATTCGTAGTTTTTCTGAGGTGATACATATTCAGTGCCTTCTTCGACATCGATGACAGAGGTGGTGGTTGATTCCGGTGCAGCCTGGATCATGATAGCATTGCATTTACTGCAGTAACGTGTGCCTGGACTGTTGTCATGGCCGCATTTCACGCAAAGCATAATTTTCCCTCCTCATACTTCTGTGGTATTGTTATATTCTTGAAAGGCCGGGTGATATCCTTTATGCCGTATCCATAAATAATCGCCGTCGTGCAGCCGCTCCGGTTACTGCTCAAAGAATCGTGTCATCAGCAACTGCGATCTTCATTCCGGAGAGGGAGAGGATTATCCTGCAGAGAAATCTGAATCTGAGCATACTGAACATAAGGAGCCGCGATGACAGCAGAAACAAAACAGGCAGATCGGGTCAACGTGATGGATGTGACTCTTCGCGATGGAAGCTATGCCGTGAATTACAGCTTCACCCCCGAGAGGTGCGGCCGGATTGTCAAAGCCCTCCACGTCGCCGGCGTACCCTATATCGAGATAGGTCACGGCTGCGGTCTCGGCGCAGGGGAAAACCTGAAGATAAAGGCGGCTGCGGGAGATGCAGAATATGTCAAGGCCGCGCGCGAAGCCGCCCCGGAGGCCTGCCTGGGAGTAATCGCGGGCCCGCCGCCGGTCACGCATCCTCACAATCTAGATGCGGTGCTCGACTGCCTCGACTTCATAAGGTTTGCCGCAAATGCCGACAGGCCCCGGATGCTGGCCGGGAATATTGCCCATGCAAGGAACAGAAAGCCCGGCCTGAAGGTTTTCATACAGATGATGCGCTCGACCAGGCTCCCTCCCCATATGCTGTGCGCTTCAGTGCAGCAGGTTGTCGAGATGGGCGCCGATGTGGTCTATATCGTCGACACGGCAGGCCATTACATCCCTGAAGAGGTGCTTGAGATAACGCGCCTGCTGAAATCAGAGTTCGACATCGCCGTGGGCTTCCACGGCCACAACAACCTGAATCTCGCAGTAGCCAACTCGCTTGCGGCAGTCGAGGGAGGGGCGACATTCGTGGACGGGAGCCTGAAGGGGATGGGAAGGGCAGCAGGGAACGCCCCCATCGAGATGCTCGTCTCGGTGCTGAGGAGGAAGGGCATCGTATCATCGATAGACTTCGATTCTCTCGTCAGGGCTGGGGAAGAGCTGATTGCGCCTATAATGCCGCCGCAGAGAGGCGTTGCGGCGCTTGACATGATAACTGCCGACGCCAATCTGGACCTCTACCCTGCCGGACCATACCGCGATCTGGCAAAGCAGCTCGGAGTGGGCTTCGACGAATTCATCAGGATGCTTGCCGCCGACGAGAGAGTTGTCGAAGTGGGCCAGAACGACATCTCGCGGGTCATTCAGAGGCACAGTCTGAAGCTGGCCGGCCCTTCTGCCGCATCGACAGATATCACAATTATTCACCAGAAGAGAGCTGAAGAACCGTCCCATCGGGTCACCCTGGCTCTCAGGAGCGAAGCCGCGTCTCTGCAGTGCAGTGGCGAAGAGGCTGAGAAGCTGTCAATGCGCTTTCCGGAAGTCAGCTTCTCGTTCGTTGAGTGGCATCCTGAGAGGATTGCAGGGCTCGAGAGCGCCGAGGTGCTGTTTGCCTTCTCGTTCACGCCGGCGCTCCTTAAGGCTGCCAGGAAGCTGAAATGGTTCCATTCGCTTCTGATAGGCGCTGAGCATTATTCGTTCCCGGCCCTCGTCAGGTCAGGCGTCACCGTTACCGCGCCGAGAGGAGCCTACTCGGTCCCTGTGGCTGAATCGGCTGTCTCGCTCATGTGCGCCCTCTCGAGGAAGGTGCACAGGATTGTCCACCATCAGGAGCAGGGGAGATGGGCAGAAAGGGATATCGTTGCCTCAGAGCCTCCTCTCGGAGAGCTTTCCGGCTCGACGGTGCTGATCATCGGCCTCGGCGGCATAGGCGGCGAGGTCGCGTCGAGGTGCAGGGCTCTCGGCATGGAAGTAATGGCTGTAGTGCCGACTGAGCGCGACAGGCCTCCGTTTGTGGACAGGCTCTTTCTTTCCGCTGATATCGACAAGACGATACCCTCCGCCGATTTCATCGTGCTCGCCTGCCCGCTTACAGGGGAGACCCGCGGCCTCATAAACGGCGAGAGGATCGCGCTGATGAAAAAGAGCGCGTATCTCGTCAACGTGGCCAGAGGTGCCGTTGTGGACGAGGCCGCGCTGCTGGAGGCCCTGCGGGCAAAGAGGATAGGCGGCGCAGCGCTGGATGTATTCACTGAGGAGCCCCTTGCTGCCTGCCATCCCTTCTACAGCCTCGACAATATTATTATCTCGCCTCACTGCGCAGGCGTGAGTACGAAGTTCTGGGAGCGCTCAGTCGGATTTTTCGCCGAAAACCTGGAACGCTATCTGAAGAATGAGCCGATGTCCGGAGTCGTGGATTTCAGGCGCGGCTATTAAGGAGTTGCAATGAAGAAGATCGCCCTCATCACGCCGGTGAACACAGCCGATCCGTACAACACATGCTCCATACATCTCGGCCCTCTTGCCCTGGAGGCATACATAAGCGCGAACAGCGATATCTCCGTCCGGATAGCCGGGTCTGTCAGCGATGTGGACAGCCTCGAGCCAGACCTCGTGGGGATATCATCAGTGACCGAAAACTACGGGCGCGCAATTGAAATGGCCAGACAGATAAAGGCGAATCACCAGATACCTGTCATAATCGGCGGCATGCACATCTCTTCCTGCCCTGAGAGCCTCGATCCGGTCTTCGATGCAGGAGTGATCGGCGAGGGGGAGGAGACATTCCTCGAGCTTCTGAAAGGCTATCCTAATCTCGATGGCATACATGGGCTGACGTACCGGAAGAACGGGACCCTGGTCTTGAACCCGCCCAGGAAGCCGATAGGCGATCTGGACAGCCTGCCGCATCTCCGCAGGGACAGATGGGTCAAAAACCTCGGCCTTCCTGTGATCATGACGTCTCGGGGATGCCCGTACAGGTGCTCATTCTGCTCGAGCCCCCTGCTCTGGAAGGGCTGCAGGGTCTTCTCTCCGGAATACATCATCACCGAAATCGAAGATATGGTCGCCCGCTATGGCGCCAGATTCATCAGACTCTTCGACGATATCCTGACTCTCGACAGGAAGAGGCTGGCCCGCTTTGTCGAGATGCTGCGTGGGAGCGGCCTGGCGCAGCAGGTGACGTTCTCGTGCTTTTCAAGAGCGAACCTGCTCGACAGGGAGATGATGAAGCTGCTACAGAGCGGCAACATAACATTTGTGGCGTTCGGGCTCGAATCGGCCTCCCAGAAGGTGCTCGACTCGCTGAAGGACAGGGCTGCGACAGTCGCGGACAGCCAGGCTGTTATAGACATGGCCTGCGACGAAGGACTCAACATCTCGTGCAGCGTGATTATCGGAGCTCCCGGCGAGACGGAAGAGGACCTCCTGACAACCTTTGCCTTCCTGTCGCAGAACGAAAAGAAGCTGTCTGAAGTGGAGATCAACCCTCTCATCCCGTATCCCGGGACGCCTCTCTGGCAGATGGCGCTTTCAAAGGGGCTCGTGAGCACATCGATGGACTGGGGCATGCTGAAGGACTACTGCTTCATCCCGCTCTTCGATAAGGACAGGTATATCTATCTCAACGACACGATGCCGTACGAAAAGTTCCTCTACTACGTGAAGGGATTCACGTCGCTGCACCGCTCCATCGCGAAGCAGGATCTGATAAAGAAGTATTTCGGCGACATGGTCCTGCCTGCCGCCCTGAAATCTCTTTCCGAGCAGGAAGCGACTTCATGACCGGCAACTCAGTCTGATGAGCCCTGGCCTGTCACTGAGCCGGTCCTCTCAGCCTTGAACTTCGCGATGCGCTCCCTGTCGAGCCTCTTTTCAATGGCGGCAAAGCTTTTGAAGGCGTCCCTGTACTTCCGCACATTGATCCTGTAGTGGAGATCTTCGAAGAGATCGACGTAGTCGACGAACTCCTCGAGGGGGATCACCTCGTTCAGATAAGGGTAGGTATGGGGATTGAAGTCGCTCAGCGTTATGGAGAGGCGCGAGAAATCCATATCATCGCTCACAAGCCCTCTTTTCTTCGCATACTCCCATACCTGGCTGCAAGGGTAAGGCGTGAGCGTGCACAGCGCCGCTCCCGCTATCCTTTTATCCTTGTAATGGTCGACTATGAACTGGTAGGTGGCGTAGAGATCCTTCGCCGTCTCCTTCGGGGCCCCGATAATGTAAGATGTCAGTACAGACATGCCATACCGTTTGCAGAGATCGATGGCGTCTTCTATCTTCCGGAGCGTCACCGTTCCGGATTTATAGTACTTGAGCATGGGCTCTGAGGCCGACTCGATCCCCATGAAGACAGTCACCACGTTCATGGATTTCAATGTCTCCATGACCTCTTCGTTGATCAGATCGGCTCGCAGCGATACTGAAAAGGTGGTCTTCCTGTGGAGATCCATGGCTCGAATGCCTTCGGCTATGGCGCCGAGCCGTTCTTTCTGAGTCGTGAAGAGGTCGTCGAGGAAGATGATCTGCGGCGGGGAATATCTCTCCCAAAGCATGGAAAGCTCCTTCAGCACATATTCCGCCGAGTGGACCCGGTACCGGCTTCCGGCCATGGCGCAGAAAACGCAGTTGAACGGACAGCCCCTCGCGCTTATTATGTGCTTTACCCGGTGCTCGACATCCCATATGGTCCTGTCCGGGAAGGGAATCTGATCGATATTGGCTGCGGGAGGCCTGGGAGATGTCATCTTTATTACGCCATTGTCCCTGTAAACGATCCCGTCGATCCTCTCGAGATCGGAGCTCTCGAAAGAGCCTTTTTCGCTCCACAGTTTCACCAGTTCCAGGAATGTCTCCTCGCCTTCTCCGATCACTCCCACGTCCACATATTCAGGCAGCGAGGCAGGCAGTGCGCTGATATGATGGCCACCGACGATCACAGGGATGGGGGAGCGCGCCTTGATCTTCTTTGCCAGCGGCGATACCCGTGCAAAGTAGGGCGTCATGACGGAGATGCCCACCATGTCGGCGTCTTCCGGCAGATCTGCCAATGTCCCGTCGACTATCTTTATCTCCACGTCATCGCAAAGTCGGTCTTTCAGGTATGAGGAGATATACATCAGCCCGAACGGCGTAGCCACTTCCTGGATCGTTTTTTCATTTATGTCCATGGCGATGAGTATGATTTTCATGGCTCGCTGCTTCCTTATTATTAATATCTACAGTATCGTCATGATGCGGATTTTCTATTCCAGGCCCGCCGGCATGCTGGATCATGACAGTCTGATACCCGGTAATTTCGTCAAGGCCCTGTCATGTCCTTCGGATATCCGGTCTCCCGGAAGATGAATTCTCTCTCTCGCGGGCAAAACGGTGTGTTTATGAAAAACAAAAAGGGCTGAGAAATCAGCCCTTGATTTTGCTTATTTACTCTGTTCAGGCTATACGATTGTCTGCTGCAGTGCGTTTCCTGCAAAATCGCCGTAGCCTGACTGTTTCAGGAAATCTGCCATCTGCTGCGATCTCTGTTTGTTCTCCTGTGTCATCTTCTCCATCAGTTTGTCTGTGTGATCGTTCGCCATTTTCTGACCGATGAGTCCTGCGCCTGCAGTCACGACTGTTCCTGCGAGTCCCACTCCGATACCGATGATTATCATTGCCATTTTTTGTAGCCCTCCTTTAATTTATAGGTCTTCCGTTACCTACATTATCACGCAGTAAAGTGAAAAAGTAAAGAGGCAAAAGTGAACAATTTGTAAAATATTTTTTTCCAAATTGTTAACAAGATTAAGTGTTCACAGTTATTACTTTCGAGTGTATTTTTCCTTGATTTCGGGGGATGTCCATTTGTTAACATTATGTCTATACTGCTCCCATGAGCCATATGTTAAAATTATATTGAAAGGGTAGGTGAATTTAATGGACATGAACCAGATTAACAGCAGACAGCCTCTCTCGGTGGATCTCACACAGGTGAGAGCCCACAAGAACAAATACGCTCAATTCAGCAAAGCCGGTCAGCCTCAAGAGACATCCCTGCCCCAGGACTCTGTCAACATAAAACGAGACAGCTCGGACTTCAAAGCCGAGAGAAGACACGATAACAGGCATGGCAGACACGATCATAACAACAGCCATGACGCACAGTCATCCACCTCGGCTTCTTCAGAGCCGGTCCAGTCATTTGAAGAGCAGACAGCCAAATCCAGACCTCCTGCGGAAGGCCAGAAAGAGATCACCATCATAAGCACCAACGATCTGCACGGCTATCTGAAGAACATGCCGGAAGTCGCAGGGATCATACACAAGCTCAAGGCAGAGAATCCGAACGCCGTCGTCGTGGACTGCGGTGATGTCGCTTATAACCCGTCCTTCTCAGACAAGCACCACTACGAGCCCATGACGGAGATCATGAACGAGATAGGATATAACGTCGTTACGCTGGGCAACCATGAATTCCAGTGGGGGCAGCCCACTCTGGAGAAAGAGTATCTTCAGAAGATGGACGCAGATGTCGTATGCGCCAACGTTAAAGACAAAAAGACCCATGACAGCATACCGGGCACACAGCCCTATGTGATAAAGGATGTTGATGGCGTCAAAGTAGGCTTTGTAGGAGTCGTGACTCCCAAGATGGCGACTTCGGCCCACCCCAGCGTGGGAGGCGATGTGGAGAAGCTCAACGTAGAGTCGACCCTGCAGAAGGTGGTCCCTGAGATGAAACAGAAGGGCGCCGAAGTCGTCGTTGTTCTCTCCCACTACGGCTATGTGAGAGATGACGATGTAGCCAGGCAGATCGACGGCCTGGATGTCATTATCTCCGGTCATGACCACCAGTTCACAGAGCATCCTCTCGAAGTCGGGAGCTACCCCAACAAGACTTACATATTCGAGAGCGCCTCCCACGCCAAGTATGTGGCGATGACCAAGATCACTGTCGATGCAAAGACCCACAAGGTCGTATCGGCGGACATGAAGCAGATATCCACCATGTCTGGCAACGTCCCTTCAGACCCGGAAGTGGAGAAGATCGTCGCACAGTACGGCAAATGAAGACTGCAGCCGAAGCGGCGGCAGAGCCTTTTCGGACAGTCGATTACGAGTCAATCAGAAGGGCCTCTCGGGGCCCTTTTTAAATAGGGTAGAATTTCACAGCCGTTTTTTGCACCGTGCCCCTCCGATTTTGCATCTTGGGGCATCTTTTTTACCTCTTGAAAGACAAAACTTCTATTTTGTCTTCCCGGCAGCTATACTGATAGTGAGGGGTGCACTAATCTGAATAGAAAAGGTGCTGAGAAAATGTCACAGACACAACAGTTCATAAACCAGATGCTCCAGGATGCGCTGAATTTCGACGCCAATTTCGTGCAGGAAGAGTATTCTCCCTTCACTGCAGGCTTCAGAGAGACAGTCGACTTGATTTCAAGAGATCTCGGATACTCAGGCCGTGACGAGATGTTGAGCGCATTGATGGCCAAGAACGCAGATGAGGGGCTCAGGCAGGCAGAGGCGCTCAACATGAGGCTCAAGGAGAGATCAGAGAAGTCGATGCATAAAGTTGTGGAGCTTTACTATCAGGACAGCAGAAAAGAGCAGTCGCTGAGGCAGATTATCCGCCTGATACTGCAGAAGATAAGAAAGAACATCGTAAGCGCCGAGAGCGAGTGCTCCCGTATGGTTGCCGAGATTCTCTACAACTGTGTGGCGCTGGCAGCGCTCCGAACCTAGAGCCTGTCCGGATATAATCAGAAATGCAAAGTCATCTTCATCGAGGATGGCTTTTTCATTCTGCCTGTCTTTTTTCTCTTCCCCGGTAGGGTTTTCATCAGTGTTGATTGAATTCTGCGTGAATACAGCTATTATGAGAGATATCCATGAATGACAGCAATAACCGCATTGGAGGACCGGCAGCCGGTTGCAGGGGACGTGAAGCAGCTCTCTCGAGGGCTTTTTTCCTGCTTTTCTGTGTCGTACTTATAATAGTGGGATGGGGGAGAATTGACATAGAGCCCGCCTCCGGCATGGTGATATCGCTTGGCGGCACCACGAGAGGGCTGATCTATCCGCTCTTTCTGCTGTACTGCATAATGAGGCTCCTGAAGAAAGACATCTTCCGGGTCCGGTTCCTGGGAGATCCTGTCACGCTGCTCGGAGCGATCTTCATTGGCGTTACAGCAGCCTCGCCATACCATGATATGAACATGATCAGAGACATCTGGTTTCCAGCGCTTCTGACATATTATATGGCGAGGTATCTGCTCGAAATCTCCGGGTTCAGGGGCTTTCAGACTCTTCTCTGGATCTCCGTGCTCTTCGTAGTCTGCACTATACTCAGGGCTTCCGTGGATGTGCAGAAGAACTTTTTTTCCAATCCTTCCATAATGACCACTTCGATGGAGCATCATACAATCATCGCAATGATGATACTGACTGTCGCTCCGACTGCGCTGGCGCTGGCAGTGCTGCAGAACAGGATGCGCTGGCTCTCCTGGCCTGCTCTTGCGGTGCTTTTCGTGGGGCTCGTGCTGGCCAACTCCAGGATAGGGTGGATTGCTTTCCTTGTCATTCTCTTCCTTATGCTCTTCTCGCAGGCACAGCGCCAGGTCCGCGTTGCCGCCGGCGTCCTTGCGGCGCTGTCGCTAGCGGCGGCGCTTTTTCTGTTCCCCCATCTTCATCACAGGCTCATGAGCCTCTTCTCGCTCCAGAGTGACAGTGATTTTCTGGCCCGTCTCGATATCTGGAGCGTCTCTTTCAGGATCATCGCATCCCATCCGATATGGGGGATCGGACTTTCCCACACCGCCTTCATCTCTGAGGGACTCAAGTACAGGCCTGTATTCTCAGCCGAGCATCCGCACAGCGCATATCTTGCCGTGCCTGTCTACACAGGGATTGCAGGCGGCGCTGCGGCTCTGCTGCTCGTTTCCTCGATTTTCAGAGAGCTGAGGAGGCTGCTCGCATTGAACGTGCCGCAATGGGGCCTTATAATCCTGTCATTCTGCGCGAGCTTCGCAGGGCTTGCGGTGACAAACACGGCCGATACGCTTACAAACAGCTCCCGAGCCCTTCTGCTGGTGTTCCTGATGCTGGCCTTCCTGTTCTCTCTGAGGCGCATGGGCGACTCTCCCTTCAGGGAGAGGCCAGGAGATGAAAAGGTCAGGATAGTGTATTTCATAGGCACTCTGGGGCGTGGCGGGGCTGAAGGGCAGCTCATTGAGCTGATAGAGAGGCTCGACAGGAACAGGTTTTCTCCTTCCCTCGTGGTGCTGAGAAAAGAAGGCGATTATCTCGACAGGATCGAGAAAACAGGCATACCCTGCCATTTCCTGCATTTCAGAGGCGTTGTCAGCACTTTTTATCCTCCCAATCTCTGGAAGGCTTTCAGCAGCTCGATCTCACTGTTGAGGATGCTCAAAAAGGATCGTCCCCATGCGGTACACGGATACCTCTTCGTTTCATATGTAGCGGCGGTTTTTTTCGGCAGATTTGCAGATGTCCCTCTCATCATCACTAGCAGGAGGAGCCTTGGCACGTCCAAGACCCGCCGCTGGACTGCTCTGCACCGTCTTGTCGAGATCCTGGCGAATGCCGAGACCGATCTGATTATCGCCAACTCATCGGCGGTAAAGGACGATACGGTCAGGCGCGAGCGCGTCGCTCGAGACATGGTGGAGGTCATATACAACGGCGTCGATGTCGGGCGTTACTCGAGGAGCAAAGAGAAGGCGGCGTCTCAGAGGAAAGATCTGGCGATAGAGGAAGGCGCGCCTGTCGTGGGCATGATCGCTAACCTGATACCGTACAAGAACCACAGGCTGATGCTCGAAGCTCTTGTTCATGTCGCAGAGGCCTTCCCTTCAGTGAGATTGCTGCTTGTGGGAAGGGATTCCGGGATCGGTGGAGCTCTCCGTGAATACAGCCGCTCGCTGGGCGTGGAAGAGAAGGTGATCTTCCTTGGAGAATGCAGGGATATCCCTGCCGCCCTCTCTGTGATGGATATCTCAGTGCTGACCTCCCTCGAGGAGGGCTTCCCCAATGCGATTCTCGAATCCATGGCCGCCGGATTGCCGGTAGTAGCCACCGCTGTGGGCGGCTCTAAAGAGGCGGTCCTGGATGGAGAGACAGGCTTTCTCGTGCCTTCCGGCGATCACAGGGCAATAGCCGATAAGCTGACACTGCTTCTCGGTGATGCCGACAGGAGGAAGGCCATGGGAGAGCGAGGCAGGGAGATCGCCAGTGAGCGGTACTCGCTCGAAAAGATGGTCGAAAGCACGGAAGAGCTTTATCTGAAGAGAATAGCGGGCACAGGACAGGAATAGCGGGGACTGTCGAAAAGAGTGGGGACCGGCGGGAAGAGTGGGGACCGGCGGGAAGAGTGGGGACTGACTCTTTTTTCCTGAAGAAAAAAGAGTCAGTCCCCTGTATGAGTCTGTCCCCATTTTTCCTATACGCCTGTGTGGCCGAAGCCTCCGTCTTCCCGCTCCGTCGAGTCAAGCTCCTGGCTTAGAACAAGCTGTGCTGTGATTACCTGGGAGAAGATCATCTGGGCGATCCTGTCTCCGTTGTTAATCGTGAAATCCCCGCTGCCGAAGTTGACCATTATCACGCAGACCTCGCCCCTGTAGTCGCTGTCTATCGTTCCGGGAGCGTTCAGCACGGTGACTCCGTGCCGCGCCGCAAGGCCGCTCCGGGGCCTGATCTGGGCCTCGTATCCCTGGGGGATCGATACTGCAATACCGGTGGGGATCAGGGCGAAGCCTCCCGGTGCCAGCGTGACCGGCTCCTCGAGCGAGGCGTGCAGGTCCATTCCGGATGCTCCCGGCGTCTGGTATTCCGGAACCCTCGCCAGGCCGTTTCCTCTCAGCAGTCTGTATGCCACTTCTATCTCATTCATGTTCAAAACCCTCTCTGTAAAATAAAAAGAAGGGGTCAGCCCCTGACGGGCCGTTCCCCCTTCTTTCTGATGCGCTGTTACTGCTTGATTACAAGCGCGCTCGAGTAGTTGTTCTGGATCTGCGGATGCTGGTTGCTGTTGAAAGTCGTAGTCGGGCTTGCAGCATAGCTGTAGACTCCTGAACCTGATACCGAGCCTCCTGATGCAGCCGGTCCCGGTGTTGCTCCTGTGCCGAGGCCCTGCATCACGTAGTAGGTGAATGCGCCGTGCTGGAGCGACGAGGATTCGACAGATGTCTCAGAGCCTGTGCTGGCAGCGAGGAACACCATGTTGGTGAGCGTCTCCATCTGCTTCGCTATGGTTCCCGAGAAAGAATCCTGCGAGCCCTTGATGGGCAGGTACTTCGAGGTGAGGCCCTTGCCTATGAATCCGCCGCTGTAGCACGAATCGAGGCAGAAGAACTTCTTGGCGCTCGTGTTTATCGAGTCCGACCATGTCTTCAGCTCTGTGGCGCTTATGCACGATGTCGTGTAACCGTTGTTGTCGACTGGAATGATGTAGGCGACTCCGCCTGAATTGGAGCCGTGACCTGAATAGTAGAAGAAGAATGTGTCGTTGGCTGTGACCTGCGTGGCGAGCGACGCGAACGCGCTCTGAATGCCCGACTTGGTGGCCTGGCTGTCAGTGAGCGTTGTGATGGTCGCTCCGCTCCAGTTGGATGCCGAGGTGAGGTTGGCCTGCATGCCTGTCACATCGTTGACGCAGTAGTTCAGCGGGCTCGTCGGGTAGTTGTTGATGCCGACGAAGAGCGCGTAGATCTTTCCTGTCGATGTGCCTACTGAGAGCGTCAGCGCGTTGGTCGTCGTGCCACCTGATGTAGTGACGGTGACGCTGCACGAGCCATTGGGAACAGTCGTGGGCACGACGCACGAAATGGTCGAGTTATTCCAGGTTGTAATCGTTGTCTGCTGAACTGAGCCGAAGTTGACTCTGCCTGCAGTGGTTCCAAGATTGCCACCGCTCAGCGTGATTGTCTGTCCCTGAACTGCAGAGCTGGGGGAAATGCTGCCGATATAAGGCGTTGTTGCGGATACGACGGTGATGTTGAACGCGTTGCTTGCCGTTCCCGAGGTGTTGTAGACAGTGACAGGAACTGTGCCGGGCGATACACCGGATGGAATATTGACCGTGATGACCGTGTTAGACCAGTATGCCACTGAGGTCACCATCGTGCCGCCGACCGGCGCTCCGAAGAGCACGTAGCCCGATCCCTGGTTGGAGCCGAAGTTTGTTCCGTCGATGGTTATGCCGCTGCCGACAGGAACAACGCTCGGAGTTGCGTTCGTGATTGTGACGGTTGTCGAAGACGAGGCTGTGATCGTATTTGTTGATGTTGAAGTCGTTGATGACAGTGAAGATGTGCCGGAGGAATCAACGAGCGTCACTACCACGACATAGTTGGCTCCGTTCACGAGTGTGGGAACCGTGCACTGGATGTAGGAGTCTGACCAGTAGCTGTACACAGAGGCATCTACCGTTATGCCGCTGCTGATCGTCGGAACGAACGATACTTTGCTCTGGTTGCCGTATTTCATGCTTCTCGAGCTGCCGAAATTGCTGCCGCTGATGTTGCAGGTATTGCCGCTCGTCAGTGTCGTGCCGCCCTGTTCGTTGGTAACGGACGTAACAGCCGGTATCAGGACCGCGCTGCCGCCGTCATTGTAATAGTAGCTGTCGCCGGAGTTAGAGCTCCCGCCACCGCATCCCTGCAGTGCAAAGATGAGAACAGTCACGGCCAGAATGCTTGAAAAAACCCAAAGACGTCTTTTACCCATACTTTCTTTCTTCCTCCTTTATATATTGTTGAGTCTAAAACCATGGATTCGTTGGGAATTTCCTAATACCTCTTACAGCGGAGCAGCAGACAAAATCCTTATATGGAGGAAGTTGCACGGTGAAGTTGGATAAAAAAGGCATCCGCCGATTGAAGGATCGAAAGACAGAAAAGTATAACCTGATCACTGATATAGTGAATAAAGAAGGGCTGCTGTCATGGATAAAAAGATTGAATTTTTCAGACATAACATAGGAGACGAGGAGATCGGCGAGGCAGAGGCTGTGCTTCGGTCCATCTTTCTGACGACAGGCGAAAAGGTATCGCTCTTTGAAAAAAATCTGGCCGGGTACCTCGGAATCCCATTTGTGGTGGGACTCACGAGCGCCACGGCGGCGCTCCACATCTCTCTTCTGGCCTGCGATGTCGGGACCGGCGACGAGGTGATAACGACTCCGATGTCCTTCATAGCCTCGTCGAACGCCATAATAATGGCAGGCGCCACGCCCGTCTTCGTGGATGTCGAGGCCAGGACAGGAAATCTTAACGCAGAGCTTGTAGAGGATGCTGTCACTGAAAGGACAAAGGCAATACTGCCCGTTCATCTCTACGGCAATATGTGCGATATGATAAAGCTCCGCGGCATCGCAGACAGAAAGGGCCTTTTCATAATTGAAGACTGCGCCCATGCCCTCGAATCAGAAAGAGATGGCATAAGAGCAGGCCACCTGGGTGATACGTGCTGCTTCAGCTTCTATGCAACGAAGAGCATAACGAGCGGCGAAGGCGGAGCCGTTGCGACGAAAGACGCGGAGAGAGCCCGCACGCTCAGGATGCTCCGCTCTCACGGCATAGAGAGCGAAGCGGCTGATCGATATACCCATAAATACCGCCACTACGATATGCCGATCCTGGGATGGAAATACAATATGGACAATATTCAGGCGGCGCTGCTATTGCCTCAGATTGCGAAGATTGAGAGGTTCAGGGTGAGGCGTGAAGAACTGGCCCGGCGTTACGAGGAGGCCTTCCGGGATGTGGAGGGGATAGGCTTCCCGCGCCCACACGACGGCGAGCGGAGCGGCCGGCACCTGTTTACGATATGGGTCCGCCCTGAGATCAGGGACGAGATGATATGGACACTCCAGGAGAAAAATATCGGTGTGGCTGTCAACTACAGGGCGATTCATCTGATGAAATACTACAGGGAGCGATACGGATATGAGAGGGGAATGTTCCCGAACGCAGAGCTGATAGGAGACTCGACGCTGTCGCTCCCCCTCTATCCTCTGATGACTGACAGCGAAGTGGAGAACGTTATCGATGCACTGAAGAAAAGCCTGGAGAAGCTGAAGTAATGATCAGGCGGTCATCCGGCTCCACTAATCTCTGAACACGAGCCCTAGATCCATTACAAGATCGCCTTCGAAAAGTCCTACGGAAGCTTTATCCTGATCGGCATATCTTTCAGGCCTTCCATATCGAGCGTGCTCATCAAGCGAAAAGATCTCGAGAATCTTTTCGGCGGGATGAACAATCCAGTATTCCTTGACACCGGCTCTCTCATAGAGGTTGAATTTTTCCTTCATATCCTTTGAGGCGGTATGGGGTGACAGTATCTCCACAATGAGATCTGGAGCGCCCTTGCACCCTTTTTCGTCGAGCTTTTTTCTGTCACATACCACTACAAGATCGGGTTGAACAATCACGTCAATATCGTCATCATGCCCATCGTGTAAAGGAATTCTTACATCAAATGGCGCAACCAGCGCCACGCATTGCCTGTCCAGCAGATATGTGGCAAACTGCCTGAGTAATTCGACAAGGATCTTCTGATGATTAAATGATGGCGCAGGGGTCGTATCGAATGCGATACCGTCAATGATCTCCCATCGCTCCTGTTCCGGCCATGTAAGATAATCCTTGTAGGTGTATCTCTCATTTTTCTTTTGTGCCGGTAATCCCATACTCACTCTCCTGTGAAGGCCTGGCGGGATCAGATTCTGTGTGTTACAGATTTGTTAATAAAGGAGTCTGTCCCTATTTATTCAACTGGCAATCTGATAAATTATCGGGCGGTATCGCGGAGGAGGTATGGGTTTGTTGTTTTCTTTTGCAGACGCTATCCAGTTTTCCCTGGCAATGCGCAACTGTGAAAGGGCCTCTTCGGGTGTCGAGCCGAAAGCGGAACAATGTATGAGATCTGGAATATCGGCTATATATCCGCCATCTTCTTCACTGTAGAATATATTGATGTGATAATCGCTCATGAATTACTCCTTCAGTCTCAGATTATAGCGTTCAACAAGACTCAGGAATTGCCTTATCTGATAAGGCTTGGCATTATTATCGACTTCCTGCAGATTCATAAGTTCGGTAAGGCCGGGATGAGAAAAATATTATGGCTGCCTGCAATTCTATTCGATGTGAAACCGAACCCTTCAACAAGATTTACGAATTCGGAAAACCGGACATTATTCAACGAGCCTTGGAGCAGCCGGGAAAGCAGTTTTCTTCTATTTATTGCCATACCTCCTGCACGTATAAATATTTATATGACTATTATACTATAACAGCAATAGATTTACAACGATTCCTCTGTCTGTGTCCCTGCGGCTCATTGGGTTTCGAGGAACAAAAAAGAGCGGGTCCTCTTCGGAAGGCCCGCTCTTTGAATGTCTGGAGTCTGCTGCTACTTCTTTATCTCGAGATCGCCGCCGTAGTTGTCCTGTTCCTGAGCTTCCTGGTCAGGATTGTACTTCAGCGCGAGAGGCTTCGCGTATGTGAACGCCTCTTCAGCTGTAACGACTCCGTCCTTGTTCACGTCAGCATTGCCTGCGGCCGTTCCTGAAGGACCTATTCCCTCGAGCAGGTAGTAGGTGAACACTCCGTGGCCGAGCGCCGAGGTCTCGACTGATGACTGGCTTCCCTTGCAGGCCGCCATGAACACTATGTTGGTCAGCTTCTCCAACTGCCTGGAGAATCCCTTGACGAAGTAATCATTTGCTTCCTTCGAGCTGATGTTCTTGTTTTTCCCTATGAAGCCGCCGCTCCTGCAGGAGTCGAAGATTATGCATTTGTTGCAGGCTGTGTTCTGCAGGATGCTGTAGAGATCGTTTCCTGAGATCAGAGTCGAAGCTTCCGCTGTTCCATCGACAGGCGCGATATATGACTGGGAGTCGGTTCCGATTCCGTCTGTCACGTCATTTCCGCCGTGCCCTGAGAAGTAGAACAGGAACAGGCTTCCTGATGGCGCGGACTGGCTCATTTCCTGGATCTTTGCCAGGATATTGGCTCTCGTCGCCTGGCTGTCTGTCAGCACCTCGACCTGCGCATCCGCCCACATCGCCGAGCCTTCGAAGGCGGCCTTCATTCCGTTGGCGTCGTTCACACACTGGCCGAGTGTGGGCCAGGGCGGGAAGTTCTGATACTTGTTGACGCCCACGAAGAGAGCGTACACCGACTGGTTGGGCAGGCCGCCGACTATTGTCGCGGTAGCCGGTTCTGATGTCACGGAGGCGTATATCTGCGCCTGGCCGATCATATTGTTGTTGAGCGAGAAGCTGCTGTTCTTCGTATCATACGCGGTGACCCAGATGCTTATGCTGTCACCTGTGTTGAACACGCATGGGATCGTGCAGCTGTTTGTGCTGTAAAGCTGGTTTATTCCATAAGCGAAGAACTCGGAAGGTTTCAAATCGTTTACTGTGACTGGGTCCACATTGCACCATCTCGCCTTGACTTTCGTGCTGGATGAAAGCACATAGTCCCAGGCTGTAACGAGGTAGCGGTAGTTCGAGCCGAGGTCGGTCCACGAAACGCTTATCGTTCCATCGCTGTTTGCCGTCGCCTTGACTGAAATCGTCTGGGGGGCTGCCGCTGTAAGGTTATAGGTGCAGTCCTGCGTAGGATTCTTGATTACATAAGTTCCCGTGGCGCTTGTCTGAACTGTCGCATACATGCGCTGAGGATCCACTGTGGTATCGATCGTGCTGGGATAGCTTCCCGCAACCGGGTTTCCGTAATATGTGTTGTTTATCGTCCAGGCCGAGCCCAGAGTGTATGTCATGTCCGTGCTGGTTCCACTCGGCTGAGTCAGCGAATACGTGCCTGCCGCGAGGGCGCCGGCTGTCGGGAGCACTGACGCGCCTACATATCCTGTTGAATACATTGTGAGGTAGCAGGTGTTGGTCGTCACTGATGTATCTGTCGTGGCGCTCACCTCGTTGCTTCCCGTTCCTGAAAGGAGAGTCCCTGATCCGGCCATTGCGAAGACCTTGTAGAAGTAGACACCCGAGTTTGACGGGTAGTCTGTGAATGTCAGGGTGTTCACGTCGCTTATCGTAGTGAGGAGATTGCTGTTGGTCGTCACGTTAGGCGAGGTGCTCCTGTAGATGCGGTAGCATGAGAAGTTCGACGCGGAGGACTGTGTCCACGAGAGAACTATGCTGTTCGACTTCACGCCTTTGGCCGTGCCGGTCAGTGTCACTGACGGAATTAGTGTTCCTGTCGAGGAGCCTGCTGTCGACGGCTTGCTGAATATGAGCTGGATTTTGCCGTTGTCGACGAAGGTCGCATAATATGTTATCGAGGACTGGCTGTCCCCGCCGCCGCAGCTTCCGCCGATTATGTATATCTTGAGCTGGTAGCCGAGCGCGACAGTGGATGTGAATTCACCGTTCGAATCTGTCTTGACTGTTATGTCTTTCTGAGCGCTCTTATCCGAGCTGCTGGCCGATATCGTGACCGATGCGCTCCTTACCGGGAGGCCGTTCTCGCCTGTCACCCTGCACTGAAGCGTGGCGCCATCTGTTGCGGTCGCCGACACGTCTGATGGTCCAGAGTTGTTATAGTTCGGCCCTGAGCTGGCTGTTGAGCTTATAGTGCATCCAGTGGGAAAGACGCCGAGAAGTGCTAGCCCTATTACAAGAAGCATCACATGAGCCCATTTTTTTCTCCTCATTCTGTGTCTCCTTTCAGATAATGAAAATGGTATGGAAAATATTTCTGTAATTCTGTAAGTCTGGAAAAAACCCTCTACGAACTTCCCGTATATTGTTAATATTTTGCCTGAGGGTACTGCGCTCCATTTGAGAAGGGACATTGGGAGATGGGAGTTCTGCTGTCAGGCTGCTGCGCTGGCATGCATAAATCAATTCTGAAACAGAGAGATGGTTGCAACGGTGAGCATAGATGACTGCAGCTCATAAGGTGGATATTCAAATAGAATCTGTGGTCCGGGTCTATCGACGCCGAAATTTTCGATGCGGGTTACTATAGAGGATTCAATGAAATTCTAACGAAATAACATTCTACAAACGACTGGCAGAAGTGATTCGTCTTTATAAGGGATGAAGAGCGCGTTTGTCGTTTCAGGGCGAAGGGAGTCGAAGAATTGGAGTTCATTGAAAAGCTCTTGGGAGAAGTTCCTCAGGGGAAGATCAAGGAGAAGCGCTTTATTGACCGGCGCCACTGCACAGTCGATGTTGCTTTGAAGAGGGAAACGGGTTTTTCGGCTCCCGGCGTCGTAAAGGATGTGAGTGTCTACGGCATCAGGGTTGAAACAAAGGTGCTTCTCAAGAAGGATGAGATTATCCAGGTTCAGGCCTCCCGTGAAAAGGGTCCGCTGGCGAAGGGAAGATTCGCTCAGGACGTGATAAAGGCCAAAGTGGTATGGACCAGAAAGAAGAAGAACACCGATCTTTTTTCTGCCGGTCTGAAGTTCGCCGATACCAGGGCAAACCTGAGGGATTCATGGATCTTCACGCTGCTCAATCTTCTGGGCTTCAGAGTGGATTACAAGGAGCAGAGGCGCAGCACCGTGAGATTTCCTGCACATATAAAGGTGAAATACCAGGAGCCGCAGGGCTATTATTCCGGCTGGGGAACGCTCGCCGATTTCAGCAAGGGAGGCGTGGCGATCCTCACAAACTCACAGATCCCTGAGAAACTGACCCTCGATCTCGAGATCGGCCCTTACGGGAATCTTCCGATACTCTTCGTCAGGGGAAAGGTGGCCTGGGCAGGTTACTCGAAGGTGGAGAAAACGCCGATGGCCGGCATTGAGTTCAACGAAGTCGCCAGAGCCCAGGAAAAGATATTGAACAGATACATCCTGGCAATCATGGATGAGCTAATGCAGTGACCCGATCTCCGGGGCATATATAAGCAGAAGAGAGCATAACCCGCGCTATGCGGGAATCCAATAATGATCAGGCTGAGCGCCGGTTCCAGGAGGCTGTTCGGCTTGAGTGTGAGTACAAAGTCAAAAGCAAGTGAGGTCTGGTATATCAATGTCTGTATTTCTAATTACCGGCGGAGCGGGATTCATTGGCTCCAATATTGTCGAACATCTTCTGGAAAAGGGCGAGAGCGTGAGAGTGCTTGACAGCTTTGTCACAGGCAGGAGAAACAATCTCACCTCCTTTCTGGACCGCATAGATCTGATAGAAGCGGATATCCGAGACAGGGCAGCCGTGCGTGAAGCGCTCGACGGAGCAGACTTCGTGCTGCACCAGGCCGCGCTGGGCTCGATCGCCAGATCACTTGCCGATCCGTGGGAGACGAACAGCTGCAATGTAGACGGCACGCTGAATCTTCTGATAGAGAGCAGGGCCTGCGGTGTAAAGCGTTTTGTGTATGCGTCGTCGTCATCTGTATATGGGAACACCCTTGAGAAGTGCAAGGTGGAGACCATGATGACCAGCCCATGCTCTCCCTATGGAGTCTCGAAGCTCGTTGGAGAGCAGTACTGCCGTGTGTTCTATGAGATCTACGGTCTCGAGACAGTCATCCTGAGATATTTCAACGTCTACGGCAAGAGGCAGGATCCCGATTCGCAGTATGCAGCCGTGATCCCCCGCTTCGTGACGGCGCTGCAGAGCGGCACCGCTCCCGTGATTTACGGCGATGGCGAGCAGACGAGGGATTTCACCTTCGTCGAGAATGTTGTGCAGGCGAATATGAAGGCCTGCTCGCCGGACTTCACCGTGTTCGGTGAAGCTTTCAACATAGCCTGCGGCGGCCAGACATCCGTGAACGAGCTGTACAGCATAGTCTCTGCCTATGTCGGAAAAGATGTCCCGCCAGTCCACGCCGAGGGGAGGAAAGGCGAGGTCAGGCACAGCTATGCCGATATTGGGAAGGCCAGATCGATCCTGGGTTATGATCCGCAGATAGATCTCAGGAACGGGCTCGAGCAGACTGTCAGATGGTATGAGACCTCAGGCGCCTGCTCCCGTTAGGCAGGGTGGCATGCGGCGCGCCGGATCAGTATGCGCCCTTCCTTGAGAAGACTATATAGGCTGTCTTGACGATGATGACCAGATCCATCCAGAGAGACCAGTTCCTAACATAGTATATGTCCATCGTGCAGCGGGTCTTGAAGGAGAGCTCGTTTCTGCCGCTCACCTGCCAGAGCCCCGTGATGCCGGGCTTCGCGACGAGTATTGTCCTCTCCATGTTGTCCATCTTTTCTATCTCCCTCGGGAGATAGGGCCTGGGCCCCACGAGGCTCATCTCGCCTCTCAGCACGTTGAGCACCTGCGGCAGTTCGTCGAGGCTGGTCTTCCTGAGCCAGCGCCCCACTCTGGTGACCCGCGGGTCCTCTGATTTCAGCTTGGCGAACTGCTCCCACTCGGCCTGAGCCTCGGGATGCGCTATCAGATATTCCTGAAGGCGCTCATTGGAGTTCAGATACATGGTCCGGAACTTGAAGCACGGGAAGCGCCCCTTTCCGCTGCTCTGCCCGAGTCGTTTCTGAAGGAAGAGAGCCGGGCCTGGGCTGTCCAGCCTTATGGCAATGGCGATCAGGATCAGCACAGGCGCCCCGGCTATCAGCACGATGAGGGAGAGCACTACGTCGAGCACTCTCTTCATGAATATGTTCCAGGGCTTCTTGAGGCTGATGTTTATGTTGATCATCAGGAAATCGCTTATCGAGTCTATCTCGGCGCCGATTGTCGCTATTCCGAAGAGGTCCGGGATGATCTTGATGCTCTCGACATAGTGCTCGCATATCTCGACGATTTCCAACAGGCGCTCCCTCGTAATGGATGGCATGGCAATTATGACGTCGAGTGTAATGGTGTCCTTCAGGATCTCCTTCAGGTTCTCTATCTTCCCGAACACCTTGACTCCCAGCACAGAAGTGCCTGCCTTGCCGTCATCGTCGTCCAGGAAGCCTGTGACCTGATAGCCCAGAAACTTGTTTTTCTTGAGGCTCTGGCATATGAGTGCTCCTGTCTTGGCCGCTCCCAGGATCAGCACGTTCTTCTTCCAGAGCCCCACATCAAAAGCCAGAATCTTAGTGAAATATCTCACGAGCGGCATGACAATGAGGGCTATGAAGGCTGACAGCACTATCACGGTGCGGGAGATAACATTCGTCAGGTGCATCAGCGAAACGAGGGCCAGAACAACTGCCACATAGAATACGAGCGACTTCAGGATATGCTTCAGCTCCATCAGGAAAAGCCTCCGCCTGAAGTAGAGCCCTTCCATCACGAAGAGGATGTAGAGCGGGATGACGAGCCACCAGAAGTTGAGATAGTGGCTGAGAGGGAATGTATAGACCGGCACGTCCGAAAAGTTGTGCGGTATCACATGGATTCGCAGGTGGTGGGCGAGCAGGAAGGATAGTATGAACGAGGCAGTATCCGCAGCCAGAAGAACCAGCACCATCACGGTCTTCCGTATGATGCTGAAAGTCTGCGCTCCTGCAAGCGCTTTTTGAAGAGAGATTCGCTCCATCTGTGGCTGCTCCGGCTGTTTCAGATCGGATACCCTTCTACGAAATCCGCAGCTTTACCTCCCCATGCAGGAACCCGGACCCTTCGGAAAAGGAAATGGTGCTCTTCCGGGGAATTTCTGACAGTCCAGGGCCGTCGGCGTGATTTCACGGCACAGAGGCCCTGCATATCCCTGTGGATTGTGGAGGTAACAGGAGCCCCATGTGCGGGATTGCCGGATTCTACAGCTATGGAGAGACTTCATCAGAAGCAGGCGAGAGCCATGTCAGATCAATGGGCGATGCGCTCGCCCACAGGGGGCCGGATGATGAAGGCGTTTTCTTTGACGGCAGGGTCGGCCTGGCTCACCGTCGCCTCAGCATAATCGATCTTTCGCCGCGCGGACATCAGCCGATGACAGACTCGTCCGGAAAGCTCCGCATAGTTTACAACGGCGAGATCTACAACTTCAAGGATATCAGGGATGAGCTTGAGAAGAAGGGGCACGTTTTTACAAGCACCTCAGACACAGAGGTGATCCTCGCCTCATATCTCGAATGGGGAGTTGAATGCCTGGCCCGCTTCCGGGGAATGTTCGCGTTCGCGCTGTGGGACAGCCGCGAGCGCGTTCTTTTCGTCGCCAGAGACAGGCTGGGCGTCAAACCTCTGTTCTACTACTGTCATAACGGTCGTTTTGCCTTCGCATCTGAGATGAAGGCGCTCGTCAGATACCCTTCGCTGAGCCGCGATATGGATATCAGGAGCCTCTTCGAATACTTCATCTTCCAGTATGTGCCTGAGCCCCGGGCCATCTTCCGGCACACCTTCAAGGTTATACCCGGCCACTACCTGCTCGTCAGCGCTGAAGGGGTGCGCGATAAATGCTACTGGGACATCCTGCCTGTCAGCAAAGAGGCCGGAGTCTGCACGGAAGAGGAATACAGGTCGAGGCTCGCGGCACTGCTCGATGAGTCGATGCACCTCAGGCAGGTCAGCGACGTGCCTGTCGGCGTGCTGTTGAGCGGAGGCATAGACTCTACAGTCGTGGCCTCTTTCATGCAGGCCCAGAACCCGACTCCGATAAAGACCTTCTCCATCGGCTTCGAAGAGCAGTATTACAACGAGGCGCACTATGCCAAAAAAGTGGCGCAGTATCTGGGCACCGAGCACTATGAGCTCTATGTCACGCCGCGGCACGCCTTCGAGGTAATAGAAAAGCTTCCGGACCTCTATGACGAGCCCTATTCAGACTCGTCCGCGATCCCGACCTATCTGGTCTCTGGACTGGCGAGAGAGCACGTGAAGGTCGTGCTGTCAGGAGATGGAGGCGACGAGCTTTTCTGCGGATACAACAGGTACGAGGCAATGCGCAGGATGAGCGCTCTTGCCGGGCTCCCCTTCTCGAGAGAGTTGTCCCGAATGCTCTCAAGGGCGCCTCGGCCTGTTATGAGCGTGATGGAGAAAAGCGCAGAGCTGCTGCTCAGGAAGAGGCTCAAGACGCGCATGTCTCCCGGAAGGCTCAGAGAGGCGCTTCATTCCCTTTCGCGGCATTCAGAGATGAGTTATCTGGCTCTCGTCAAGATATGGGGGACTGAAGAGGCCCGGCGCCTCTCCGGCATATCGGATCCCTCCCTCGAAGACACTCTCTTCTGCAGGTCGCTCAGGGATGCGCTGAAGGCAGGAGAGCCTGAGTGCTATTCCCTTGTCGATATCAAGACTTATCTGGTCGGCGATATCCTGACCAAGGTCGACAGGGCCAGCATGGCCTGGGGCCTCGAGGCGCGGGAGCCTCTGCTGGACCACCGGCTCGTTGAGTTCGCCGTGAATCTCCCTGTATCGATGAAGATCAGGAAGGGCCGCCAGAAATATCTGCTCAAGAAAGTGCTGTATGAAAGGGTTCCATCTTCACTGCTCGAGAGGCCGAAGCAGGGCTTCGGTATCCCTGTGTCGCAGTGGCTGTCGACCGATCTCAAAGAGCTCGTGATGCAGTACCTCGATCCGGAGAGGCTGAAGAGACAGGGCATAGTCGATCCGTCTCTCGTGAGTGAATCGGTGCGGCAGCACTTTGACGGGGTCCGCGATAACGGGTACCGCCTGTATAACCTGCTGATGTTCGAGATGTGGCACGAGCGCCACGTGGAGTAGCGCAGCGGCGGCTCACGGATTCTTTCTCGAGCTCTTGTTCGGATCGAGGGATCGAGGGATTGGAAGGGAATTCATTCCACTTGGCCACTGCAGCGTTTAAGAGATCAGACGATTTCTTCCTTCCCTGGACAACTTGACCCCTTGGCCACTTGTTCACTGCAGAACTACCTGGAAATATGGGATCCGAAAGAGCTCTTCAGCGTCCTTGACAGGAAATCCCTCACGTCACTCCTCAGCCAGTCGCCCTGAAGCGCCTCTCTGATCAGATTCCCGGCACGGGCGGAGCCGTTCCGCCAGGCCATTGCCATATACGAGCAGAGCTCTTTCTGGAAGTCAAACTGGAAGTGCAGGCCTGACAGCATCTGCCCGTCCCTGAGCGCCGCGCCGGCCGAGTTGAGGAAGCTCAGCAGATCTTCGTTCATTATCAGCGAGCCTGCATCCTTGCTTTTCGAAAGAAGTGATATGATCGCGGCGGCCATCCTTGCCAGATGACGCATGAACGGCGCCATCCTGTCGGGCTTTTCGGCAGCCCCGCTGATTATCCTGAAAACCACGGCGTCGCTGAGGAAGAGCATCGAAACCCTGTCGGTCTTCGACGTGCAGTAGTGATGAACGACGTTTGTGAAAACGAGAGCAATCCGCTCCCTGAGCGGCTCTGCAGATGTCGGGTCGCGGAAGAAGGCCAGCATTATGAAGAGGGCCTGCGTCACATCATCCCATGTCCAGGGGTTGTGCTCATAGCCAGGCAGGAAGCGGGAAGGCTCCCTGAGCAGCATCTCGTTCCTCATCATCTCCGAGATGGTCGGCGTGGTGAGCTTCATCGCAATCTCCCTGCCCAGAATCTCTACGAGGGAATCCTGTGATATGAACGGTATGCCTGCAGCCATCAATTCGCTGATCTGCTCGAGCAGCAGCGTGAGCCCTCCCCGGCCCATCTCCCTTTCTTTCAGGCACTGTATCAGAAATGATTCAATCTTGACCCTGGTCTTCCTGTGCAGCACCTTTGAGCGGAGAAGGGTCATGAAGATCGAGATCTGTTTTTCTCGCGGTATTGAAGCTCCTTCCTTTACTCTCCTTATGAAGTACGCCAGCTCCTTTTTCGCATTCTGGAACTCGCTGAATACCACGCCCATGGCCTCCAGAGCCGGAATGCGGTATTCCGCACCTGACCTCGAAAGCTGCGCGAGAAAGTGCAGCACTGTTTCGCAGAAATCTTGATAATCTGAGGAATGAGCGGACAGGTGCGCGGCAAAAGCCGCGAGAAAGGCCATGTGATCGGCAATATCCTCGTCGAGAAAGTGCCGCTTCTCTGTCAACTCGAACGCGAGAGACGGTGAATCGCCTGCCAGATTCAGAATAAAAGAGAACAGGGCATCCCTCTCGCCTGCGTCTTCCCTCGAATGAAAGCTCATCACCGCCGCCTCCAGCAGGGAGGTGATGTCTACTACCCTGTCTTTGAGAAGAGCGGCTATCTCAGGCTGCCTGGGAGCCTTCATGGTCACGATCATCCGCTGGAGGACCCTGTTGCTGCCGTTCAGCTCTTCGAGAAGCATCTCGGTGAGCGCCTGGACATTTGCGATCCGCCCTTTTGACTGGATGTAATGGTCCTCCCATATCTCGAGTATCAGGAGGCGGGCCTCCTCTTCCAGGCCGGCGTAAAACGAAGGCTCAGACAGGCGGACGAGCGATTCAGGCAGAAGCTTCACCAGTATGGCCTTCATCATGTTCAGCAGGTTCGGGGTCTTGACGTTCTGGCTGAGCAGGCTCTTCTGAAGCTCTATGATCTGCGCCTTCCCGTTTTCATCGAGATCGAGGGCCGACATTATCCACGAGAGCAGGATCAGGCTCTGGGAACTGTGGCTTTTCCTCAGTTCCAGATACAGCAGATCTTTCACCGATTCGTCTCCCTGCAGGATCGATATCAGGATGCGCCTGACCTCAGTCAGATCGAGCGGCGTAAAGGCTTCGACGCTGTAAAGGAGCGATTTCAGGAAGCTCTCCGTATGGGATGGATAGAGGCTCATCAGCGAGGCGATCCCATCGAGCGAATCCATGAAGAGCACGAGCGTCTTCTGCCGCTCCAGCAGGGTGATGAATACCTGGAGAGCGCACTCTCCCTTCAGGCGGTTTTTCTCGGCAAGAGCCTCTTTCACCACCGTGGAGAAAAGCTCTTTCTTCTTTTCATTGTCTTCTGTGGAAAAGAACTGCAGCATGAGGGCGCCCATGTCGAAATCAAGCGTTTCCCTGATTATCGACGCAGTGGCGCTCCATATCTCAGGGTTCTGCTTCGAGAACGCCATCATCAGCAGGGGCAGAGGGTCCTTTCCATTTATCAGCAGCACTCTCGTCAGCTTTCTGAGGCTCTCAATGACGAGGGGGATGTTGTCGCTGTCGAGGAATGTCAGCGTCATCTCTTCCATGAATCGCCTGTCTGACAGCACGCTCTGCGGAGTGAAAGCGGAAGGCGCCAGAAGCTCTGCAGGGGTCTCGATCTTTGCAGGCAGCATGCTCTCCCTTACATGCTCCCCTTCCAGCTCAAACTTTGACACCAGCTTGATCAGAGACCCGTCCCTGATGACCGCCAGAGTCTTTTCGAGGCCCCTTTCGGCAATATACAGCGAAATCCGGTGCGGATCGCGGTTGAGCTTTTCCTCCATAATCCCCGATGAGAGCAGGAATGACTCCAGTGCGCCCGCCGGGGACGCATCTTCCAGCACGACAGGGGATATCTGGATGCCTGACGAGTTGAGCGCCAGGATTCTCGCGCCCAGCTTCTGACTTATCTTTATGCCCTTTTCAGCCAGAAATTCAACACATTCGAAGCTGCTTCTCAGGCTGGTCGGGTCGAAGGTCAGGATCAATTCACGGTTCTCCTTGGCGTCACACGCTTATTTTGTCTCGATTTTTTTCTTATATGCCGCGAGCTTTGCTTCTAGGAACTTCAGCAGCTCTGTGGAAAAATCGGCTATCTGCTCTTCCGTGAAGCCCAGGCGCCTCAATTCCTTGTAAAAGGATACTGCGAAGCCCTTTGCCATCACGCCGATCTCGTCAGTCAGCCTGAAATTTATCGATATCTGCAGATTGCTCGATTGAATCCTGTCCAGAAGCTCTCTGGGAATATACCCCTCGGCGCCCAGCTGCTCAGAATCATCCCTTTTCATCGCCAATCCCCCCCTGAAGGTGATGCTGAAAAACGGCTCATTGGCTCCCTGTATGCTTCTCAGGGCAGGACAGGTGCCGGTGACATATATTATTTTAACACAGTTGGATGAATTTGGGAACATGAAAACATACCCATCGGACCCTGTATTTCCAGGTAGTACTAAAGTGATCGAGTGGTCAAGTGGCCGAGTGGTCGAGGGAAGGAAGAAATCTTCTGATCTCTGAAATGCTGCAGTGGCCAGGTGGAAGGAATTCTCTTTCAATCCCTCGATCCCTGGATCTCTTGATCCCTGTAATATATGAAAACTTGACCCAATAACGCAGAAAGGGAGGGAATATGTGGTGTATGATACAATTAATCAGTTGGGAAGCAATAAAGAAGGTCGAAGGCGGAAGAGCTCACATGAACTTCAGAGATGCGGCAATCACTGTTCTCAGAGAGGAAGGAAAGCCTCTCCACTATGAAAATATTGCGCGGCTCGCAGAAGAGCGGGGATACATAACCTCGGCCGGGAAGACCCCTGCCGACAGCCTCAGCACCGAACTGAGCCGCGACATGAGAAACCACGGCGAGCGCTCTCCATTTATAAAGGTGGGGAGGGGCATCTATGCGTTGAAGGAGATGCAGACAGGGACTGGCTCTGAAGGGCCTGCGCAGTCTGAGGACGTGAATAGGACAGTCCTCTGAGCTTGCCGGAGATTCGCTGACAGGGGCTGCTCAGCGGTTGGAATCTTCTCTGTTTTTATCCTTTGCCGGCGCCGGCTCAGGAGCGTCTTTTTCATAGCCGTTTATCTCTTTCTCGATCTTGTCCATGAGCGGCTCCGGAGCTGTAATGACTATCGAGTTGAGGCTGCTGTGAGGCTCGAACGTCGCGCCGGGATACTTCTTGATAAGCGCCGGCACGAGCGGCTCTATCCTCAGTTTTTTAAGCACGATGACTCTTGTGACATTCTCTTTCCCGTCAACAGTCGCCTCCGGCGAGAACGAGCCCAGCAGGGCGGGAGGCCCTACGAACAGGATCTGCTTTTCTATCCTGTACCAGTAACCTGTTCCCTTCAGTATGAGCGGCAGCGCCTCTTCGGGCGTCATGTCCGAGATGACTACGCTCTTCGAACCCTTCACATGCGGTGACGTTATAAGGTTCAGCGCCATCTTCTCTGCTATGAATTTCAGAATCACAACAAGCTCTGCATCTTTGAACTCCGTGTTCAGCATCTCTTTGCCGGCCTGCGCCGCTTCCGGTCCCCTGCGTTTCTTTGAAGGCTGTCCTGACGCGTCCATAAGCACCGAAAGATTCTTCTTGAGCTCCCGCCCAGTCTCTATGGCGTGCTGCTGCTCTGTCTTAACCACCAGCGGGCTGTCTTTCTGCTTCAGCGATGAGCCTTTTGTGGCGCTGAAGAACACTGAAAATGAGTTTTCGAGCTTTGTGCCTGTTTTTTTCGGAGCTTCAGCGGGAGGCTTCGACACCTTCTTGCCGAGCATTACCTCCCTGTTCATGACCAGGGTCAACCCCTTTTTATCAGGCCTCTCCTGAAGCGTATACTGGGGGATGGACACGACTTCGACCGTCACCATGAGACTCTTGTCTTTGTCGTTCAGATGGGTGAACTGTACCTTCTTAATCAGGCCTGCGTTAATGGGTATCTCTTTCGGCGCCTCGGGGTCCGGATCGACGGGCGATATGAGAAGCTTGATGGCAGGAGAGGCTCCTCCGTCTTTTCTCACCATCTTCCAGGCAAGTGTCTGGGACGATGTGATGTACACCTTGACTATGCTGCCTGTGTTCTCGATCCGTATGGAAGTTACGATCTTTTCCGGTGGGGCGGCATTTGAGCCGGTCATCAGCAGCAATGCAAAGCATACTGTTATTAAGGCTTCTGCAAATGCTTGATATCTTTCCATGGCGTGGCCCGATCCATTATGTTGATGTGCTCTCCGGCCTTGTGCTCCGGAAGTATTATACAGGCTGCGCCGACAGACTGTCAACACTGCCGTGAGGGAGTCTGTGCAGGATTCTGCCTGGCATGAGTGAATTCCTTGGGCACAGGACTTTTCTGCGCCCCGTCTTTTCCCACTCATTGCAGCAGCCGCCTGTATTTTATTTTGAGGAGGAAACATGAGACTCTCTTATTACAAAGTCTTTCTCGTTCTTGTTGTGTTTGCGTCAGCCATGCTCTGTCCATGGACAAACCGTGTGCTCGGCACCTCGTCCATCGCGGCATCAGCTTGTGTGATTGCAGGAGATCTGATTTCGATAAACGACAATCCCGGCCAGTCAACAGATGACACATACCTTCTCAACCTGACAGTCGAGCAGGCCGGCGCGATGGACGAGAAGGCGAAGACATCGCTCCTCGCCCGTTACCAGGATGCATTCAGCAGGCTGATCCAGCAGAGGAAGGTGCAGCAGGCTCTCGACATGATGCTGAAGGCGAATCAGATCTTCCCGTCAGAGCAGATAGTGATGCTCAACGTGAGCGGGTGCCATGCGATGATGGATGACTGGCAGAAGAGCCTCGATTTTGCATTGAAGGCGCTCGATGTGACACAGCCCCAGATTCACAAGAGCGATTCGGCAACGGTTATTGCCGCTGCACACAACAATGCGGCACAGGCCTATATGAAGATGAAGAGCTCCGGAAAGGCCATCGAGCATCTGAAGAAGGCCCTCGAGCTGCAGCCTGACATGGGCGGCAGCAACTATCTGATGGGCGAGGTCCTCGCCGAGGAAGGCAAACACGAAGAATCGACCGTTTATTTTGGGAAGGCCTTCACTGTCTCGCCGAAGAGCGCCAACCCGGAGGACTATTCGTATTATGGATACGCCCTCGGGAAATGCGGAAAGAAGAAAGAGGCGATAGAGATCTCGAAGCAGGGGATGGAGAGATACCCGCTCTATCCAGGCATGCATTTCAACTACGCCTCGATGCTCTCCGCGGATAAAAGGAACGCTGAAGCCATATATGAGCTCCATGTGGAGCTTCTTCTCTTCAGGGGGTCTGGCAGATATGATACTGAGCAGGTGCTGCAGTTCATGGGAGGGCTCATGAAAGAGGTGCTGGGCAGCACAGGCAGCCCGGATCACGAGGAAGTGACCCTGCTGCTCGCTTCGATAAAGACCCAGACCTCTCTCAATGTGCTGAAGACGATAGAAAAGAGCTCGTCGAAGCACTATCTTCTCAACGTGTTTCTCGCAGAGGCATATGCCAATGAGGGAAAAAACGCAATGGCAAAAGTCCAGTATCAGAAGGTCCTGGCCGATGCGCCGTTCTTTGTGCCCGCCTATGTTGAGATGGGCCAGATTTACGAGGCGGAGAAAGACATGGACAACGCCGTGATGCTGTATAAAAAGGCCGTCAGCCTGATGCCTGACAACTGGAAGGTGAAGGCCCTGATCAAGGAGCACCCCGAGCTGGCTCCGAAATAAGAATCCGTCAAAGCCCTTTCAGAAAGCGAGCCCACTCGGATCCCTTCGAAATGTCCAGATCGTCGTAAGTCGAGGGGCTTGACACTCCGGAGAGGGTGATGCAGAGCAGCTTCAGGCCGCTCCACTGGCTGTTGTTGGAAGCCGAGAAAAGGATGAATCTGTCATCTCCCGGAACGATCTGGTCAGCCAGCTCAGAGGCAGACGATGCCAGATCGCCGCTCATGCCGGCGCTCACTGACACGGCAAATGAATAGAGATCGCCGCCGGCTCCTGTCTGAGGCGTCTGCGCCGCCAGATTCCTCAGCGTGATGCTGGAAGACGGCAGAGCCAGGTTACACTGATGGGCGAAGGCGGAAAACCTGCCGTGAAAGGATTCGATCTTTCTCAGGTCTGCGGCGATGAACGAGTGAGTGTTCTCAGGCATCAGATCCACATGGGCCTGAAATGTGTCGCGGGCCATTGACTGGACGATCGGTGAGATGTCTTCCGCAGCGGCGCTGCCGTTGAGCCTCGTCAGGAACTGATCATACGGCTCGTTGGGGATATACATGCTGCCGTACAGCGATGACGGCGACGCTATCATGTAATTCGCAAAGTCCTTGACCTGATACATCATCTCGTAATCCGCCATTGTGCAGGCGCTCAGCACGAGGATATCGACTGTCACGCCGGTTGTCGACTTTATATTCGACAGGGCCTGTTTCAGCTCAGGGAGGCTGATCTGGTGGCCGGTGCTGTTGTCAGAGCATATCGAGCGCGTTCCGTCCTGCTCCTTCGAGTTGACATACCTGGGGCCGCTGCCGTGGTTCCAAAGATCGAGGACATAGTGCTCGGCCGGATACAGCGACACCGCCTTCTCGACAAAGCTCTGCAGCACTGTACAGTCGCCTGTGTCGAGGCTCTTCCCGCAGTCTTCATATGGAGATGTTATCGTGGAGTAGTCTTGATCCTTTTCGGCATAATATATCTTCGTCGTTGAGTATCTCTCGTCGAGGAGCGCAACAGCGTTGACGAGATCTGTCGAGCCCACGCTCTCCATGGACTGCACCACATTCCTCGACGCATATGGCTCTGCGTTTGCAGGGTCGCCGAGGTCATTGTCTGACGCGAGATAGCAGATATACGTCCATTTCTTCTTTGCCGGCGGCACTGCCACGACGCTGTAGCCTTCAGTCGAGACCTCTGTCGTCTCGCCGCCTTTTATCGCGCTGATCTTTACAGAGGTGCGGATTTCGTCGCCGACAGAGAAATAGACTGTGCAGGGATTTCCTGACGGGACATCTGAGATTGTGAAGAAGCCTTTTTCATCTGTCACCGCCGAGCCTGCGCAGGTATCACAGGTGACCCTTACGCCTGATGCGGCGGCATAAGACGGCGGCACGCCTGAAGCTCTTGAATTGCGTGTTTTTGAGGAGCCGGCGCCGGTCCCGTCGAGTGTACAGCAGATTCCCTTTATGATTCCGGTTCCAGAAGACGCCTGGGCGCCGCCTGAGGCCCCGGCTCCTGTGCCGCTGCCTCCTTCACTTCCGCAGCCGGCCAGCAGCAGCGAGAGCATTATGGCAGATAAAAGCGCGGCAGTCGATCTCACGATCTGCCAAGCAATCCCAGAGCGCCCCACTTTCGCCTCCTGACAGAACGATGAAATGATGTAAACAGTCAAGCTTTTCTATTCTATCAGATATAAGACCATCTGTCCATAAAGATGGCCGACTCGAAATGTATGCCGCCTGGAGATTCGATTCCAGATGATCTGTTTGATGAAATCGGCGCTGCTCTGTGTCCGGTCCCGCCCTGTCAGCCCTCTTGTAAAAAGCTCTCTGTTCTGGCATTGACTGTCTGAACCGATGAAATGATGCCGATGATGACAACGCATAAGGCAGGAGTTTATGTCGCTTTGAGTAGAAATTTAATAACGAAGCAACATACTCAGGTTTTTTTCAGCATTGTTTCATCTTTTTTTCAGTCTGCTTTATGATATCAGATTATGATTAATTGACAGAAACGGATGAAGCTGGTGAGCGATATCCTGAGGATATGCGTTGTATCGAAGAGCTCCATTCATGCAGGCCCGCTGTCAGGCATCCGCAGAAAGGACAGTGGCGCCGCCATGGCAACAGTGCTCATGGTGATGACACTGGCGTCTATTCTCGCCTTTACTCTCGCAGCCACCGGAATGTTTCATCTCAATGTCTGCACGCGGGCTGACAACGCCATGCAGGCCCGTAATTATGCCGAGTCGGGAATCTCGCAGTGTCTTGAAAAGGTAATCGCTGATGTATATTATGGCGATGCAGGTAATGAGACGATAGAGATCAGGGAGGGCGCCATTGTGGTGGGGGAGCTCTCTTTCGATCATGTCCTGGCCAGGCGCAGAGAAATGTCTTTCTCCACGAACAATATCATGAACAGCGCATCAATTTATGGATGCGATAACCGGCTTGTGCCTGCCAACAGCATTCACCTTGTGGGAAAAGGCTCATGTAATGGCGTGACAAGAAAGATGGAGGCCATCGTAAATGTCCCTCCCTTCCCATATTGCATAGCAACATCCGGAAAGCTCAGGGCGGAAGGTTCAATTATGGTGGGCTCTGTCGAAAGCTTTGATGATATCCGGAACGGTGTTGATGAAAGCAGGCTTCTGCCGGGCAATATCGTCTCCAACAGCAGAGCCGGCGACGCCGTTCTGCTTGACGGAAAGGGTGTTATCTCAGGCGATCTCAGAACCTCCGGAGAGGTCAAAATAGGGAAGGGCAGCTCCATCAACGTGAAAGGAGAGATCCGAAGCCATGCCAGGCCTGTGGAGATAATGCCTATGGACATGCAGTCATATGATCCGGCTTCACAGGATGAGGTGCAGCATCTCCCCGGCTTTCTTCACAACCCCAGGCTTGAAGGATATTGCAGGGTCGGAAGCGGTTTAACCGTCTCGGGCGATGTGCAGCTCGCCGGCTCGCTTCTATATGTAGATGGCGATCTTACGGTGACGGGAGGAATAAAGGGGAAAGGCGCAATTGTTGTAATGGGAAAGACAAAGATAGAAAAGGGCTCGGAGGTTGCCACAGACAACCTGGTGGCCCTGCTCTCAAAAGGCGACACCGATCTTGGAGGCAGCGGAGCATGCGACTCCTCTTCTTTTCAAGGTATCATATATACTGAAGGAAATTTCAGGGCAAGGAACATCTCGGTATATGGAGCATTCATTAACAATGGAACAGAGTCATCGACCGTAACCCTGTATGATGCACGTATGGTCAAGGTCTCATCCTGTTCCAAAGTCGAAGTGGAGGGTCCTCCTTCGGATACTGTCTCTTTCCACTATGCGGATGAGCCTTCGCTGCCATCGTTCAGATATACGGTGACAAAGCACGGAAATGACATCACCTATAAACTCGTCGACCCCAATGACAACTCGACAAAGGTGTTTACCTCCAGGAGCGAGATGATCCGATTTCTGATGGACTGGTGGACATACTGCGAGGATCACGGGCTTTACGGATCACAATATGTGCATCAGGACAACTCATGGGATGTCGATCAGGTGCCGCCATATGATCCAGGGATGGACCCGCAGAGTGTTTTCAACCGAATAGATGCTTCTTTGACAACGAAGCTCGATCACGAGAAGGTGGATAAGCCTGTCAAGATATTTTCTCTCAACACGAAAGAGTTTCTGGGTATCAAGGACAGGATGCGGATCGTTCTGTGGAAGGAGCTGTAGCATGGGAAGAGAGGGAGACGTCTTCCTCCGACCTCATAAATGGGAGAATCAAGGATTTACCCTAGTTGAGATGATCATTACCACCGTGCTGCTGGGAATGATCGTGCTGTTTCTCTTTAATATATACCCTAATGCGGTGCTGGCGATAAGGCGGGGCGAGCACCGCCTGAAGGCTTCATATGCGGCACAGGCAGTGCTCGAGAGGAAAATCGCGTCTTCATTTTACGATATCGATGCCCCGCTGACAGGGAAGACCGTTACGGGAGATGATGGAACGGTCTACACCATCAGTTATGAAGCGTTGAGTCTGCCTGACACGAATCCGCAGAACCTTCGAAGGATAAAGGTCACAGTGACCTGGGAAGAGCAGAGCAGCCGGTGTAAGGTTTTCAAGGAGTATGATGTGTGCGATATACGACAGTAATATGAGAATCAGCTCAACAGAGCCAGGTCTGTCATTGAGACGCAGGCTCACTCTGGGCTTTACGATTATTGAGATTCTTGTGGCTGCATTGCTGCTGACCCTTCTGCTGAGCCTCATCTTTGCATTTCTCGTCCCGACAATGAAGGCTGCGGCACTTGGCTCTGCCAGGGCGGAGATGCAGCAGGAAGCCCTTCGCTCGCTTGACGCGATGGGCTGTGATCTCATGAGCTCGGCCTCTTCAGGGATCAGTCTCTGCGCGCCGGCTGCAGACCCTGAAAAGGGGCCGCTGTATATAGGAATATTGCGCGTAGTGAATGTAGATCCCCAGGGGAACAATATCTGGGAGCGCTCACTGACTGTCTATTGCTGGAAGGGCGCCGGCAGCCCGCTTATCAGGAAAGTGTGGTCTCCTGCCTCTCCTCCTTCGCTTGCAGTAATCCTCTCTCCCGACACGCCCTCGCGCTTTGAGGAATCCGATCTTTCAAAGATCGCCGACGAGCCGGGGCTCAACGGGCAGGTGCTCGCCCGGGATGTCTCAGCGCTTCTGGTCACGAGCAGTGGCATGGGAGCTTCCGTCTGCTCTCCTGTTGAGCTCGGCATAACCATAACAAGAAAGGCCGCCACTGGCAGAAGCTCGCCTGAGCGCTTTCATCTTACTCGAAGCGTCTGCCTGAGGTACAGACTGTGATGTTTGAATCTTCACGAAATGTCAGGACTGATGCTCTCAGATCAGTTTTTCGCGGCGCAAGCCATGCCCTTCTGGCCCTTTTCTGCTTTGTCTTTTTTCAGATTGCCCGGCAGGATGCTGGTGCTGCGGTCTGTGCGGCAGAGATGAAGAAGTATGTCTTTCATACAAAGCCTGAAGGAGCAACAATATCGGTGTCCCCTCTCGATATGAAGACACGGAAGATAATCGGGAAGTCTGGAGTCCACCTTCTTCTAGATCTCTCTCTGCTCTGCCGGACAGAGAAACTTGTCCTTACCTTCAGCAAGAACGGCTATGACACTTTGGAAGTGCCGGTTGAATCAAGTTATCTGAAGAGTCATTCCCGGTATCCGGCGAAGGGATTTCTCAGACTCCAGTCCTGTTACAGAAGGCTATTCATCGTTTCAAGGCCGTCGAATGCTCAGGTCTACATTCATACCTACAGCCATCCGCAGGCACCCGTATATCTTGGCACAACGGGATCTGAGCTGCTGCTGAACACGAGTGGAATGGCAACTGGAGAAAAGTATGCTCTCTCTCTCCGCCTGAGACACTTCAGAGACAATGACACGATTACGCTGACCAGGGAGCAGATGCTGCCCGCTCAGCTGAACTACTGTCCTCCATCCGGGAAGCCTGTATATCTTGTTCCTGAATGGCCGGTCATCAGCCATCTTCTGAACTGGATGGAAAACAACATAATCGGCGCGATGATTGCGATCCCGCTTTCGGTAGCCGCAATTTCATATCTGCTCATTGGAGTAGCCATTCCTTCAATCAGGCGCAGCATTGAAAGGAATAAGAAGGAGGAGCGCTGGGAGGCGCTGGCCAACAGGGCGAACATCGACGATCCCAGGTTCGGGCTTCGCCTGGGGAACTACAAGTTAGTTGAAAGTATCGGGAAAGGCGGAATGGCGGAGGTCTACAGGGCCGTGCCTGAATCCACATGCTCTGAGAGTGAGTCTGTGGCTGTGAAGCTCATTCATGGCAGCCTGATGGACGACCCCGAGTTTGAAAGGCGATTCAGACGCGAGATAAAGATTTCCTGTGAGCTTTATCATCCCAACATTCTACATGTGCTGGACTTCGGGGAGAAGGATGGCCTCCTGTACATCGTGATGGAATACGTGAGGGGAGTAACACTCAAGAAGAAAATACCTGAAGGCGGACTGCCCCTGAGGGATTTTTACACGCTTTTCAGGCAGATACTCGAAGCAGTGCAGTTTGCCCATATCAAGGGAGTCTGCCACAGGGATCTCAAGCCGGACAACATCATGGTTACTGATCAGAACAGGGTTGTGGTAATGGATTTCGGGCTTGCCAGGCGCCAGGACAGTACGTCGATAACGGCTTCAGGCACCACTTTCGGAACTCCGGCCTATATGGCGCCCGAGCAGGTACAGGCAGGCAGTCAGGACGGCAGAACAGATCAATATTCTCTCGGCTGTATGGCCTACGAGATGCTGACAGGGCGGATTCCATTTGATGATGAGATTGCAATCAACATCATGCTGAAACATGTCACTGATGAGCCGCCTCCGCCAAGGCGATACAGAACAGATCTGCCAGGGCAGATTGAGGAGATGGTTCTGAAGATGCTCGAGAAAAAGCCTGAAAACCGTTTCCCATCTTTGAAGGAAGTGGAGGAGTCATTGGAAGGGGCTTTCGATGTTGTGAGAAAAGTGGATGGGAAGATACGAAGCTGATGAGAAGGAGCAGCGATGACCGGTGGAAGGGATATCTCAGACGCTCTGATTCTTCCCAGGATTTGATAGCCTGTCTGCGCCAGCTTGCCATGATGTACAAGGCTGGCATACCTGTGGCGAGAGCATTTCGTGTCCTCTCGAATCAGGTATCGTCAGCCAGTCTCAGGAGCGCTTTCGAGGCTGTGCAGCGGAAACTGGAGGCCGGCAGCACGATCTCCACTGCATTGGATGAATATCCGGACATCATACCAAAGCTCTATGTTAAACTGATAAAGGTCGGCGAGAGTGCAGGCAGGCTTGCCGCGGTGCTGGACAGTATTTCGGATCACGCTGAAAAGGCTCACAGCCAAGCTTTGAAGCTTCGAAGCGCCATTACTTATCCTGCCTTTGTGCTGGTGCTCTGCCTGGTATTCCTTATTGTAGGTCCTGCGTTCTTTCTGAAGGGAATCTGTGATTTTCTTGTCGGCCTCGGCATTCCTCTCCCTTTGCCCACAAGGCTTCTGATTGATGCGTCATTGTTCATGCGCTCTCCTTTTTTTCCTGCTTCCGTGATCCTGATTCTGATATTCAGCCGGACATTTGTAATCAGAATGTGGGAGGACACTTACTGCCGCAGATACATGCAAGACTTCCTGCTGACAATTCCGCTTGTGGGACGTTATTATAAAACATCGCAGCTGATATGCTTTACAAGGGCGCTGGCTATCATAATTGACTCAGGAATACCTCTCGTGGAAGGGCTCGAGCTGGCATCTCAGAGCACCGATCTGGTGAGGCTCGAAAGCGAGCTTTCGGAGGTCGTGAAGAAAACCATCGGAGGAAGCTCGCTGAAGGAGGCATTCGAAAAGTCGAGGCTGATTCCCGCTCTGATGCTTCAATTTATTGCGGCGGGAGAAGAGTCTGGTGAGATGGTCAAGATGCTGAACTGGTCTGCATGGATATCAGAGCAGAACAACGATGAGAGTCTCAATGTCATCATGGAATCCATACAGCCTTTCGTGATGCTCGTGATTGGCATAATAATAGGCTTCCTGATAATTGCCACGATGTCCCCGATGATGGGCGTGATACGCCAGATTTCATGAGCACCCGAACCCACGATCCTGCAAAGTGTAAAACAGGGGAGATGAAGAGAATTCTTATGAAGAATAAAACGCGAATTAAGAGAAAGCTCTCTGCGTGGATTTGTCTTATCAGCTACTGGAATGTGCTGTGAAATCCAGGCGGATAGCCTATTCTTATTCCCCTGGTACAGCTCGCAGCATTCGTCCCATTCGCGTTGTAGTAATTCGCATTGAAAATTTCAATTTACAATGCTGCAATTACTTATGCCCACGGGTATATTCCTTTGAAACAAAATCTGTGCATCTTTCCGGGAGCGCTCATTCGGAGAAAAGTTTACAAAAAAGTGTGTTGTGCCCCTCTTTCCCATTGTGGTATTATAGTTGCATAAAGAGAAAGGGGGAGCGCCATGTCAACGCCGTCAATAACCCCGGGTGGAACAGGCCCCATAAGGGATATTAATCATTTCCAGTTCATGAATGGCACTGAGATAAAGGATGTCCACCAGTCAAAGCTGGAAGTGGCTGACAGGATAGATCTCAACAGGGATGGAGTCATTGCTGACAGCGAGTTGAAGGATTACCTCAGGAAGCAGGACATACTGCGCGATCCTGCCAAGTGCAGTGTAGATGAAGAGAAGATCGTGCAGGAGTTCAAGGACTATCTCGAAAACAAGCCACTCACGCAGAAGAAGGGATATCATTCTTACGACGGCACTGTCAATGAAATGAAAGATCTCGCGGCTAAATATCCGGATCTGTGCAAGATGGAGTCCATAGGAAAATCCGCAGAGGGCAGGGACATATGGGCTCTCAAGATCACGAAGGGCGCTCAGGGAGACACGAGCACGAAGCCCGGCATCATGTTCACAGGCGTCACACACGCGCGGGAGTGGATAACCCTCGAAGTGCCGCTCTATCTGTCCAAGGGCCTTCTCGAAGGCTACGGAAAAGACGAGAATATAAAGAAGCGCCTCGACAATTCAGAGATCTGGGTCATCCCCATGGTTAACCCTGACGGCTACGAGTATTCACGCAATGAAAACAGCTGGTGGAGGAAGAACAGACGGCCCATCACAGAGACAGGGTGCGAGACGAACTACGAGGGAAATATCTGCCCGCTCGACAAGGGACAGCCGAAAGGGACAGGAGTGGACCTGAACAGGAACTTCTACGACGGGAATCCCGATCATTACAAGTACTGGAGGCCTGACGGGGACAAGCCCTGCGACTACTCGGACGACTTCTCGGCCACGAGCGACGACCCGCGCGCTGATACCTACCGCGGCCCGGAGGGGGCCTCGGAGAGCGAGACGAAATCAATTATGGACTTCGAGCTTTCGAGAAAGAACATCAAGGGAGTCATCGATTTTCACGCCTATGGGGAGATGATCCTGTATCCATGGGGGATCACAGACGCTCCGGTCGAAAACGTCAATACATACAAGGATCTCGGTAAGAAGATGAATGCGGCAATGGGGAACGGTTACAGGCTGATGCAGAGCTCCAGTCTCTATCCCACGTCAGGCTCTTCGGAAGAGATGCATCACCTGAACAAGAGGCTCACCTTCACGATAGAGATGGCCCGCTCGTTCCAGCCATATGAAAAGGACATAGAGCCCACGTGTAAAAAGCTCTTCCCGGCCTGCACGACCTTCATAGATCACATAATCGAGAATCAGAACGAGATACCCTGGCCAGACAAGCCTTAAAACAAGAAGAAACAGGAATTCGCCGCCATTGAGGATGGCTGGAGCAAAACAGCCGAGCCGGTGCGCGTTGCGGCTGTCAGGCCTGCACGGTGTCTTCATCTCGATATCGTGGCGGACCAGTTCTCGCCCTTTTTATACCAGGATGCTGTGCCGCCTGTTATCCTCCTTCCGTCTGCAGACAACGTGCCGGAGTAGCGGCCGCCGTTTCCCTGGCGGACCATCACTATTGTGCTTCCATTGAGAGACTCGATGGTAACCGTGTCCCTCACTGTCTGACCGCTGCTGTTCTTCCATGTGGCGTCAAAGATGTTTGTTCCGGGCCTTCGAATCCACGTTCCAAACCAGCGTCCCGCCTCATTTACATTCCAGGTGCCGCCCAGAGATGCAGCAGTGAGCGTCGGGCCTCCTGTGGCAACCGGGGAAGGAGTGGATGTCGGAATGACTGCGCCGCCGGGACTGGGTGAAGGCACGGGAGAGGATCCGCCGGCAGTGCCTGGAACTGTCGAGAGCGTCAGCGGAGTACTCCATACAGTTCCCAGATTGTTGCCTGTCGACTTTTTCACATCCTCATCGTTGTCCGGAGGGCTCTTCAGCATGACGCCGAACGAGACCCCTGGCTTCCCGCACTGCAGTATCATGTAGAGGCTTTTGTTGTCGCTTCTGGGCGAAATGGTAAAGCTGTGCCTGAAGAGCTGGCCCCTGGGATCTTTCCAGGGTTGCTGCCCGTAGACGACAAAGCCCGATGAGCCTTCCCTCGTATAGTTGGCCAGGTCGTCTGTGAGGGGGGTCTCAGTCTTTATCATGGCATTCCTGTAAATCCCGTCTGCCGGGTGGCGGAAATACAGGGTATATTTGCTGCCTGGCTCCACGATGAACCTGTACACCTTGACGTAAGGGGCGTAGCTGCTCCAGAAGTAGCGCGCGAGCTTTTTCGGGGCGCTTTGCCTGTCGAGCGGAGAGCTGGGGGCCGTTACGGTGACCATCTTATTCAGCGGCAGAACCTCGGCGTTCATGCCCGATGTCTGGGCCTGCGATCCGACTATGTGCGCGCTCAGTAGGAAGAGAATCAGGATAGCTATGCGGCTCTTGTTCATGATTACCTCCAGCAGGCATCCCGGTGCCGTGCGGTTCCGGATGAAAGTGCCTGATGTCAATATTATACTTGTTGGAGCTGCTTAATTCCTCCGGCCTGAGGTGAGCTATCCCTGTATATCTTCCCGCTTCTCCGCATGATTTTATTTCAGCTCCGCCTCGAAGGATGTCGGCGCCTGTCAGGCGAAAGGGCATTTATCAGGAAATGAAGGAGGAGGAGAGTATCGATGATGAGATACATGATTTTCGTAATTTCTTTCGTCACCTGTATCGTAATGACCAATCTGTTCGGAGCCGCGGCAGTCTCGGCGGAGAAGCTCGCCACAGGCTCAGGGGTAATGGAAATTGCCGCGGCGCAGTTCGACTATGCGGCAGAGCTCAAGAAGGCGCTGGGGCTCAGCGGATCGCAGAACGACCGGGAAGTGGGGCTGCTGATGATGTGCATGTCAAACCTGAAAAACATCGGGACAGGCCTTGAGATGTTCTCATGTGATAATGGCGGCAGGTATCCTGCTTCGCTCGGCAAGATCACGCCGGCATATCTCAAAACCATTCCCCGCTACAGATCCTCAAAGGGGGAGTTCGGATACGAACAGGGCTACAAGCTTGCTGCCGGCGGCAAATCTTATGTGCTCGCCTGCACAGGGGGAGCCTTCACATCGATTAATATTCCGGCCGGATATCCGCGCTATACACCGGAGAAGGGCATCGAGATCAAGCCAGGCATGGGCGAGCCCAGGCCTCCGCTCACGCAGAAGGATAAGGCTATGAAACTCTTCGAAGAGGGTATCAAGAACATGCCAACGATTTTTCAGTCAAAGAACAAGGAACAAGCGTCTGCTGCGCGCGCGAAGCTGAGAGCAGCCATTGACAGCGGCGGCCTGAGCCCTTCAGAGAAGTCTATGGCGGAAAAAGTCATAAAGGACTATGACAAGATAATCAACGGCACCAAATAGAGGCTGTCCTGTCATCTCCTGTGCGGAAGCTCTATGAATTTAAGCTTCTTTCTGTCTCCATCATCGCTTTCAGCCGATTCGTCGAAGTCGGTCAGTGCTTTGATGAGCTCGTTCCATTTTGTACGCTTCGACATCCTGAGCTCGTCGTATGTTTCCATCAGCGATGAGTCCACGCTTTTGTCGCGCCTGGGCGCATAGATGGAGATCCCGTGCGAGCCTTCATAGTCTTCGTCGTCCATGTGCTCTTCGCTGACCACTGAGGCCTCTATCGCCTTCTTGATCTCCGCGAGGTCCTTCTTTATCTCTTTGTTTGTTATATTGGGGTTGCTCTGGAGTCTGTCTGCGGCATCCCAGAGATCACGGAAGTCTCCATAGGGCGCCATTGCCGGGGAATCGACGCTGTATCGCTGCGTATAGCGCAGCGCGTCCCTGACATCGTCCAGATTGGCTTTCCCTTCCAGGATATGTTTCGCCAGGTCGTTGGCGGCGCTTACTACTTTGCCTATCGCTCCGAGATCGATCGCCGAGAGGGTCATCGTGGAGCTTTCGTTGACATTTTCGGCTTCCTCTACGAAGATCTTCGAGATCTCCTTAGGGTCGCTATTTCCCTCCGCCAGGGCCGCATCTATCCTCGGAAGTATCTCGCTGTACGGATAGCCATCGCCGCCTATCGTTTCTTCCGAAGCGATCAGGTACTTTGCCGAGTCTTTCAGTTCGTATGCGACCTCAGCCTGAGCCATCAGGCAGGCGTCAAAGGCTATGATGTCGGGCTTTTTGCCCGTCTTTTCCGCCACCTTCTCGAGAGTCTCCCTTATTGCCGGCATGGACATGAGGCTTCCCCTGTCCTCCTCTGCTCCCAGGAATCCGGCTCCGTGATCGCTGAAGAGCACTATGTAGTGTTTTGCAGGGTATTTCTTCATGCCCCACGTTAAAAACTCTTCGAGCGTCTTGCCGTCTGACATGTCTATCTGGCCCAGATCGGCGAGAACCTTTGAATTGATCTTCGATGAGTTCTCGCTGTGCTCTACCTCATAGCGCCTCACGCCGTGCCATGCCGGCTCCTTGTTCGGATTTACGCCTTCTATTGCTCCGAATAGCCCGCTGTAATCTTCCTTTGTGAGCGCGCCTTTTCTTCCCTGTGTATCGACGAAGAACACGCTGTTTCCTGGTTTTGACGGCGCCGGGCCTTCTATTGCTCCGAATAGCCCGACTGAGTTTTTGCCGCCGGCCCCCTTCAGCAGATCCGCCGCAGCTTTCAGAAAGTCTGAAGAGACAGTCGATTCCTTTTTATCTTTCCCGAAGTCTTCGCCGAGAATGTCGAGCAATTGCGAGCCTGATGCGGAGAGGACAGACGGCTGCGAGGCGTCTTTTCCCGCTGCGCTCTTTGTTTTATCTGAATCTGTCTGCTCTGTGTCAGATTCGACTTCCTGCTGGGCCTTCTCGTTTTCGATGACACCCTTCAGGATCTCCGCTGTCGTCTCGCTCACGACATCGCCCAGCGCCTTGTTCTGGCCCATCGCCTCTTTAACTTTTTTGGAAATCACGCCGTCCAGTTTATCCTGCAGATCCGGGTTCTTCTCCAGCAATACCTGCGAGAGCGTCTGGCACATCTCAGGATCTTTCAGCGATGCTGAATAGCCCTCTATCAGCTCTTTGTCCTGCACGATCTGCTGAAGCGCCTCTTTGAAGTCCTTGCTCTGAAAAGCCTGGCCGAGAGCCTCTGCCAGGAAAAGCACAACCAGGCCCTTTGTCTGGAATCGGGAGAACTGCGCGACGAGGTTGTAATTGCCTGAGCGGGGCACGCCCTCCATCTCCTTCAGATCGTCGAGGATGCAGTCTTCCAGGTTGTTGCACCCGTCCATGTAGGCTAGGATCGTATATTCCTTTTCCGGCTGGGCCTCTGAGGCCGCTTCCCTGCTTCCTGCCTTTGACGGCTTCTTTGCCGTGCCGGAGCTTTTCTGGAAGCTGTCTACAGCGGCTTTCTGATCCGCGTCAGGACTGCTCTCCTGATTCGGAGGCTTCCGCGTCGATCTCTGAAGGCTCTGTAACTGAGGCGCTGATGAGCTTATCGTGTTATCCATGGGAATCCACCCTTTCTGATGCCATTCTCCCTACTATAACTATACATCAGAGCCGGGCGTGAGTCCACCAGAATAAGATAACATTCTGTTAATTTTCTGATAGAACCGGCTCCGCTTCAGATATCTATGAGCCTGCATCAACCCGCCGTCCGTTTATAAACATCGCGAATGGAGGACGGCCGGGCTCCACGCCCATTGCTATGGTGAGGTTGTCAGGCGCCTGTCCTTTTATGGTGATGTAGCGGTTGTCGTGGATGCAGTGACGGTGGTGCTCGAAGCACGCGCTGGCATTGTTAGGGAGCTCGTCGCCTCCGCCCTGCGAGCGGAACGTGATATGATGGTCGTCCAGGCCGGACCGGGATGAGCATCCCGGAACAATGCATCTGAAACTGTCGCGTTCGATTACCTTATGGCGCAGGCGCCGCTTCTTTTTCTTCAGGCTTTTGTGCTCGTTTTCGAGGTAATGATAAATGAGGCTGAAAAGAAAGCCTTCCAGCAGATCGCCGGAGTCATCTGAATGTGAGGGATGTGTTGAAGCTTTGGGCGGGATTTCTGTTCCGGTGTTATCTGATGTGCTGCTGTTTTGAGCTTTGTTTGCTGAAGAAGGGCTTTCGTTCGGTTTGCCTGAGCCGGCGGCAAGTTCGAGATACCTTATGAATGCATAATTCCAGAGCGGGATGAGGCTGTCCGGGATGAAGAAGCGTATCGCGGCGGCGTTTTTATCGGGACTGCAGGCGAGATTGCAGAATGGGTCGGGTGCTGAGCCTCGGGCCGGGAATTCTGATGATTCTTTTACAATGTTGTCTGACGAAGCACCAGTGGCAGACATTTTCCAGGAAGTGTCATTCTCGTTCGGGCCGGCAGCATCGGCTGTCGCTTCAATAGCAGACATTGTCAATGAAAGGTCATCCGGGCTCAGGCCCTTTTCATCGGCCTGCATTTCAGTGCTGCCTGCTATTTCGATACAATCGACTGCATTCTGGTCTGCCTCATCCGGCAGCATTTCGGTGGCACACATTTGCACAATAGCGCTTGAAATTTTCTCAACAACACCTGATGGCCCGGCTTCAGCCTGCAGAGCGTCTTTCACGGAACCGGTTACTGTCTTCTCAGGAGTCGAGAACCCCGGCAAAACTCTATATGCATCGAGAAGGTTGGGATTTGCCTCGATCAGGCGGGACAGCCTTTTCGCTTCAAGCTCCAGATCGAGCGCAGGCACTTCAATGCCGTATTTGAGCCATTCCGCCTCAGTCTTCTCAGTGGCAACCTTCAGAAGGAGAAGCGCTCTCTGCTGCGTGAGGTCGCCGTCTTTGAATGCCTTCTCCAGAACCGGCAGCGAAAGAAAGCTTCTTACAAGCTTTATCAGGTTCCTGGCCGTCCTCATCGATATCCCGAGACGCTCGACAGCATAATGGTTGAGGCTGGCAAACTGCATATCGGCATAGAGATGCATATTCTCGAAAGTTCTGAGAAGTCGTCCCATATAGAATCCGACCAGTTGCCTCATCGCCACTATCTTCTTTATCATATTGGCTACGGCTCTGATGTCTTCGAGGGCGTCATCCCATTCAAGAGGTGTCTCGACTGTTACAGGAGTCCAGGACAGGAACTCCCATATTTTTGTAACATCTTCGAGATCCCTGCGGAGCTCACGCCATCTCTCCCTCTCTTCATCGGCCTCTTTGCCATCGGCAGAGAGGAATTCATCATCTTCATCGCCGGTGATGCGGCGCCAGTGCCTGCCTGCTGGAAGCGGTACATCACTGGGTGCTGAAGCGCTGCCTGTGAGAGCTGAGTTATTGGAATGTGCTTTCGCAACTTCAGCACTGTTGCTGTAAGCTGTTCTATCGGCTGCATTTAATTGAGAATTGTCATCAGGAAGAGGCAGCGCGCTGCAAAACTCGGCAAGCAGAGTCTCAATGAAAGCCTCTGTAGAGAAATTCCCGCCTTCGTGTCCCCTATAGTGCTCCAGAGCGTAATCCCATATCGCGGCCTTCTCCGGTGTCGTTTTCAGGGTCATCAGATATCCTGCCCGGTCTGTTGGGGCAGGTTCCTGTGCTTGCCCCCCTGCGATATGCAGGCACGGGGGCCTGCATTTACCATTGGCCTTCACGAGATCTTCCAGCGCCCTCACGGAGACCTTTGAGGCCTTCTCAATCCAGGCCTCTTCATTTTCAGCCGTTGCTACTCTCAGCAGAGAGCGGAGCTTTGACTTCGATATCTTCCCTTCGCGATGCGCCTGTTTGAGAAGCGGCAGCTTTTCGAGCGCTGTCCAGTTGTTCATGAGCAGCGAAGCGCTCCTCCAGGGAATCCCCATCTCCTCTCTCGTATAATCAGCCAGGCGGACATAGCCTAGCTTCTGAGGCTGCCTCTTCCGGAGCTGCACCAGGAGTTCTCCTAGCCTCAGATCGATCACCGCCTTTCCCTGCGAGAGCCTCCTGAGGTTCCAGTCCACCAGGATTGCGGCGGCATTGCGGTCGATGTGCTGCGATCTCTTTCTGCCGACCTGCTCATCGGCGCCTTCAGTGATTAGTGGAAGCTCCGGCCTGAGTAGAAATCTGTTGAAAGGCGCCTGAAAATTAATGATTCCGCTGGCGTGCCAGTTTGTATCCCCATTACCGGAGGGGCAATACGATTCTGCAACTTCGAAAGATATATCCTGAATAGACTTTTGAGGCTTCATGATACTATTATATATTATTGCAAAGCCTGTGTCAAAACACTTGATCTTAAATAAGCTTATACTGATGCTATTTTTGAGGCGTGCTGGCGTGTGTTCTCTGGACAATTTAAGGCGGTGGCAATGTTTTTTGTCAGACATGTCCCGAGAGAGCCATCTACGGGGGTGTCAGGCGCCTGTACGGACATATCGAAGGGCGAATCAGGAAAAGCCGCGAATCAGGAAACTTAAGAATTTTTTCAATGAACTGCGCCACATCTTTATTATCCGAACCAATATCCACATGGGGGACTCTCCGCGCAGTCGAATTGCCTGCCGCACACAGTACCTGTGCCTGATGGGCTTCGAATATGTGAACCGGCGCACCTCAGCCTTGAGTCGCCATCTGAAACGGCATTGCGATAAATGCTTTTAAGCCAACCAGACCATTGGCCATCATAATGGGGTTCAATGTTCGCCAATCCCCAATTGGCCTCACACCTACGGTAGACAGGCTGAGAGATAATTCATCCCATGTGATAAATGAACGTGAGGGCTACCGGAAGTCAAGACCTATCGAGAAGGAGGCAGCATGAATTTAAGCGAAATGAAAGGAGGTATCAGTCATAAGTTAAAAGGTGGATTTCCGAAAATTCTGGAGAGGGGCACAAGAGTTTTCGGCACGGAGTGCAGTTGATTTCGGTGGTTCATGTCAGGCGATCATGGGTTGCTCATTTAAGTCAATCATCGACGGCATATCAAGAAAGAATAATGCTTTAAGAGACATAAAATGCGAAATATTGACGATATAGTCAACTCCGGCTTCTGTCTTGATGACTTAGGTGCCGGTGATGAATATAGAGGTCTTGCATTTCTTTCTCTCAGGATTGCTCTTAAGGCTTACTTCTCGACATATCGCTGCGCTGCTAATATGATTATGGAATATAACGAACTAAAAATGTGTCGAAACATGGTATATCAAGAAGCTTGCACTGAGGCCATAATTCACTTTCAGCATTTCATAGAGTTGATTGTAAAAGATATTTTGACACAAAAACACCCTCTTCTCGTGATAGATGCTGCCAGAAAGCCAATGATATATTATAAACTTCTAAAAGGAGAAAAACTCGAGGAGTCTGAAACCAGTCAATTAAATACAGTCGAATTTTCGGAGAGTTTAAAAAGAATAAATGAATTGGCTGATAATAATATATTTGAAGCTCCGATAAATGATCTTATAAAAAAATATACAACAGTTATGAGTAAGATTAATACATTGAGAAACAGATTATTGCACAGAGGGCGCTTTGTGCTCCATTACGAAGCTATTGATAATCTCTATGGCAGATTTATTCTGCCCTTAATCCTTAAAATTACAAGTATTCCTCTTTATGCCAACCGGGAAAGAGAATGGAAATATAGAAGATTGGAATGTGATATCGATCCGATCAATGAAATCATTGATGAATGTGGGAAAGACTCAATAGATGCCAAAAAAATAGCATTCTTGAAGGAGCTTGCTCGCGCAGCTTATGAGAATCCATTGCATGACTTGAAACAGGATATGGATGAAGCAGATACACAATGTTACTCAGAAGAGAATGATGAGATAGAAAAGAAGTATAAAATCCATAGCGATGCGGAACTATCAATACTAAATAAAGACACCAATGGTAAGATTACTATAAATAAGTGTCCTGTATGTGGATTAAGATTAATAATCTCTAATTATGGTCAAGGAAAAACATGGTTAATTTCGCTTGGGGGCGAGAAAATCACCATTTTTATGGTTGATGCCTTCTGCAAATGTTGTTCATTTGAAATACACAGTAACCTCGATAACCCTAAAAAATATGGGTACCCAATAGAGGATTTCTGGAATTTTAAAGACTGATTGCCATGAATATCAAATATGAACAAGTGAATGAGAATAGATAAATCACGGGCAAATGATATGGGCATTGATCTGATGAATTATTTTATATTTTAAGAATAATGGAGATCCCATATGTCATCGAATGAAAGACTGGATAATGGATTGATAAATGACAACACTGAAATCTGCGGTGATGGCTGTACAGGAATTGAAGATGAACAGAATGCAGGCTCAGAGGATATAGAGGAACCTTTTGATCCCTCTAAACTCAGAGTGGATACGAAGACTCTCACTATTGATCTTTTAGTTTCTCGCATCGAGAGGAATGAAATTGATCTCAACCCGGAGTTCCAGAGAAAAGGTGGCATATGGAAAGACCCTGTGCAAAGCAGACTCATTGAATCTTTGATAATTGCCATTCCCATACCCGCCTTTTATTTCGATGCGACAAATGAAGAGAAATGGCTTGTCGTTGATGGGTTGCAGCGTCTTTTCACATTGAAGAGGTTTATCGTTGATGAGGATCTGACTCTTTCAGGACTTGAATTTGTTAATGATCAGGAAGGAAAGAAATTTTCCGGGCTGCCAAGAAAGTTTCAGCGTAGAATTCTTGAGACACAGGTTATCACATACCTGATAAAAGAAGGCACACCTGGGAAAGTGAAGTTCAATATTTTCAAAAGAATAAATACCGGTGGATTGCCGCTTTCGACACAGGAAATCAGAAATGCCCTGAATCCAGGGAATGCGACCAAATTGCTGAAAAAGCTTGCAGAGTCGGATGAATTCCTCAATGCAACAGACAGAAGCATCAGAGACGAGAGAATGGCGGATCGGGAGTGTGTGCTCAGATTTCTTGCCTATACCATTACACCTTATACAGAATATAAAATAAAAGATCTTGACGGTTTCCTGAATGAGTGCATGAAAAAAATCAATGAAATGTCTGATACCCAACTGGCAGATCTTGAACAGAAGTTTTTACGTGCCATGCGAATCGCCTATCGTGTTTTTGGCCATTATGCATTTCGCAAAATGATAAAAATTGGTGGATTGGTTCCAAGGCAACCTATCAACAAGGCATTATTTGAAGCCTGGTCAGTGACTTTGAACAAATTGAAAGATAGTGATGTGGAACTCTTAGAAGAGCGGAAAGATGAATTATTTGAGAAATATGATAAGCTATTAAGCGAAGTCGAATTCTTCAATGCGGTGTCGGTTGGAACTGACAATGTCTATAAAGTGAAAATCCGCTTTAAGGAAATTGAAGATCTCATCCAGGAGGTACTGTTTTGATCACATCACTACGCTTAAAGAATTTCAAGTGTTTCAGAGAGCTCTGTCTCGAAATGGGACCTGTTACTCTCCTGTCCGGCCTAAATGGAATGGGTAAAAGCTCGGTAATCCAGTCATTATTACTTCTGCGTCAATCATATGATCAGAAACTCCTTGATTCAAAAGGCATAAGCCTCATAGGAGATCTGGTCAAAATTGGGACTGCAAGGGATGTTTTATTTGAAGATGCGCAGGAAGAAACTCTAAGTATTGAGATGAATCTCGAAAATGGTAATAGAGGAAAATGGGAATCAGTTTGCAAGCCATCTTTATCATCCCTGCTTGCTAAAATGCCATCAACTCTTGTAGATAAATTTATCTATCAATCAAGTCTCTTCAATGATGATTTCCACTATCTTGAAGCAGAAAGAATAGGCCCGCGGACATCATATGAACTCTTTGATATTACGGTGAGACAGCATCGCCAGTTGGGAAAACGCGGTGAATATGCCACTTACTTTTTGAGCATCTTTGGTGATGAAAAGCTCACAATTTCCCTACTGGAACATCCCGATGGTAAATCACGCCAACTTAGCAATCAGGTCGAAGCCTGGCTGGGTGAATTGTGTGGCAGTAACATCAGAATATATACACATGAGCATCCGGGTATGGATCTTGTGAATCTTGGATACTCTTTTCAAAGTGAAAAGCAGGCTCCGGGCAATGAGTATAGGGCGACCAATGTTGGTTTTGGCATTACTTTCACTTTGCCGATAATACTGGCACTTCTCTCTTCAAAAAAAGGCTCTCTCATTATTCTCGAGAATCCGGAATCACATCTGCATCCCAAAGGGCAGGTTATGCTGGGAAGAATGATATCAAAGGCAGCTTCAGCCGGTATGCAGATTATTCTGGAGACACACAGTGATCATATTTTAAATGGAATTCGAATAGCCGTGCGGGAGGGTATTGTTACTCCTCAGGAAGTAAGGATACACTTTTTCGAAAAGTCAAAAGACAGCGCAAGCTCACAAGCGGTGTCCCCGAATATCGATAAGAACGGCCGGCTTGATTTCTGGCCTGATGGTTTCTTTGATGAATGGGAAAAAAGTCTGGAAAACCTCATATGATTCTGGAGTGATGCATGACTGAGCTTGTAATTAATGAAATCTCCTTTAATACAAGAACAGATAATAGATGGACAGTAAAAGAGTGGATGAGTTCACTTGCTGAAGTAATAAAATATGCCATTGACAACGGATTCAGCCGTTCCATAAGAATGACAATGGATGTTTTACAAAAGGAACTGGCATCTGATTATGCGATGAATAACTGGCTCATCGATTTAAGCTGTGATCGAGAAAAACGATTATATCTAAATAGTTTGTTTACAAAAGTGAGTTTTATAGAGGATTTGCAGGAGAATTGGATTAGAGAAGAAGGGCTCACCACTGAATTCTTTTATAATGATGTATCAGCGACAGGCCTTGGCTATGCTTCACTAATTGACGGAATGGCTCTGAGTCTGCAATCTGCAGATGAGTGGAACCGGGAAAATGTCAAAATCTCCAGAAGAGAGCTTGATGAAGAGGCATGTCTCAACGAAAATGATGAAGATGTATTTCATGCATCAAGAAAAGAGCATGTAGATGAAAACTTGAAGATTATTGAGAGCAATGAATTAATGAAAGTAAAAAATGGCAGAGAACTATGGGAAAAGAGAAACGAGCTTTTTCCTTCCCTCGATTTCTGTGATAGCAACAAAGAGCAGATCATTTCTCTCCATAACCCTATGTTTACACAGATAAAAAAGAAATTGCAATTTCTGGAGCAGAGGGCTGATGATGATCATTTTGAACCTTCCAGGTTTCTTAATGCGACACCTGAAAGTCAATCACGGCTCTCAGAACATAAAGATAAGCTGACTCAAATCTGTTCTGATGGGATTTCAAGGTTATTCAGCTGGCATCTGAGCGCAACACCCGAGCCTTGGCGCATATATTTTGAACACCAGGGAGAAAAGAAGAGGTTTTTTATAGGTGGCATTGTCCTGAAAATTGGAAGATGATTTGGAAGCAAAGGCAGGGATTCCCTATTTCCTCCCCAGCACATCCCTCATCACGCCACACCAGTATCTTCCTGCGGTGAGCGGCCAGGTCATGAAGATCTCCGTCAGATCCCGTGTTTTCAGATGACCTCTGCCCGTGTCATCACCAAAGGGCTTCAGCATACGTTCCGGCGCCTCTCTCAGCAGGTGGAAGAAAGCCGAGGTGGTCATTATCTCGTCGGCTGATACTTCCGAGGAGACATCCCTCACCACTGAAAGAAGCGTAAGGATGACTTTCCTGAAGAGGATCATATCTTCGGCCGGTGTCAAGCCCGCGCTGGTCATCGACCTGTCCAGAAGCGCCACCATCCATTGGAAGGACGGGAAGGCGCCGCGTCTTATCTCAGAGAGACTTTCGTCAACGACCTCCCTGAGTTTTGAGCGCTCGGGCTCCCTGCATGACAGGGAGGCAAGGCCTTCCATTATCCTCTCTCTGCTGTGCATTAAAGCTGCCAGCAGGATCTGCATGACGATCTTTCTCCTGTCTTTCTCCAGGGCGACGACGAGGCTCCAGTCCAGAAGTGCCACCCTCTGGTCTTCAGTGAGGAACAGATTCCCGCTGTGAGGATCGCCATGGAACAGGACCGTATCATCAATGCTCCAGAACGGTTTTGACAGCAGGTTCTGCACGATCTGGCTCCCCAGCTCCCTGTTGAAAGCTCTGCCGCTCTTCTGATGGTCGGTGATCTTCCCTCCAAATATCCGCTCCATGGTCGTAATCTCCGAGCTGCACCACGGAAAGAGCGCAGGGATGACTATTTCAGGCGAATCGGCGTAAAATCGACTCATTATCGACATATTTCTCTGTTCGTTCGAGAGGTCCAGCTCGTTAAGCAGTGAGGTCTGGAGGCATTCGAACGTGGCGCGGTATTCCAGGGCAGGGATGCCGTAGAAACCGCACCTCTCCTCGAGATATTCCCCGATCCGGGGCCAGATCTCGAGCTCCTCGCGGAGGCGCTGCGCGATGCCGGGCCTCTGCATCTTCGCCACACCCTTTTCTCCTGATCCGGCCACGAAGGGCACGACCACAGCCACGCTGGCTTCTGCGAGTGGAGCTCCGTCTGCCTTTATATGCCCATCGGTGCGCTGCTCCATAAGTGGAGCGAGCTGCTCTAGAGACGAAGAGGGAGGCAGGGACTCGAGGGCCTGAAGAGGGAGCCTCAGGTCAAGCGAAAGATCTTCATTCCGCGCCATGATCTGGCCGAGCTTGTGTAGGGTGGGGCAGCACCTGAGAAGAGCCGTGAAGCGTTCGAACACCGTGACTGTGTCGTCAAAAGCCTGCTGGATCCTGAATATCTCCAGCTTTCGCGCCATGGGAAGGCTTTCCAGAAACCTGGCCAGGCCGTCCCTGATTGCCGGCCTGTATGCGGCATAACACTCAGGCAGCAGGATCTCCATATCGAGCGCCTTGTTGAGCAGACGAAGAGCCTCCTGGTAAGCAGTCATTCTCAGTTGGTCACCTTCCTTATCTCGAGCTCCTTCCGGATGAGGGCGCCTGCTCCTAGTATGGCGGCGTTCTTCCTCATCAGCCCCTATGCCCATGAATTAGACAGACTTTGTGAAACCCCCCTTTGAGGAAAATCTCAGTCACGATATCCGGCTGTGCCGCTTCAGGAAATTGTCTGCCAGAAGCTGGGCGATGAACGGCGCGTTGCCGCCGGCTCTGTTGTTTATCGTTATATATACTCTCGTCGCCGCTATCAGCGCTTTTTCCATTATATCAATCGTATCGTCGAGCATCGAGGTACTCATCATCCCTTCCACCATCCTGTCGAAAGGATACGCCTTCACATAAGAGTCGTCATAGCTCATATGAAGCGGCGTCATGAGCCTGATTACCACATCTCCGCCCGAATTGAAGAAGCGCCCGCCGCTCTTTGAAAACTGGTCTCTGAGACGCGGCAGCCACGTCCAGTGCGACAGCACCTGCCCCACTCCGTGATGGCTCAGCACGTCGAAGCAGGAAGGCGTGAGGTATGACGGGGTTCGCAGCTCGAGGTGGTATCTGGAATCTGCGGGTATCGCGGAAAAGAACTCGGAGAGCCGGACGGCATTTTCATCAGGCGGCAGCCGCTCGTTTTTTCCGTGATATTCCTGTTCGAAGATGAATCCCTTTATCGCGTCTCCGAGGATATTCCCGGCTGGCTCATAAAACTGTCTCGTGAAAAGCACCGGGTTAAGATAGTCCGGGTTGGGTATGAACTCTTTGCCAGCCCTGATCCTCCTGGCGGAGACGGCCTGCGGAACCTTGAGGATTATACCGTCGCCAGGCTTAAGATACCCCGCGTAGCTTGACAGGACATGAAAGCTCGATGCGGGCTGCAGATCCCTGTCGAGAAGCGGCTGGTAGAACGTATAGTCGATCTCAAGGAAAGAGAAGTGCTCGAAATACTCGCTCACGCTCCTGACCGGGAGGGTCCGCTCATCGAAACTCTGTCCCGCCACGCTCTTCTTCCTGGAGCTTATCTGCCCCTCGTAACTCCACGGACTGTATATCTGGCCGAGCCATCCTGCATAGCGGTCGCTTGCAGTTCCTATCAGGATTCTCTTATGGAGATTCCGGAAGCGGAGCTTCTCAATCTCCTGTCCAATATCTGAGCTCACAGACATCCCCCCCCACGAACAAAGTCAGATTGTGCGATTGATAAGCACTATTCCAGAGAGGCGGTTATTTGCCTTTTATCGACGGGATCCTGTCCTGATGCCGCTTTTCCAGGTTTTGCACACGCAGTTTGGCTGCAGCACTGCTCTCATGGCTCTGCATTGGCGTTAACAGCCTTCAATATGTCAATAGAATGTCATGACCGGCCATGAGGCAGTGAAAAATCTTTAGATACCTGTATCATTTTAGCACGGCGGCCCTTCCATCGGAGAAGACCTTTGATCTGACAGTGTCGGTCAGGATATCCTGAGCGCATTTGCGGGGAAAACCTTCCGGATGAGTCAGGTGCTGAAAGGCGCTCCGCCTCATCGACAGCGATCCAGGTGTGTTTCAGGCAGATAGTCTGCGGATTTTTGCTATGCCGCTTCCCAACATTTCCGCGATTGCAGCAAGAAATCCCGTCGATTCGGGCTCGAAGAGGCAGGTTGAGGATCTGCAGACGTTCAGCGCGCCAAGCATCTGCCCTGCCACATAAACAGGAACGGCTATCGAAGAGGTGAAGCCGCCCCGTTTCGGCGTTCTGCAGCAGAAAGTGTTTTCACTGTCGCAGAGGATCTCGTGGCCATTGCCGGGCTTTATATATCCGAACCACGCCATTGCAAATCCTCCAATCTCTGTCACTATCTGGCAGACACTCTTCAGGAAGCTCAATTCATCAATGGCGCCGGTAATTGCCTGGTTGCATTCATCGATGGCCAGGTGGGCCGCCTTGTTTTTCTGTATGCGGGTCCTGGCTTCTTCAAAGGCTATCAGGCTTTTCTGCAGCGGCCTCCGGCAGGGAGTCTTTCTCATTCTCCTGTCTGCCTGGTCTTTGAGCCTGTGACTGCTTGTCCTGTGCTTCCCGGAGCCGCTCTCGGCCAGGTTCCCAAGGCCGCCGCCAGTCTCCCTGGCGATCAGGAGATTATCGCCGCTCTTTCGGCTGCGGCTTCCGCCGCCTTTATCGCTGCACGTGCAGCTCAGAGTTTTAATCATCTTTGTTACCTCCTGTTCGGGTGTTACTGAGGTATTGTAACAGATGATTGTGTAAAAACATGTGAGTTTCGTGTGAATTGTGTAAGCAAGGTCAGGTTTTTTTCAGAAACCCTTATTTTACTGGCGCGCTGCCTTCTGCGCAGGCTCTGTCCTTTCAGTATGTCTCGGCGAAGAGGGTGAGAGCCTGAACTGATCCTTCCACCGCCCTGCAGCTTCATATGCCCTGCTCTTGAGGATATCTGTGTGTTCCGGCTGCATCATCAGGAAAAATACCGTGCGGGAGGTTTGAATGGATATCACTTCGGCGCGGAGTCCTGCAGCATATCGCCCTGCCGATTGCTTTATGAACTCCCCGCGCTTTTTTCGTGGAAAATGCTGATAGACCAGGAGCGAGTGCCCGGCCTCCCAGGCAGACTCAAGCTCTGCCCAGTAAACATACCTGCTGCAGCCTTTTTTCCCGATCTGCACAGATGCCGTTTCCAGGCCATTGTCGGGATCGAAGAAGATGAGATCCCTGTCTGCGAAAGAGCTCAGCATCTTCTCAAAGTACAGGCGCCGCCTGTCCTCGTGATCGCTCAGGTATTCCCTGAAGAATAGAGCTGAGCCAAGGAAGACCTCGGCTTCGCTGATATTGCACCGCCGACCTTCTGTAACCGATTCCCTGAGGCTCGTGTAGAGCTCGCTGTCATATCCCTGCCATCTCTCCGGGTCGTCCAGATAGCTCCTGAGCCTGCCGTCACTGCTTCCGTCGTCAGGGGTCAGCATCCAGCACACTCCCAGGCTGACGCCTCTGCCAGCCAGTATGCGGAGCAGGCCGTACTTCCTGTAATCGTTGATATCGCCGAAATATTGATTCTTCAACTCTTCTCCGCCATGCCTTGTTCTTGCTGATATCTTCTGCAAAAGGGTTCGATTCACTGCCTGATGAAGATAATCATTCAGGAAGTCTTTCGCGGAAGCATATACACGATTAGTGCAGGGAGGCGGCATGGCTGGAGCAGGCGTTGCAGTGATAGGAAATGCAGGAATAGACACAAATATCTACCCGTATTCAGGAGACATCGATTTTTCCGTTGAATCGAACTTCACGAGAAACGTTGACAATATAGGGCAGGCAGGAGGTTACGCGGCGCTCGGGTTCTCAGGCATTGGATGCCGAACTTCATATGTTGGCTATGTGGGCGATGATTTTTCCGGAAGGTACATAGTCGAGACTTTCAGGTCCAGAGGCATCGATGTCAGGGCAGTCTTCATCGATCAGACAGGTACGGCGAGAAGCGTGAACTTCATGTATGGCGACGGCAGGAGGAAGAACTTCTATGACGGCAAGGATCACATGAACCTCAAGCCTGACCTGGATCTCTGCATGGAAGTGATCGGCGGCGTCAAACTGGCCCACTTCAACATTCCGAACTGGGCCAGATACCTTCTCGCGCCTGCCAGGGAGCGCGGCATAACGATATCAGCAGATCTTCAGGATATCGTGTCGATAGACGACGAATACAGGAGAGATTTCATCAGGTTTTCGGATATTCTGTTCTTCTCTTCCACCAACTACAGCGATCCCGGGCCGATATTCGAATACCTGTCATCTTATGGCGGCGAGAAGCTCATGATAGCAGGGCTCGGCTCGAGAGGGTGCGCTTTATGCAGCGCCGGGAAGATCACATATTTCCCTGCAGTATCGCTATCAGGGCCGGTTATCGACACGAACGGGGCAGGCGACAGCCTCGCAGTCGGATTTCTGTCGAGCCTTGTGCTCGAGGGATTCTCTGTCGAGGATTCTGTGCTGCGCGGCCAGATCGCCGCGAGGTACGCCTGCTCGTCAACAGGCTCGAGCGATCTGATCTCCAGAGAAGCGCTCGAAGGCTATTACAGAGAGATGAACGCTCATTGAGCGGGCTTCACCGGTCCGAGCTGGCAGTAGCACAGTCCTGTGCCTTCACATGCCGGGCATATTCTGTCGAAGTGATAACTAGGAACTCCATAGCATTTCTGGCATCTTCCATCTCCGCCGCAGTATTTGCATACTTCTTCATTTTCGGCGCTTCCGCCTGCGCTGTCGTCTCCAGTCTGCCCGCTCATGACATCACCTCCGGGATCAGATCTTCTTCGAAGACCTGATATTACCTTTGATGGCCTCTTTTCAGGCGCCGCCTCAGTTCAGCGTCCAGATGCCGTAGTTCAGCGCAGTCGCAAATCCGACCCAGCATATGTATGGCAGAAAAAGGGCGGATGCGGCTCTCGACACTCTCCACGACAGGACTGCATAAGCCGCTGTGAGAAGAAGCAGGCCGGTGATGTCGACAAGAGCGAGTCCGGGGTTTCGCAGGCCGAAGAAGAGATAAGACCACAGGCCGTTCAGCAGAAGCTGAAGAAAAAAAACCGTCATCGGAGCCGTAATGTTTCTGCGTGCTCTCTCTCTCCATATCAGCCACCCGGACAGGGCTATTGTGATGTAAAGGAATGTCCATACAGGGCCGAAAACCCAGGATGGCGGGGTCCACGAAGGCTTGATCAAAGACGGATACCATGTCTTGACGGAACCGGCAGTCGATACGGACCCGGCAAGCCCGACGGCGAAAACCATCAATAAAAAGATTGCAAGTGCTGCAGCGCCTGATCTGTTCATTCGAGTCTCAATCCTTCAACTGCTCTGTAACCCTATCGCCTCAGAAGCACTGAATTTCATCTCCGATAAGGGGAATCACCTTGTCGATCCTGAAATGGACCAGGAATTTCTTCACATCCTCGTATTTCTCTGCCGATTTTCTGTCCTTTCTCCTCATCAGGTCGCGGATCTTCTCCATGTCGGTCTCTTCGTCGATCTTTGTCAGATACATCCTCTTTCCTGTATAATGCTCTCCCTCCTCCATGAAGAGGTAGGCGGCCTGGTGATTGGACTGAAGGTTTTTATAAGACTTCCTGTCTGCCATGATAAACGCCACCCTGTCTTTGTCAAGCACATGAGGGCGTGCGTACACCGCCACATCGACGTTCCCTTTATCATCTGCAGTCGCAAGAACGCCGGTGCCTTTTGTCGTTTCGAAATACTTATCGAGCTCCACGCACAGTTCATTTACTTTCATGGCATTTCCCCCCTTTCTGCTGATTTTGACTATGATACCGTCCTTCAATGATTAAGATGAATAATATCCTGCAGAGATTCTCCGTCATGATGCAGAAGGGGCTTCATCATGACCAGCGAAGGGCTTTATGTCTTCTGTCTGAGAATATCTCTTATGTCAGTGAGCAGCGCTTCTTCTGCTGAAGGAGCCGGAGGAGGCGCAGGAGCCTCTTCCTTCTGCTTCCTGAAACTGTTCATCGCTTTGATTACAAGGAATATGGCCATGGCGACGATAAAGAACTCGAGTACCGTATTGATAAAGAGCCCATACTTTATTGCCACGGGAGGAATGTCTCCTGCTCCCGGCTTCAGCACTACACTGAGATCCTTGAAGTTGATGCCGCCTATCAGAACTCCTATCGGTGGCATTACGATGTCATTTACCAGTGAGGTTACTATCTTGCCGAAGGCGCCTCCGATTATGACGCCGACAGCCATATCCACCACATTCCCCTTTGTTGCGAACTCCTTGAACTCCTGAAAAAAGGACATGAAGCCCACCTCCTCTTGATTGATATCCTGTTAAATGGAATTTCTACTCTGCCTGGCTGATTTCCTCGAAGGATAGCTTTCCAGAGACTACGGGATCTTTACTCCGGAAAGGCATGAATAACACGAGATACGCACTGTATTCGTTTTTGGAGAGATTGCTTTGGGTACAGGGTTATGGGGCAGTGGTCATGGCAATCCTGGCAGGCTTTTTGCGATGACAGTCGTTTCCTGTACCCCGTACCCTGTACCCCGTACCCTGTACCCCGTACCCAATACTATGAGTAAGTCGAATGAATAATATGTTAAGGATCTATTGTGGCGTCTTTCGGATATGACCTTTCAATTGTGGCTTTCGTTATCGTGACGCCATTGACAGGGGAGCTCATCTTGATGACTGCCTTCACCGTGAATTCGGATTGCTTGAACTCGGTGAGGGTTTCTATGGGAGTGTAATCCCTGGCGACCTTATCGCCCGGCTTGACGGCTTCTATATTTGACCATGTCTTTACCTCTTTCCATTTTCCGCCTTCGTCCTTCACAAAGAGGTGTATCGTGAGGTTGTTCATGAGCCCGCCGGCAGCGGTGGTGCCTGGATTTGTCACAATTGCTCGGAGGTTGATCTGATTGGCTTTCTTTCTTATAATCAGGTCACTGATTTCGAGTTTTGCGCCTCCTGCTGCGATAAACCGGCAGCCGTCATCGCCTGCGCAGGCAGGTGAGCTTTGGCTTCCAGCCAGCAGAAGAAGCAGCAGTCCTGCAGATAACACGAGAAAAATCGCCAGATTACGCATGGCAGAATCTCCTTTCAAGTGAGTAAAACTGATTATGGCCTGATACCACGTCATCCCCCCTTTCATCAGAAAGATGCCGCGCTTTACTGTCGCATGTGAAAGCAGGTGAAATTGCAGGATCAGTATCTGCCGAATACCATATAAAAGAGCGCGGGAGAAGCAATATGTCATTTCAATGGAGATATCTAAAATCCCTTTTCCACCGCTTTTTCCCGCGCCCCTGGTCCTGATGCGCTTTTATGGCTCCAGCATGGACGGATAGAACAGATCCCTGGGCGGGCAGAAGTTCTCCTTTATCGTCCTGGTCGATGTCCATCTGATCAGGTTCAGGAATGAGCCTGCCTTGTCATTCGTGCCTGAGCCCCTTGCGCCTCCGAAGGGCTGCTGCCCGACGACGGCGCCTGTCGGCTTGTCGTTGATGTAGAAGTTGCCGGCGCTGTATCTAAGCGTCTCGTAAGCAGTCTTTATTGCCTTGCGGTCATTGGCAAAGATCGCTCCTGTGAGGGCATAAGGCGATGTGCTGTCGCATTTGCGGAGAGTCTCGACAAACTCTTCATCCCTGTAAGCGTAAATGGTCAGGACGGGCCCGAAGATCTCCTGCTCCATCGTTATGAAGTTGGGATTTGTCGTCTCTATAATCGTGGGGTCCACGAAATACCCGATCGTGTCGTCACATGTTCCGCCTGTTATGATCTTCCCGTAAGGAGACGCCTTGACCTTGTCGAGGTATCCCTTGATGTTGTTGAACGAGTTTCTGTCTATCACTGCGCCCATAAATGTGGTGAAGTCCTCTACGTCCCCGACCTTCAGCATTGAAGTCTTTTCGAGAAGCTTCTCCCTGAGCTCCGGCCACATCGACGCAGGGATGTAAGCCCTTGACGCAGCCGAGCATTTCTGGCCCTGGTATTCGAAGGCTCCCCTGGCGAGAGCCACTACCAGGCCTTCCATGTCGCATGAGTTGTGGGCGAATACGAAATCCTTGCCTCCTGTCTCACCTACAAGCCTGGGGTAGGAAAGGTATGTGGAAAGCTCCTGCGCCACTGTCTTCCACATGGAGTTGAAAACTGCCGTGCTGCCTGTGAAGTGGATGCCTGAGAGATCCCTGTTTTTCAGCACAATCGGGCTGAGCACCGAGCTCTGGCCGGCTACCATGTTGATGACTCCCGGAGGGAGCCCCGCGCGCATGAGGATCTGCATGATCCAATGGGCCGAATAGAGAGAAGTTGCTGCCGGCTTCCACAGCACCGTGTTTCCCAGCAGGGCGGGAGCGGTGCAGAGATTTCCTCCAATGGCCGTGAAGTTGAACGGTGACACTGCGAATACGAATCCATCAAGTGGCCGGTACTCGAGAAAGTTCCACACTCCGTCTTCAGAGATGGGCTGCTGCTCATAAAGCAGTGTGGCAAAATACGTGTTGAAGCGCAGGAAATCAATCAGTTCGCAGGCTGAGTCTATCTCGGCCTGGTGCGCAGTCTTGCTCTGCCCGAGCATCGTGGCTGCGTTGACGGCGTAGCGGGACTCTTTCGCCAGAATCTCGGCGGCTTTGAGGAAGACTGAGATCCTTTCCTGATAGGTATAGGATTCCCACTCCCTCTTGGCGCTCATCGCCGCCTCCATGGCGGCTTTTATCTCCTTCTCGCCGGCCTTGTGGTATCTGGCGATGACTTTCCGATGGTTGTGCGGTATGACGCATTCCCCCATATCGCCTGTGCGGACTTCCTTCCCGCCTATTATCAGAGGGATCTCGATCTCGGTGTTTCTGCACGAAGAAAGCGCCTCCTTTAGTGCTTTCCGCTCAGGGGAGCCTGGTGCGCAGGTCTGGATGGTCTCGTTTTCCGGCTGTTGCAGCTTGTAGATGCCGAACATTCTGGTGATTCTCCTCTCTTTTTGCTGTGAACAGAGATGAAAAGCGAGGAGAAAGTGCGGCAGTGCCAATGCAGCGCATTGTATCCTCCTTTTCAAACGGAAGGCCTGGTAGTTTCCAGCCAGACCCTTACCGGAGGCTTGTGACCTCCGGAGCGTCCCTTCGCCATAGCACTTCTGCCACAGGCTGCAAGGGATCGGAGTTGGTTAAATCTGCTGTTTGCCAATTGCTTTTGCAATTGTAGCTGAAAAGCTTTTTCCTGTCAAGTAGAAAAGAGGACAGACTCTTTTATTAACAAACAGGCAATATGACCATCAAATCGTTGTTTAGGAAAGAAAAGGGGACAGTCTCTTTTTACAGACAGGCAGACAGACCATCAAATCCTTGTGGTGATGAAAGTACTCGACTGCCGCTTCTTTCGCGATCCCGAAACCAGTGAAAAGCCCATATTTTTCATGTCTGCGAGAACCCTTGATCCCTCGACCGCCTGGCCAGTTGATCACTGCAGTAATACCTGGATATGAGATCCGATGGTCCCTGCTTTTGGGTTGACAGGGAGGGGATGATATGGTATATTATGATTGAATGAAGATTCAATCAATCAATTGTGAGGCTGGGATGGGAAGAAACAGGGAGCAGAACAGGAAGATCAGAGAGGGGCGCAGGGAGCAGATCCTGTCTACTGCGCTGCGGATATTTTCCATAAAGGGCCTCGCCGCGACTAAGATATCAGATATCTCGACAGCTTCGGGCTTTTCACAGGGGCTTGTCTATCATTACTTCGGCTGCAAGGAGGATATCTACACCGAGATAATAAGAACGGCGTTTGAAAGAATAAACGAAGCCTGCAGATATCTCGAGGAGCTAGAGATGCCTGCCCGGGACAAGATCACGATGGCAGTCGAAAAACTGCTGCAGGGGCTCGACGAGAACGAGGACTCGGCCCACTATCATATGATAGTCTCGCAGGCTACGATATCGGACGCGATACCTGAAGAAGCCGGAAAAATAATCGAGAGTGAATACAGGAAGCCATATGAAGCCATGGCCCGCGTAATGTCTCAGGGCCAGAGGGAGGGCAGCGTCAACGACTTCAATCCGGAAGACATGGCGATAGCTTTCTGGACATCCATAAAGGGCATAGCGATAAGCAGGGCCGCTCACGGCGTGAAGTTCAGAACGCCCGACCCTGATATACTGATCAGAATGTTCATCAAGAGTCAACATGGAGGATAGTCATGCCAAGCATACAGAGCCGTCTTTTCATATTCGCGCTTAAATACCGCCACCTGCTGCGCGGGCAGCTCAGGAGGAGGTCGATGATAACCTTTGATACGTCCATACCGAAACTGAGAGACGAGATCGAAAGAGGAGCTGATTTTTTCGGTAAAGTGCCTGAAGGGATGGAGCTCTGCCCTGTCAATATCGGAGCTCTCAAGGCCGAGTGGATGATTCCGCAGGGCAGCGCCAGGGACAGGGTGATCCTCTATTTCCACGGAGGAGGCTACGCGACAGGCTCGATAAAAGCCCACAGGATGATAGTGGCCAAGTTTGCTACAGGGGCAGCGATCCCGGCTCTTCTGTTCGACTACCGCCTCGCCCCGGAAAATCCGTTTCCTGCCGCAGTCGAAGACTCTCTCGGCGCTTACAGATGGCTGCTGGAACAGGGAATATCGCCTTCCAGGATAGTTTTTATCGGCGATTCAGCAGGCGGCGGCCTGTGCCTGGCGACAATGCTGGCGCTGAAAGACGGCGGAATCCCGCTTCCTGCCGCGGCAGTGGCGCTCTCGCCATGGACTGACGTGAAGAACACAGGCGATTCATGGCATACAAACGCTAAAGTGGACACCCTCTCGTGGCAGGAGGCGCAGATTGTGCTCGGCAGATACTATGCAGGTGATACCGATCCGGAGCATCCCTGGATGTCTCCGCTGTACGGCGATCTCAGCGGGCTGCCGCCAACGATGATCCATGTGGGAGGAGACGAGCTTCTGCTCGATGACTCGACCAGATTTGCCGAAAAGGCTGAGAAAGCTGGCGTGGATGTCACGCTCAGAATCGGGAAGGGCATGTTCCACTGCTACCCCGCATGCGCCCCTCTCTTCCCTGAGGCAAGAGATGCGATGAAGGAGATATGCCGTTTTGTCGACAGCCATACGGCCGGAAGAGGCGGAGTAGAAGAGTCGCATGACCGTCCCCGTTCAAGTGTGAAATGCTGAAATACGCAGGTCATTTTAATGGTTTCATGAGAACAGCCCCCGAGAAGGGCTGTTTTCACTTCCCTGATTCTGAAGGCTGATTATGATGAAGTTCTGCGATGGCAGGCGGCTTTTCTGGAAATCAGCCGGCATGTATTTCATGCTGCCGGAGGTGAAAAGGGGCTGCGTGTATAAAGATTCAATGAATACAGGCTTTTCGAACATGTTCTGAAGGCGGAAGGGGTGGATGTTATGCGGCACTTTGCACTGATGGCTCTTATTCTCTTTATTTGCAGCGGAACCTGCCGGGCAAAAGATATCCGGCCGGTGGATTATAGTTTGAAGGATGGGAAAAAGCTGACAGGCTATCTGTCCCTTCCTGACAAGCGCAAGGCAGGCGAAAAGCTCCCGGCTGTCCTGCTCATACACGGAGGGAAGGGCGTTCAGCTCAGGATCAAAGGTAAAAACTCCGCGCTAGACATGGTCAACGCGTCATATATTCAGAAGAATCTCGGCGACAGATACGCCGTCTTCTCTGCAGAGTATTACTCCGATTATTTCGGCGACGAGAGGGAGTTCGAGAGCATCAAATCGGCGTATGAGGCCCTGCTCAGGATTCCGGAGATCGATCAGGGAAGAATCGCAGTAATTGGAGTCAGCCACGGCGGCTATCTGACCCTCATGTGCGCCATGAACCCTGCGATCGGCGCGAAGGTCAAATGCGCTGTAGATGTGTCCGGAGTGGTGGATGTGGCGACCTGGTCAGTATACATGAAAAACCTTCTCGGAAGGGCTCCGTCGCATGGAGGCAGCAACAGGGGCACAGATGATATCCTGGCTTATGTCTCGACAGATGTCGGAAAGGCGCTGGGCTGGCCTCCGGACAGTGATGCGAAGACAAAGGAGAGATATGCGAAGATCTCCGCTCTGAGCTATGTCAGGAACCTTGCCGCGCCTCTGCTGGTGATTCACGGTACAGGCGACAACCTGGTGCCTCTCGACCAGGCGTACATGCTGAAGACAGAGCTGCAGAAGCAGAAGAAGGTCTTCGAATACGAAGAGATAGCCACAGGATCAAAGGGAGGGCATCTCATCTTTGGTACAGACACCAAAGTGTGGGAGAAGATCAACGCTTTCCTGGCCAAAAACCTTTGAGGCCGCAAGTATTTCCATTGAGGAGAGGTGACCTGACTTGAAGCGTATTTTCCCGGTTTTTGCAATATTGCTGATACTGTCGGCTCTGCCGTCGTTCTGCGGCGAGCTCAGGCAGATATCGTTCATAGAATCGGCTGATCAGCTGATAGCCTGCATAGAGAGCCATTTCTACAACGCGAGGTTTCTTAATCAGCAGTTCAGAGAGATGAAAGCCGGGTTCAGGAAAAAAGTCGAGACCATCTCCGGCGAGGAAGAGTACAAATCAGCAGTGAAGGCCATGCTGGCAGAGTTCAAAGTGTCGCACACGGCGTACTACACCAGCGAAGACCCTGAGTACTATCAGATCGCAACAGTGTTCGAGCAGTCTCAGAGCGTCAAGAGACTTTTCAATGACAGGGAGATTCTCTATCCTTCGATTGGCATCAAGACAGCGAAAGTCGGTTCCGGCCTCTTCGTTCAGTCAGTGCTGGAGGGAAGCCCTGCCTGCAGGGCAGGCATCCTCAGAGGCGATGAGATTATCGACGCAGACGGAAAGCCCTATCTGCCTGTGAGTTCTCTCCGAGGCAGAACAGGCCGCCCTTTGCAAATGAGGATCAGAAGAGCCGAAAACGGCGAAGTAAAGGCTTTCAGCGTGACGCCTGAGATGATCAACCCCAGAGAAGAGTATCTCAGGGCCGAGCGGGCCAGCGTCGAAATAATCGAAGCGAACGGCCGTAAAATCGGGTACATTCACATCTGGTCCTATGCCGGAGAGCACTATCACAAGGCATTCCTGCACGAGATCAGCGACGGAAAGCTGAAGGAGGCCGATTCCCTGATATGGGATCTCCGGGACGGCTGGGGCGGCGCCTGGCCTCAGTACCTGAACGTATTCAACAGGGATGTGCCTCTCCTCGTAATGACCGCCAGAGACGACAAGCCGTACACATACGACCAGCAGTGGAGGAAGCCTGTTGTCATGCTGATAAATGAAGGAAGCCGGAGCGGCAAGGAGATCCTCGCATACGGATTCAGGAAGCACTCGATTGGAACCATAGTGGGTGAGAAAACTGCCGGAATGGTGCTGGGAGGAACCCTCTTCGTGCAGAGCGACCGCTCGCTGCTGTATCTCGCAGTGGCGGGGGTCACGGTAGACGGAGACTGCCTCGAAGGAAAGGGAGTGGAGCCGGACATCACAATTCCGCGCCCTCTCCCTTACTCAGCCGGAAAAGACGAACAGAAGCAGAAAGCCATCGACCTCCTCCAGGGGACAAAAGTGGGGACAGCTTACTAATATTTACAATTTGTTAACAATTGACGGTAACCATTCAGGTCTGCAGCCTCCCGCAGTTCCGGCCTCTCTGCATCTTGCCGACCTTCTATTTACAACCGGCTCGGGCAGCGCTATAATAGCCGTACAAACGAGAAGGAGAGATCGGCCATGTCAAATGTGATACCGCCAGCCTCTGTTCCGGCAGCCTTCCAGGCGCCTCCGCCGCCTGATATCCAGTACAGCGCAGAAGGCGCGCAGATCGCGTCTGATGCATATACCAGGGCCTCTGATGAGAATCTGGCCAAGGACGCGAACAAGAACATCTGGAACGGATATAACAGGATTCTGAACAGTCCGAACGCAACAGCCGACGAAAAGGCGATTGCCCGTTTCGGAAGTGCCGTGTCACATGTTTCGCTCGATGTCGTGGAGCACAACAGGCTGGGCTTTCCGATAATCAAGAGCATTGCATACCCGGTCGGCGGGCCTGTAGGCAGTGTTCTCGGAACGATCATCTATGACACTGCAAAGAACGTCAAGCTGGCAAAAACGGCAAACCAGGCGCTGTGGAAAGGCTACGACGTCATCCTCAACCATCCCGGCTCCACGGCGGTGCAGAAAGCTCTCGCGAAGATCGGCCGGGAAGTATCGTACGTCACTCTCGACGAAACAGAGCACAACAGGATTGCTTACTCGCTCATGAAATCCATAAGCGGCAGCGCCGTTGCCGGAGCGGCCGGCCCCGCCATCGCGGCGGCTGTCCATGAGTCGGCTGGAAATACCAAATTTGCCAAATCGGCCAACCAGGTCCTCTGGAAAGCCTATAACGTGATAATCGACAGCCCTGAGACGACTGATGAGGAGAAGGCGATAGCCAGAGTCGGAAACAAGGCGGCTTCGAACTCTCTTGATGTGGCCGAGCACAACAGGATAGCATTCCCGATACTCAGCGTCCTCAGCAAAGGCGTGCAGGGCCCCCTGGGAAATGCTGTCGCAAAGGCCTCATACGATTCAGCGCAGAACGTCAGCTACGCCGAAACGGCCAACAGGATATTCTGGGGAGCGTACTCGGAGATGCTGTCAAATCCCAAGGTCGCCGACGCCGAAAGAGCAGTTGCATCTCTTGGCGATGCGATATCACGCCATTCTCTGGTGCACACCGAGCATAACAGGGTAAACTACCCGCTCTTCAAGATGATGAGCGCCCCAATAACGTCGCCGGTACCGCAGACCCTAGCCTACGCGGCCACGACGGTGGCTCAGAATACCTCCAATCCGGACACTTCCGCCCTTGCTCTCCGAGAGGGATTCAAGGCGATTCTCGCCCGCGCCGACGCATCAGGTATCCAGAAGACCTTCGCCCAGAAGGGGCTCGACGTGGATATGAAGCCGCAGCTTTCCACAAGCGACGCAAATACGCTGCGCCTGACGATTATGGAGATGATTGAGAAGAGCGGCGATATCGAAGCGGCGGGAGATCCTGCGGCAACCGTACAGACTGATCCGGCGAAGCTGAGAGAAAAGGCGCAGGGGCTGAAGGACAGCATCGCTGCGGCGGAAACGCAGATAAAGACGCTCGAAAAGGAGAACAGGGACGATCAGCCCGTCCTCAGCAGCGCCATCGACGATTATAACAAGGCTGTAAAGCATTATAATCTCGGAGCACGCATAAATAAATATCTCTGGATGGGAGGCTTCGCAGGAGCCGTGGCGGCATGCGCGCTGAGCCAGCCTCTCCTGTTCATCCCGCTCGGAGCGGCAGCTCTTACACGTCTGGCCGTCAGTTCGCTGGAACAGAAGTTCCACACTGAAAAAACAGAGATGAATCAAATCGAGCAGAGGATCTCGCAGCGGAGCCTCAACGCTGACCTTCAGAGAGGGAAAGTCGAATTCTACAACATGCAGCTCGATCTGATCAAGCCGCAGCTTGAGACGCTCGATATGGCCCAGGCGGTGAACAGGCCAGAGGCGGGCGCCGAATCTGAGGTAATCGCCAATGACGACGATTCATTCGTGATGATCGGCGGCCTGAAGATTGACAAGAAGATGGATCCTGCCCACCAGGAGCATATCGGAGCGGATCTCCCAAGCGAGTCTTCCGGCGCGGCCCAGAATAACTTCTGATGCGCAGGCTGATGCTGAGAGATCATACCTCCCCGGCCGAATCGCGGAAATGTGAGCGCCATTTCCATCGCGATGGCATTATGATTAAGTCTTCGCACATTAAGCCTTATGACAGAGCGTGAACCCACCGGGAGCTCTCAACAGGGAATTCCTGTGAAAAATGACAGATATCCGCTTATTCTTGCGGGAGCCCTCCTTGTCGCCGCGTTTCTCAGATTGAAGGGGCTGACCTTCCAGAGCATGTGGCTCGACGAGATCTCCACTCTCTGGTACTGCTCGCCCGGCAGGAGTTTTTTCATCATTTTTGATTACTGCATGAACGGAGAGGTCAATCCTCCGTTCTTCTATTTTCTGCTCTGGATATGGCAGAAGGCTTTCGGATCTTCAGAGTTGGCGGTGCGGCTGCTTCCTGCCCTTGCAGGCGTTCTCGGGGTGGCGGCCCTTTATCTGCTCGGCAGAGAGCTTTTCTCGAAGAGGGCGGGAATCTGCGCCGCCCTTCTGGCTGCCGTTATGCCGTTCCTCATCTATTACTCTCAGGAAGTCCGTGCATATTCGCTCATGTTCCTGCTCTGCACGCTTTCGTATCTGTTTTTAATAAGGATTCTGAAGAGGCGGAGATGGCAGGACGCCGCGGCGTATTCCGCATTTACGGCGATGATGCTTTACACGCATTACTATGGATTGTGCGTAATGGCTGCGCAGCTTCTGTTCATCGCGATCTGGTTCTTATCCCGCAGAGATGCCGAAAGCCGAAGCTCTCTGAGATATGTGCTGAGATCTCTCCTTTCAGTGGCGCTCGCCTGCGTTCCCTGGCTTCCTGTAATCAGGAAGCTGATGACAGTGCAGAGTTACTGGGCCGGGAATCCGGGGCCCTGGTTCCCTGTCACATACTTTATCTCGTATTTTGGAAAAGAGCCCTTCGTATACCTCGCCACGGCATTCTTCATGCTCGTTTATCTCTTCGGCAGAAGCTCTGAAGGCGATTTCCCCGGCCATAAGATCCTTCTCGTTTCATGGGTGGCAGTCGTGATCGCCCTGCCTGTAATAAGATCGCTCGATCCGAGGCACCTCTCGCTCTTCCACATAAGGTACACGATCGTTATTGTGCCTGCCATCCTGCTGATGGCTGGCAGGGGCATCGGGCAGTTGAGGGATATCAGATTTCAGAATGTAGTTCTTGCAACAATTCTGATAATGCAGGTCGTCAATATCTTCTTCTATTCGCCAGGCAGCTATTACAGGCAGGTCACAAAGGAGCAGTGGAGGGATGCGGCAATGTTCATCACAGCGCAGGATCCTGAGGGCCGGTACCCTGTCTACGCTCCACCCTATACGGAATATTATTTCAGGGATGTATTCAGGCGCAATGTCAAGCTTCGGTGCCCGATCGCGTCACTGGAAGATGCACGTCGCTGCCGTGATGAGATATCAAGGAGCGGTGATGCCGGATTCTGGCTCTATGAGGCTCATATTTTCTCAGATGAAGATGTGCGCCGATACCTGGACAGTAATTTCCGCAGGGCGGAAGAGAGGTGCTGGCTGGGCGCCAGGGTTACTCTCTATCTGCCTGCAGGCTCAGCGCGATGAGGCAGACCGGAAGGCAGGACTGTCTTCTTCTGATGGGCCCTGAGTGCCGTGCGAAGTGACCGCCGGGCCTGCCTGGATGCCGGGCCGTCTCTCGATGCAGAGCCGCGAAAGGCCTACCGGCGGTTTCCTGCGCAGGGAGGGATCAGGCCGTGCTCTGTGAGAGCCCGCAGTATTTCAGCGACGCTCCATGCCTGTGACCTTGTCCCGCCAGGAGACTGATCGGACGGGGCGGCAAAGACTCGCCTCAGGCCTTCACGGTCACTCATCGAGAAGCGGCTCAGAGCCTCTTCCGGCTTTCCTCCGTCGAAGACTTCAGGAAGGGTGCCCTGATGCGGAGCCATCAGAAACCGGACGAGCGGCGTCATCAGAGCCTGCAGTTCCGTCCTGATATCCTCGTCCTTCCATCCCTGGCTCTGCCGCACGAGGACCAGCGCATCGGCATAAGGCCCCATCAGCCACGGCCAGGCCGTTCCCTGATGATAGGCCAGGTCTTTCACGATGGGAGGCTTCGAAGTATCGTATCTCTCGCAGTAGCGCCGATCCTTCCACGAGAGCGTGCGCAGCCCATATCTCGTCAGAAGATCTTTTGTTACCGCCAGGACCACAGAGCTCCTCCGATCCGCTGAAAGCAGATCGCCGCCGTGGCTGACGGCAAAGATCATATTGGGACGGATCGCGCCGCCATCAGGATCGCCCTCGACCACATCGCGCAGGCAGCCTCCGTCGCCTCCCCAGTTGGCCCGGTGCCCTTCGTCGGTATACCAGAACTTTTCGTTGAAGGACTTTTTGGCCTTGTCGGCCATTGCATCATAGCCAGCCGAGGCTTTCCTGTTTCCGAGGCGTCTCTCGACTCCTGCCATGTATCTCAGATTGGAATACCACAATGAGTTTATCTCTACAGCCTTTCCGTTTCTTGGAGTAATCGGCCTGTCTCTCCCCTCCGGATCGGCATCCATCCATGTTGCCTGCGCAGGTGTCACGACGAGACCGTCTGAATCCATGTAAATCCTGTTGAACCTGTTGTACCGCTGATAACCTGTGCCTGTCCTGTATCTGTCGATGATGTTTTTCATTACAGGCGCCATTTCCTTTTCGAAAGCGCTGTCGCCGCTTGCTTCGACAGTCTTCCTGACTGCCTGTATGAACCACATCGGAGCATCTGCGGTGTTGTATTCCGCGCCTTCAGGGTTTTTGCGCGACCAGCGGCCCGGATCGCTTATTCTGTTGGGGATCAGGCCATCGTGCTCGAACTTCGAGAAATGGCGGATGTTTTCTTTTGCCTCGTCGAAGCGGCCTGTCGAGAGCAGCAGGCCTGGGAGCGATATGAAGGTGTCGCGCCCCCATTCCTCGAGAAACCAGTCCATGCTGGCGGCCCAGATCTGGACAGACCGGCTGTCGTGCCTGACAAACTGATTCGAGGCTTTGAGCAGTGCTGCTCTGATTGTTTCTGTGTTTTTCCACATTCCGTCCTCCGGTCTGGATCTTTCAGGAGGCGCATCGCCTGCGTATGCGCAGCCTGAAAGAAGCATCCTCGCCGACTCTGCAGGGAGGAAGAGACCTGCGACAAGAGTTGACAGAATCAGCAGGGCCGCGCCTAAATGTCTGAATCTCATTTTGTGCATCGTGCAGTCGATGTTCGAGTGTTCCGGCCCGGAATCCTCCAGGGACAATCTTCTGTTTGACTGGCAGCTTATTTGTGATATAATCTTCCGTAATCCAGAGAAAGCGGGATTGCAGAAAACCTATGCAAAATGAGAGACCAGGAGATAATGATACGCCGGACGCCGCCGGAGCGCCGACAGAGACGAGCACGGCCAAAGAATATGGCGCGACTGAACCGGTTCCCGACGGCGACAGGGTCCTTCATTTTGCCGACATGGTGGCCACCTGGATCGGCGCCAACGCCAACAACGGCACATGGTACGTCGGCGGAGTCGTTGCCGGCGCCGCATTCTCCGGAGCCGTCTTCACGACGCTCGTCTCAAATCCGGTTGCCTATCTCGTAATGGCCCTCATCGGGTTCATAGGCTATAAGACAGGCATATCGACGATGGCATTGACGAGACCGTCCTTCGGAATAAGGGGAAGCGTTCTCCCTTCCATACTGAATACGCTGCAATTCATCGGGTGGACGGCTGTGAACACATTTATCGGCGCAATATCAATCAGCTTTCTATGCAGGGACGTGATGAAATGGCCGGCATACGGAGATGCCGGAGCGGTTCCCACAATGCTCTTCGGAATAGTGCTGATGAGCGTGCTGCATTTCATATCGATAATAACGGGGCACCGCTCCGTCAAGATAGTCGAGCGCATAGGAGTCGTTCTCATCCTGATCCTGGGCATATGGGAGAGCATAGCCGTTTTCACCCACGTCTCGCTGAAGGATATAATGATGTGGCGGCCTCCTGAAGGCAGGATGATGCCCATAGGCTCGGCTATGGACGCGATGGCCGCTTTCAGCCTGGGATGGGTTCCGGCAATTGCCGAGTTCACGAGATACTGCAGAACAAAGGCGTCTGCCACAATAGCGCCGATGATAGGGGCAAATGTAGGGCTATTCTGGTTTGCCTTCGTGGGGATCCTGGGGACGATAGCCACCTCGATATCGTCCGGAGTGTACAGCCCTGACAACTCGGATCCCAGTACGATAGTAAGCAAACTGGGCCTTGGCGTGGTGGCCTTTCTCGTAATCATATTAACGAGCACGACGGCCAATGCAGTCAACCTCATGGCAGCAGGAGTATCTTTGACCAATATAACGAAGTCGCTGAAACCGCTCCATGCAATATGGCTGGCCACGATTGTATCGGCGCTGGTTACTGTTATCCCGCTCTTCCTCACGAGCTTCCTGCACGCGTTCATAATCTTCCTGGACTACATAGGCATGGTCTTCGGCCCGCTGCTGTCAATAGTGATAGTCGACTACTACCTGCTGTGCCGGGGGAGCTATAAAACTTCCGAGCTGGACGACAGAGGTGGCAGATACTGGTATCAGGGCGGCTATCACATGAAAGCCTTCGCCGTGTGGATCGCAGGAATAGTAATCTTCCTTATTGCCAGGAATATGCCTGTGTTTACGTCGTCTGTCGGCGCGATCTATCCTTCCATGCTGGCAACAGGGCTCATATACTATCTGGCAAAGAGAAGAAGGAAGGCATAAATCGGGACTGCAGGTTTATGCCGCTCAGTCCGGTTGATCCTTCTGCTTTCGGATTTGTGCAGACTTCATCAACTGGGAAGAATCTGTTAACAATTTATTCATTCTCAATGTGATTTTTTTCTGATATACTGTAACGTGGAAGAGTATAAACGGCAATCCGGGTAATCCTGATATCGCAGCAAGAGGTGCAGCACCATGGAGATTCCAGTAAATCCTTCAGGTTACACATTTGCAGATGACAAGGGAAATGTAAGAGTCCACCAGGACAGATCGCCGCTGGCAAAGAGAATAGACAGGGACGGCGACAAATTTCTCAGCGACGGCGAGATCAAAGATTATCTCGTTGAAAACAGAATCCTTAAAGACCCCTCGAAGAAAGCCGTAAACGAGCAGCGCGTAATAGAAGACTTCAAGCTGAATCTCAGCGAGAAGGTCCTTCCGCAGAGAGCGCTTTACCGCTCATATGAAGAGGCAGTCGGAGAGCTGAAGGATCTCGAGAAGAAATACCCCGATCTCTGCAAGACCGTCGTGATAGGAAAAACTGCCGAGGGCCGGGACATCCTCGCCATGAAGATCAGCAAAGACGTCCAGACCGACACGAGCAAAAAGCCCGGTATTCTTTTCACCGGCTGCCATCACGCGAGAGAGTGGCCCACAGTCGAGGCGACTCTCAGCATGCCGCGTCAGATACTCGAGCACTGCGGGACTGATGAGAAAGTAAAGAACAGGGTGAACAACGCCGAGATGTGGTTCGTCCCGGTAGTCAACCCGGACGGCTACGAATACAGCAGAAACGAAGATTCGATGTGGAGAAAGAACCGCAATCCGGTCCACGCCAATGAGATACCTTCGCAGATTGCCGATCAGATGTCTCCGGACGCCAACGGAGTCGTAGCCATTGGAGTCGATCCCAACAGGAACTACTTTGACGGCAATGCCGAGCATCTACAGTTCTACCGCCCTGACGGAGACACTCCTGAAAGCACGTGGGACGATTACGGCGGCGCCACCAGCGACGATCCTGAGAACGAGACCTACAGGGGGCCGAAAGGCGGCTCTGAAAAAGAGGTGCAGGCGATGCTGGGCCTCTGGATGGAGAGGCAGAACATAAAGGGCATAGTCAATCACCACACGTACGGCAAGGATGTCATGTATCCGTGGAGCGTAAAACAGGACGAGATTGAGAATGTCAAGACTTACAAGGAGATCGCCGGGAAAATGTGCGCAGCCATCACGGATGATCGCTACACAGTGCAGCAGTCCAGCGCGATGTATCCCTCATCAGGCGATCCGGACGATTTCGCCACGCTGAACGGCAGGCTCTCCTTAACCATCGAGATTGGAGAGGAGTTTGCAACGAAGGATCCGAAGGAGCTGGCGCATATCAAGGGCGACGTCTATAATGCCAACATGGCATTCGTGGACTGGATCATGGGCCATAAGGACAGGCTCCGGGACAGGGTGATCGTTGAGCAGAAGCCTGAAAACGGCGGCGATGAAAGCTATCTGATCTCGCATTGACCGCAGAGCCGCTGGCTCAGACTGTTGAAAACAAACTAGGCTTCCGGATCGAACCGGAGGCCTTTTTATATATGGTGACTGCGGGCGCAAAGACCGGCTTCTTCTATTTCCAGGTGATTGACGATGCATAAGCCTGCCCATCTATTTCCATGTGATCGTAAGCGTGATGCTTCCGCCTTCCATTGTGACCTTCATCTGCTTCTCCTCGGGTATGTAGTTTCTTCCGGGGTATGTCTTCTCGGCTTTCACGGTATAGTCACCCGGCGGCACTCCAGTGATTGCGAACTCGCCTTTTTTGCCTGTAACTGCCGAAAAGCTCCCTGTCGGGCTTTTCAGCGTCACTGTCGCCTCCTGGGCATACATCGTCCAGCCCTTTGTGGTCTCATATACATATACAACGCCTGTCACCTTTCCGAGGCCGGGTGTCTGCGAGCTGACGGCGCTCTGATCGAGGGCCACCACATCGTCGAAGTCTTTCTTCATCTTTTCGAGGAGGATGGATTTTTCGGCCTCTCTCCTGTTGATCTCCTCGTTGAGGGATTTGATGAACCTCAGCAGTTTCACCTGGATCTTGACATCATCGGAACTGTCTGTTACGAGGCCGGCCTTCTCGCGGAGGCGCTGCACGATCTCGAAGGCTGCCACGTATTTGTTGCCTGGCAGCGAGATGTTGTCCAGGTTGTCCTTCACGAACTTCATAGTGAGCTTAGCCGCATTGTTCAGATACAGGCGCTCCGCCTCGAAGCGCACCTCGTAGAGCCCCTGCAATGTGAAGAGCTGCTGGACATACTGCGTCCTGTTGGCAGTGTAGTCCTTCATCAGCGCCTCCCGCTGATTCGACGCATCGGCAGAAGCGCAGAGAAGCGCCGCAGTAATCAGCGCTGCAGCGAGAGCAATAACAGCATTCCTGATCCTGAGATGTCGCATCTGTAACCTCCTAATCAGAGAAAAATAGGGACAGACTCTTTAATTAACAATTTTAACATTGTTCACAATTACAGGCCTGAATTTATCGATATGAGAGTCTGCCATCATATTCGTCATTATGTGCCAACTGATGAGAGTCCTTCCTCCTGAAGCTTCAGCAGATCTTCCGGCAGAAGACAGCCTGATGAACCGACATATATCCTGCATCCTGCCTGATTATTGTATCATCAAAATGCCTTCTGTTACAATATCTGCTGCATTGAAGGAATGTCTGTGAAAGCTTTCTCCTATGACATGCAGACCTATCCTGCAATGCTTGATTTACTCAATTCCAGAAGGACGGCTCGATACGTCACTCGTATCTTCTCTCAGGCAGGAAAGACTCTGATCATATTACTCTGCCATTGCCATCGCGCCATATGAGCCGATGAGGCGCTTCACCTTCAACAGACAGCTTTCCTTCGTGCACCAGGGTGTGACATCCAGAGCACAGCACCATCAAAGACCCAATGTAGTGAATTCCTGATATGGCAAAGGGGATCAAGTGATGGATTGTTAAAAAGATCTTACTTCCGCAGCCTGGAGCCTGACATGTGTATCCGTCACGCAGCATTACTTTCTTTCTCAATGCCGCAGGGATGCTTCTTGTTTTATTGTTTACTTCTTTATGGGGTTTATGTCCTTTTCTCTTTGCGGCCTTAATACTCATATATTGTTCATTGACATAGTCAAGAGCCTCATTTTGAATGTCACTGTTCATGCTGCCGGCATCCTCTTTCATAATGCCAGAACAGGTTTCTATTTCATCACCGTGATCCCACGTGAGATCGTCAGGTTCATCCAGTTCAACTGTTTCAGCATCACAGAGCGCTTTCTGAAGAACCTCAGAAGACACGGGTCTTTCACCTTTCAGAGTTTCGCACCAGGTCAGCCCGGAAGGAAGATGGCGATGAAGCACTATCTGATAGCGAGGCTTTCTTCCTGCTCCGGAAGATGGGCATCCTTCCAGGAATGCTTTGGCGATATAGAGAAGAAGGGATGCCCTGTCTTTCAGGCCGCTCTCTTTTCTGGCCTTTGCCAATGCATCTTTCAGAACTGACATATCTTCAGCGTTGATGTCAACTACCAGTTTTTCATGATACTTAGCGGGAGCCTGATTTTGAATCGGCATCTCAATAACGGTGCTCTCCTGCTGCTGTGTTTCAACTGCAACTTTGCATGTCAGCACTTCTTCTGATGATGATGGCGGCGATGCCTGAAGGAAGGTAGATGTAACAACCCTTACGGGCGATGGAACAGTGCTTTTCATTACAGGCAGTCCACCTTTGGGAGTGAAGGCCACAAGCTTTTCCACTTCCCGCACTGTTTTTCCACGAGCCGTATCACACCAGAACTTTTCTGTCTCTTCTGTTGCCACCCTGGAGATCTCTCTGATATGTAATGAAGAGATGTGTCCCTTTTCAAAGGCTTCTGAAAGCAGAGGGAGTTGTGCCAGTGCTTTTCCAGTCCTCAGCATCTCTGCTGTAGTATGCTCGCCGATATTGAGATAGCGAGTTGCATATTGAAAGACATTGGAGCAGCCGAAATCTTTGATGAAAATCACTGTTATAAAGGGATCTCAGAAATGGAGGATGCCACTGCCAGCAATGCATAAAGAAAATATGAGATTGTTTTGTTCTTGATACAAACATTGAATCAGAAACGCACTAAAGGGAAAATAAAGGCAATAATGAATATTAATATGAATAAGTGCTTATATCTCAAGCACAGAGGTTCGGGGGTGGATTCGATGTGGAAAGCGATATCTGCGCTTATGCTTCTCGCAATGCTTGCCTGTATCTCCACGGCCAGGGCGGCAGAGAGAAATGACCGGGCTCTCTACAATCAGGCAATGGCCAGATTCAATGAAAAGTCATACAGGAAAGCCATCTCATCCTTCCAGGAGCTGGTCCGGAGATACCCCGGAAGCAGGCTCAGATTTAACGCGATATATCAGACAGGCCTCTGTTTTGAAAGGCTGCATGAGAATGCGGAAGCTGTGAGGATTTATGGAGAGCTTGTTAAAGAAGGCGCAGACACGATATGGGAGGCGAGGGCCCACTGGCGGAAAGCCATGGCAATTGAAAAAGAAAGTCCTTCCTACTCTGCAGATGACAAAGAAAGAGAAGATCGAAGAAAGAGCTGTATTGACGAGTTCAGAAAATCAGAAGAAATCTATGCGAAATTTCCCGGATTTCTCGATGAACGATGTCAGATGCTGCTTTCCCGGAGTTTTTTCGAAAAAAGGAGACTGGGAGCTGACGAGAAGGCAATTGCCACAGCGAGGAAGGCGGCAGGCCTTAATCCTTCGCGGCATATACTGATTGAAGCCCTGCTTGTGCTCGGAGAAATACAGAGAAGCAGTTATGAATATAAGGATGCCATTCGAACATTCAACAGACTCCTGGAACTGAAGCCGGATTCAAAGATTGTCAGAGATGCCATGGGAGAGATTAAGAATGCATATGACTCCCTTGATGAACCTACAGAGACTTTGAGATGGGCCAGGAAGATTCTCGAGCGTTTCCCGGGTGATAAATATGCATTGGAGACTGAGAAAAGAATAACAAGACCCGTTCTCGATCTGGGAACTTGTGGCTTTTTCAATGAGACTGGTGATACGGCAAAATTCCAAATCTACTCACGTAACATCACCGAAGCATCGATGAGGGCCTACAGGGTTGATCTTGTAGACCTGTTGAGCAGTGTCCTGGAAACTGATAAAGAGTTTAAGATGAGCCTTCCTGAGGCTCCCTGTGCCGAATGGGACATTCCGATCAATGACAGCGGTGACTACAGGCAAGTCACCACCTGTAGTCACACCCCTTTTAAAGAAACTGGAGCTTATGTGCTGGAAGCGCGATCAGGCGGGCTTTCAAATAGAAACCTGCTTTTCATAACAGATCTGGCGCTGCTGTGCACATACTGCAATGATGGAATCGTAATCTTCGCATCGCACATGAAAACAGGAGAGCCATTCGAGGGAGTAGAGATTTTTTCCACCGAGTTTGGCGATCATGCTTTCTCGGTCAAACCGGTTGGGAAAACGGACAGAAATGGGCTTTTTCACTTCAATACAGAAAAGGGAATTGATGATTTCTTCATGATCATAGGGCGGAATGGAAGCAACTCTGCCTTCATTCCGGATCTCTTCACCGCGGAAAAGATAGCCGATTCGCACAAGACAAAGGGGCGCGCCTATCTGTATACAGATCGCCCTGTATATCGACCGGGCCAGAAGGTGTATTTCAGAGGTATTGCCAGGGTTCTCTCAGATGATGTGCTTGGAGATCTGGAAGACGGAAAGGTGGAGATCTCAATAACCAATCCGAGGAATGAAGAGGTCTACCGCGCATCTGAGAATCCCTCTGAATTCGGCACTGTAAATGGAGAGTATGCCCTTCCGGAAAAAGCGAAGCCGGGAATCTGGAAGATCACCGCAGATGTCTGGGGCGATCTCTGCTCAATGGAGTTTTCTGTTGAAGAGTACAAAAAGCCTGAATATATTGTCACGATGTCTCCGGGCCGGCCTTTCTACTGCCCGGGTGAGAAGGCTGAAGTGAATCTGAAAGCGGAATACTACTCTGGCGGGCCTGTGCCCGGCGGACTAATCAGGTATTCAATCTTCTCACACCTTCAATCGCTTCGGCCCGTTAGAAAGGATCCTTTCAGCTGGTTTCTTGGTGAGGATAGCTCCGGAGGCACCTACAGCAGAGTAGCCGAGGAAACTGCCGTGTTCACAGGTGAAGCAGCGACGGACAACAAGGGGAAGGCATCGTTTTCATTCACGGTGCCGCAGAATAAGGAGGATTCTGTCCTCCGTATAGAGGCAAGGGTGAGCGACCAAAGCCGGCGCGAGGTCATCGAGACTATATGGCTCAAAGCTCCTACGGCTCCATGGTATGTCGATCTTTCGGCTCCGCGTTATGTCAAGCCTGGTGAGAATACAGGAGTTAAAATAAATGTGCAGGATCTCGAGGGGTCTCCCTGTTCAATCCCTCTCGAGATGAAGGTGTTTCAGACAGAGAGTCGTCTGAAGAGAGTGAAAAACTTTTCATCCTATGAGAATGTAATAACCAGGGAGCTTCTCAGCCAGAAGCTGCAGACTGGGAATGATGGAAGCGCGGAATGGATGTTCAAGCCGGAAACCGAGGGAGGAATCCGGATTCTGGCAGTGACACCCGGCTCATCTGCTGAGAATTCTGCTTTCTTCAAAGATCTGTATGTCCGCGAAAGCTCTTTGCAAGATAAAATGAGACATGATGGAGTTTTGATAGAATCAGAAAGGAATACATACTCTCCCGGAGAGAAGGCCATTGTATCGATTATTGCAATCAATGGTGGAAACAGCGCATTTGTTGAGATCTCCGGAAAGTCGACAAAAAAGATTGAAGTGATCCCTCTAAAGGAAAACAAGGCGGTTGTTGAGATACCTGTCGATGAAGGCTGTGTCCCATGTATGAAAATCGGAGCGGCAGTTGTGAAAGATGGATATATTTCCTGTAATGTACGTGAGTTTATGATCCTCCCCCGCAGCAAGTTTCTCAATATTGATGTCATGCCTGATCACGAAACCTGTGATGTCGGCGGGAAAAGCAATATAACACTTTCTGTGAGGAATTCCGATGGAAAGCCCGTGAAAGCTGAGCTTTCTCTCGATCTTGTAGATCTCTCCCTCTTTGCCGTGAAGGAAGAACGCTCCATTGACATAAAGCGATTTTTCTATGGCTCTGATTATCACTACTATAGGTGGGAGCCGCACAGCATGAATGATTTCTCGTTACCTTTATGGCAGGTTGGCTTGAATAAAGGCCTTTTCGGATTGTTCAGTCAACTGGCGTGCTTCTGCCCTCCTCCGCCTCCACTTGAGACAATGAGCACTGACGCCCTTAAAGGCGATTCTTCCATGAATCTGGTTATCAGAAGGAACTTTCCTGACACTGCTTTCTGGAGCGCAAATATACTAACAGATGACAAAGGGATGGCAAAAGTGAGCGTGCCGCTTCCAGACAGTCTCACGACATGGCGGGCCAGGGCGATTGGAGTGACGAAAGACACAAAAGTGGGCTCTGCGACAGTGAAGATAAATACGAGAAAGGATCTCTTCGTGCGACTCGAGATGCCTCGCTTTCTGGTCCAGAAAGACGAGTCTATGATAGTTGGAATCGTTCATAACAATACCGACAAGGCTCTCGATCTGAAAGCCGTTCTGGAGGCGGATGGACTCGAGCTTCTGGAGCCAACTGAAAAGAAACTCTCCGTCCAGGCAGGGAAGGAAGTCAAGGCGGAATGGAGGATCCGCGCCGTAAAGGCCGGGAAGGCCGGAGTCTGTATCAAAGCTCTCGTTCAGGGGCACTCAGATGCTGTAGCGCTTCCGCTTCCCATACATCCTCACGGCATCGAGGAATCCTTTCACAATGCAGGAGAGGCTGGAAGCGGAAAAAGTGCCACTCTTGCGCTCGAGCTCCCTCCGTCGGCAATCCCTGAAACCACATCGTGCGAGCTTGTGATATCTCCCTCACTCGCTTCGGTCGTCATGGAATCGCTTGACTACCTGGAGAGCTATCCATACTGGTGCAACGAGCAGGCGACCAGCAGGCTCTATCCTTTCATGCTTACCAGAAAGATGCTCGCGGAGAGCGGTATCAGGAACATTGAATTTGAGAGGAGATGCAGCATTCAGGAGGAGAAATGCGTCGACTGCATCCGGAGGGGTCAGAATGGTGACGGAGGATGGGGATGGTGGAGCCGTGGCGAGTCATGTCCTGAGATGACCTCATATGTGCTGATGGGCCTCAAAGAGGCAATGGACTGCGGGACCGCTTTCGACTCGAAATCCATTGAGAAGGCAGTATTTTACCTGAAGGGTGAATGCAGAAAAGCCGGTATGAGCCTGCCGGATGACAAGGCGACGATGCTTCACGCCATCTCGCTGTACGGCAAACTCGATCCGCCGGAGAGAAATGTCGTGTTGAGGCTCTACTGTGAGAGGGACAGGCTGTCCGATTACGGCAGGCCGCTGCTTCTCATGCTCCTTGAAAAGATTGGAGAGAAGAACAAAATGGGGATTCTTATCAGCAACCTGGAAGACAGGGCGCAGATAATGGGCAATATGGCCTTTTACGGAGCAGGGCAGTCAATTGCACATCAGAAGGTGGAAGAAACGGCCGGGGTGCTGATGGCTCTGGAGAAAGTTCGCCCGGATCACCCGCTCATCAGGAAGATGATCAATTATCTGGCAAGCGCGAGAGAGGGCAACCATTGGGAAACAACTGTTGACACAGCGAAAGCTGTTTCGGCGATAACTCATCACATGATAAGGAGCGGGGATCTCGCCTGCGAGTATCCCGTCCTGGTGTCCTTGAACGGAAAGAAGATCTTCGACGAAAAGGTGACAAAAGAGAATATCCTGAACTATCCCGGAAAGATTCGGATCCCTGCCAGCTCGCTGAAGATCGGTAAGAATGAATGGCTCATCGAGCCTGGGGAGCAGTGCAGGAGCATCCTGTTTTCGTCGATGCTGAAAACTGTCTTATTGCAGGAAGACATACCGGCTGACGGGGAATTGCTCACGATCAAGCGCGAGTTCGTCCCTCTCGAAAGCTCTGGGGAAAATCGGGCGACGCTGAAAGAGGTGCGTTCGCGGGAGCGCTTCAAGGTGCGTATCACGATGGAGGCTCAGCGCGATCTGAACTACCTGGTTCTCGAAGATCCCAGGCCCGCCGGATGCGAAGTTCCTGCAGGGAGCTTTGATGAAGAGGACAGACAGGTTCACAGAGAGCTTCACGACGACAGGGCTGTCTTCTTCTTCTACAGTCTTTCGAGAGGCGTCCACACGATTGAATACACATTGAGGGCGGAGACTCCCGGCAATTATCACGTGATGCCGGCAACCCTGTCCATGATGTATATGCCATCAATCCAGGGGAGAAGCGCAGAAAGCCGTATCACGGTGAAATGACATCTGCCCGGCAGGTAATACACTTGGAATAGGCTGGAAGATTATTCGACTGTTCCGATGGCGGGGAAATATGCATATACGCTCTCTGATTTAATTATGATTTTTATGTTATTATTTTAATAAGGATAGTTGGGATAGCAAACTGACAGTATGCTTCCGTAAGAGGATATCGTGATTAAGAAATCTATTTTGATTGTTTCCGTGGTGGCCTTTGTCCTGTTGATATTGAGTATATTGCCCAATGAAGGCTTGTTCATATACTGTACGCCCCATGACAACAAAGCAGAATTCTCCCTTATAGATCCCCTGGGACGGAATCTGGGTTATGATCCTATTAAAAAAATAAAAGTTCTTGATGATCATCACATGGAAGGTCAGATGCCAGATTCCTGTTATTTTTATGCTCCTGTAGGAGATGATGTTGTGATTGACTCACCAAAATATTTGACCATAAATCAACCAATTGCTGGAATCTATATTCTTAAAGTCTATGGTATGAGTAATTCAGAGCATTATACAATCGACTTGGATGATAATAAAAAGCTGGAGGGAGTTGTAAAGCAAGATCAGATAATTGGTTACTATATTATGTTTATTCCTACTCCGTTTAAGAACATACAATATTCAGCAAGAACTGATGTAAGCAATGCAATCATTACTGTAATCATGCTGCTATGGCTTGGAACCGCTTTATTATCGAAGAAAAGAAAAACGACCAGTGCAGGTGGTATGCCTGTTTGTTGAATAAATTCTATTGTGCTGTATTCTGATCCCGAAAGGAAGTGCATCATGAAAAGTCTGGTCTTTGTTCTGCTTTTCCTTATTCTGGCGGCTGCATCTTTTGCCGCATCTGATCCTTATATCATCAACCCCGGGCAGGGTTTTGGCCAGTTCAGGGCTTCTCTGGGCATAGCCGGCTTGGAAAAGCTCGTGAAGCCTGAGGAGTACGGCGAGGGAGAGAGCGATGGTCTGCCCTCAGCCGAGCTGTACATGATGATGCCAGAGAAGCGCGTCGCAGTGCTGATGGATTCAAAGAAGAAGGTCACGGTAATGGCCATTCACGGCCTGAAATCTGTCTGGCACACTAAAGAAGGCATTACGCTTGGAACGCCGCTGTCCACGCTTGAAAAGCTCAACGGGAAGGCCTTTCATTTCCGCTCCTTCGAAGGCGAGCATTCAGGCGAGGTCGTGGATTGGGGCCAGGGCGCTCTGGCAAAGTCGCTGCCAAAGGTCGCCGTCATCTTCGCTTCGCCGATGCACGCTGCCGGGTATTCCAAGTTGAGCGAATCCGAGAAGCTCGATATAGAAAAGCCGCATATCTACGCCTCGTCAGATCCTGTGGCCCGAAAGCTCAACCCTGTGATCGAGACCATCGAGCTCAAGTTTCAGGGACAGACTCTTTAACAGGAGTTTCGGAGAATCAACAAAAAAAATGCTCCCCAAGCTTGATGTAATGGGGAAAATCAACCACCATTTTTGTAGTACGAATCCCGCTTTTGCTCATAACCAAGCGCTTTGAGCACTAC
>Ga0302252_1000113_pt1 | contig 99412 bp, 72 predicted proteins | sample AAG_RA_Leu_MG_FD_193511 | JGI IMG/M metagenome (GOLD analysis project Ga0302252, IMG submission 193511) | Enriched activated sludge microbial communities from anaerobic digester in WTTP, New Holstein, Wisconsin, United States - AAG_RA_Leu | ecosystem: Engineered > Bioreactor > Anaerobic >... | reverse complement strand
CACCGTCTGATACCCTCTCTTATACTGCACTACGTTCGTCGCTCCGTGATACGCGTACGTGTACGCTCTCGCCCCGTCCGCGTCAACCGCCGCAAGCGCCTGGCCGTCAACCCTGCCGTAACCCGTACCGCCGTAGTTCTCGTTCATATAGTGATAGTACACATTGCCTGACGCGTCCGCCGCACCAAGCGTCTTCGATTCCATACGGTTCGTAGCGTCATCATAGAACGTGTATGTAACCAAAAGCGTCGTGTATGCCGGGCTCGACGGGTTCGAATAATCCGCCGTCTGATACGCCCTCTTCGTAAGCACTCTATTCGTAGCGCCACTATAAGAATACGTGTACGCTCTCGCTCCGTCTACGTCCGCTGCCGCCAATACCTGGCTGTCAACCCTGCCGTAGCCCGTACCGCCGTAGTTCTCATTTATATAGTGATAGTACAGGTTACCCGACGCGTCCGCCGTAACAAGCGTCTTCGATTCCATACGGTTCGTCGCGTCGTCGTAATTCGTGTATGTCACCAGGAGCGTCGTGTACGTCGGGTTTGTCGGATCGGCGTAGTTCGCCGTCTGATATCCTCTCTTTGTCAACACCCTGTTCGTAGCGCCACTATAAGAATACGTGTACGCTCTCGCCCCGTCCGCGTCCGCTGCCGCAAGTACCTGACCGTCAACCCTGCCGTATCCAGTACCACCGTAGTTCTCATTTATATAGTGATAGTACAGGTTGCCGCTCACGTCTGCCGCCGGAAGTGTTACGCTCTCTAACCGGCCTGTGTCCGTGTAATACGTGTAGATCGTCCCGTCCGCAAGCGTCTTCTTTATAAGTATCCCCGCCGCGTTATATTCATACGTCACCAGGAGCGTCGTGTACGTCGGGCTTGACGGATTCGAATAATTCACCGTCTGATACCCTCTCTTATACTGCACTACGTTCGTCGCTCCGTGATACGCGTACGTGTACGCTCTCGCCCCGTCCGCGTCAACTGCCGCAAGTGCCTGGCCGTCAACCCTGCCGTAACCCGTACCGCCGTAGTTCTCGTTCATATAATGATAGTACACATTGCCCGACGCGTCCGCCGCCGGAAGCGTTACGCTCTCCAAACGTCCCGTATCAGTGTAATATGTATACAAGGTACCGTCCGCAAGCGTCTTCTTGATCATCACTCCTGAAGTATTGTACTCGTACGTAACAAGTAAAGTCGTGTACGTCGGACTTGATGGATTAGAATAATTACCCGTCTGATAGCACAGCTTCGTTGCCACTACGTTCGTAGCGCCGTGATACGCGTACGTGTACGCTCTCGCCCCATCCGCGTCGGCCGCCGCCGCTACCTGGCCATCCACTCTGCCGTAACCAGTACCACCGTAGTTCTCATTTATATAGTGATAGTACAGGTTGCCTGACGCGTCCGCCGCGCTAAGTGTCTTCGATTCCATTAGCCCGGTACTCGTGTAATACGTATAAACTGTACCATCGGCAGCTGTCTTCTTTATCATGACACCTGAAGTGTTATATTCGTATGTCGCCAATAGTGTCGTGAAAACAGGATTTGACGGGTCGCTGTAATCGACGTTCTGATAGCTCGCCTTTATCTGGAACACACTGGACCCTGCATAGAAAGTGTATACATATCCCCTGGCCCCGTCACCGTCGACCGATGCCGACACCTGTTTGTCCACGCGTCCATGCCCCCAACCGCTGAAGTTCTCGTTAATGTAATGATAGTAAAGGTTCCCGTAAGTATCGGCCGTAGTGCGTGTCTGCGACTCCACAAGGCCCGTATCGGTGTAATAGGTATATACCGTACCGTCCGCAAGCGTCTGCTTTGTCATCACTCCGGCGGCATTATAGTCGAATTGCGCCACAAAAGCCCCGGCCGCGTCATAAAGTGTATGTCTTCTCATCACCCAGCCGTTCGTAGCGGAATCGAGGTTCACTTCTTCGCCGTGATGGTCATAGATGTAGACTTCCCTGAGCTCCGACGCCTGCACGTCGCTCCTCACATCGCTGCCGTAGACCGCGACATACACGCCGCTATACTGGTTCACCGTGACCTGTGTAACGCCCCAGTCGTAGGTCTTGTATTGTTTATCGGAGTTGGAATAGGCAAGTGTTACGCGCCCATACCCCTGCGGCCCGACGCCCGGAACGAAATAATTCTCGTTAAGATACTCATATACATTGCTCGTCGTGTTTTCCACTTTCCTCTTCATAAGAAGAGGATTTGTGCCCGCGTAATATTCAAGTGACCCGTTCGCGTAAACTATGTTGACCAGCGTCCCGGCCGTGTTGTATTCATAGGTCGCAAGAAGCGTATCGGTGCTTTTTTCGTACTCATATTTGTAGTGCACGCTGTTCTGGTTTGGAGCGCCGAAATAATCATAGGTGTAATACCTGTTCGTAGAAACATGGTCGTCCCTTGTAAGACGGCCCGTCGCGTCATAAACATACGTTTCCGTGACGGTCACACCATCCGTATCATAGATAGTTTTCGAGCGTATCGTCCACCCGTTGGTCGCGGTGTTCAAGTTGACCTCTTCGTTGTGATGATCATAGGCGTAAAGGACCCTCTTCTCAGAAGCGACGACATCGCTCCTCACGGCACTGCCCGAGGCGGGAGAATAATCCCCCTGATATTCGTTCACCGTCACCTGGCTGGCGGCCCAATCGTAAGTGCTGTATTCACCTTCCGCGTTATTGAACGCGAGCGTTATGCGACCGTATCCCTGCGCGTTCCAATTTTCATCAAGGTATTCATAGAGATTCGAACTCGCGTCGCGGTGCCTCTTAAGATAGTTCGACGGAAAATAGAACTCGTCGCCCGGCGCACCTATCGTGTAGGGCCAGTTCTTTATAAGAGCGTAATCCGCGTCGCTTATTATGTACGGAGCACCGTCTTCCCAGAAGAACGCACCGGAATAACCATTGGCGTAGACCGTATTGAGACGCTCGGTAACGGTCTGGCTGTTGTTCCCATCCTGTGTAGGATCCAGCTCTCCTACTATGACCGGCTTCCCGCCTATATTCGGGCACGCCACATCAAGTTTCTTGTCGGGATCGCTTTCCATGTAGTTGTAATAATGGAACTGGTAGATATCAAGTCCTATCGTGGTCCAGTTGTCGACCATCGATTTTCTCTCCTGGTTGCCCAACGTTACCGGTTTACCCGGGTCCGAGAGATGAATCTCGTTCACTATACCGCCGATAAACGTCCTTGTCTGATCAAGCGTGGCCTGGCTTTCATAGATGATCTCTTCCGGCTCGTTCATCACTTCCCACGCGTAAATATTGTCGTTACCCTTGAAATAATCCACAAAATCGCCCATAAGCGCTATGAAGTCCGCGCCCTTGGAGCCCGGCGCTATGCCTCCGGTGATAAGATCGGCGTGTTCCCCGACCTGCGTAGTCCCTTCAACTGACACTCCGTCGGCCATTTTGAAGTCCATAAGCACCGGTATAAGCTTTATCCCCAGCATCTGCGCTATGTCCAGAAGCGCCTGCATATCCTCATAAACATACGATGTAAAACCTGTAGGCCTGCCCGTTCCGTCAAAAACTATACCGGACCGGAGATCGTCAAAAATGAACACCCTCATAGTGTCTCCCTGCCGCGTTCTCATCTTCGCGAGAAGAGACTGGAAACCCGAAGAACTGCTGAACCCCCAGTGTTTACCATCCTCGGTCCCGAGCGTGGCTTCGCCTATATCATAGCCGTACCCCATCCACGGAAGGTTCGTGCCCCTTGAAAAAGCGGGAGACGGAGTAACGGTCTGTATCACATTGAGCCCCGAATCAAGTTTCCATAAAGTCTTCCTGTCCGCGCTGTAACGGTTCGCGCCGGTAAGAACATTGCTCGAATTGTACAGATATTCCGTATACGTCCCATCGGCAGCGACCTGCGTATTCACGTAAGAATTCCCGCCGCTGATAATATATGTGTAGACCGTGCCCGAATCGGCGGCGGCCGGATCGTTGACCTGCTTGTAATAGAAAGTACTGTTGAGATAGCGGTAAGTGGTAAGAAGCGTGCCAGTCGAACGTTTGTATTCGTATTTGTACGTAAGTGTCGTTGTCGTGCTGTCGTACGTATATGTATAATATGTGTCCGCGGCCACATGGTCGTCGCGGGTAATGCGCCCCTGGGCGTCATAAATATATTCATCGGTCATCGTGACACCGTCGGCCGCGTAAAGCGTCTGTTGACGAAGTATCCAGCCGTTAGTGGCCGTATCAAGATTGACCTCTTCGTTCTTGTGGTCATACACAAGGCGGTCGTATCTTTCTGAACCCACCACGTCCACGCGTACGGGATCACCTATATTGAAAGAATAAGTACCGTTGTACCTGTTAATGGTGACCTGCGCCGCAGCCCAATCATACGTGAAGTACTTCGCGTCACTCACGTCATAAAGGAGTGTCATGCGGCCAAACCCCTGGGCGTTCCAGTTCTCGTCAAGATATTCATACACATCCGCATTGCCGGAGTCTACCTGTCTTTTGAGAAGGCCGCTCGGCGTGTAATATTCAGCGCCGCTTCCGTATATTATACGTTTAAGAGTCCCGTCGATATTGTATTCATAAGTCTTCAGCCACCTGTTGGTGGCACCCTCACCCGTAAAAGTCGTCTCTCCATTCGCACCGTTATTGTGCGCGAGAAGAAGCGTGTTGCTATCAATTGAATATTCCGTGGCTGGGGCGGCGAAGTTGCTCGTCCAACGCGCCGTATCAGATATCCTTACCTCATCCACGTAACCGTTAAAATAGCCGCTTTCCCCATAACCTATTTTGACCCCGTTGGTAAGTCCCGTAACGTCACCCGCCAGGATCGCTCCTGCCCCGCTTATATTCGAACCGTTAACGTATATCTTGCATAACCCGGAATTTCTGACAACCGCTATGTGGTACCATTGATTAAGTCCGGGAACAAACGGAGAAGCGAATGTCGCGCCTTTGACTGCGCAAGTTATGTTCGAGCCAGCGGTCGATAAGTATACATTCACTCCGGTAGAGAACGAACCTACATCAAAAAGGTCTATATACCCGGAAGCCCCCGAAAACCTGAACCACCCTTCCAGCGTAAAATCTCCCGCTCCGAAGTCCCAACTATCCGAATCCGGAGCGGTGAGATAATCGCCACTACCGTCCAGATATGCACTCGCCGTGCCAAACTCTTTTTGGGTAGTACTTTTCTGAGCATTACCATAAGCCGTCATCGTGATGTTCCCGGAAAGCTCATATTCGTTCTTGTAATGCACTACGGTCTCGGAAGGCGCCGAGAAATACTCATAAGTATAATACCGGTTGTCCACCTTATGGTCGTCCCTGATAAGCCTGCCGGTAGCGTCATAAACGTATTTTTCCAGAATATCCGATCCGCCCGCCGCGTAAACGGCCTTTTCCCTCATCACCCAACCGTTCGTGGCCGTATTAAGGTTGACCTCTTCACCGTTATGGTCATATATATAGGAAGTGGTTTTCTCGGTGGCCACCACGTCGCTTCTCGGCGCGCTATTAGCCACCGGTGCATAGACCCCCGTATATTCGTTCACCGTCGCCTGCGTAGCACCCCAGTCATACGTCTTATACTTCCCGGATGCGGCATCATATATGAGCGTTATCCTGCCGTACCCCTGCCCGTTCCAGCTCTCGTTAAGGTATTCATATATATTCCCGGTAGCGGATTCGTACTTCCGCATCATGAGCCCCGGAGCGACCGCATAATATTCTACAGGATCGGTATAGACCTTGCTTATAAGGGTTCCGCTGGCGTCATAAGTCGCCGTATATATAAGTTGCGTACACGCGGCGTCCTTATAAGTTTTGATAGTATCGACCCTGTCTGAATTAAGAGTGGTTATTTGCGTAAAAACTGAATTATCGACATATTTGTAAATACCTGTCTTCCCAAAATCAATAATAACGTCATCTTTCGTACCATCCCCGTCCAGGTCTACGGCGGATATCTGTTGCGACGTGCTGGAATTTATCTTTATGAACGTGCTGCCATTCATGTACTTGTAAAGCCCTACTCCTGTACCAAAATCTACCAACACATCCGCACAGCCGCTGTTATCAAGGTCCCCTACCACCATATTCTTCGCGGTATTGGTGCTTATCTTCGTGAACGTGGCACCGTTCATGTACTTGTAAAGTCCCAACCCCGGCCCGAAGTCGACCACCAGATCTTCTTGACCGTTGTTGTCAAGATCGGCCGCTATGATATTTTTTGCGGTATTGGTGCTTATCTGCGTGAACGTGGTACCGTTCATATATTTGTAAAGTCCCAATCCCGCTCCAAAATCCATCACCACGTCCAAGCTGCCGTTCCCGTCAAGATCCGCTACTACCATGATCTTCGCGGTGTTTGTATTTATTTTTGTGAACGTGGTTCCGTTCATATATTTATAGAGGCCAAGGCCCGGCCCGAAGTCGACCACCAGATCTTCTTGACCGTTGTTGTCAAGATCGGCCGCTATGATATTTTTCGCGGTATTGGTGCTTATCTTCGTGAACGTGGCACCGTTCATGTACTTATAAAGCCCCAACCCCGGCCCGAAGTCGACCACCAGATCTTCTTGACCGTTGTTGTCAAGATCGGCCGCTATGATATTTTTCGCAGTGTTGGTGCTAATCTTCGTGAACGCGGTACCGTTCATGTATTTGTAAAGTCCCAATCCCGTCCCGAAATCCACCACCACGTCCGAACTGCCGTTCCCGTCAAGGTCTGATGCCACCATGTTCTTCGTGGTGTTGGTACTTATTTTCGTAAATGTGGTCCCGTTCATATATCTGTAAAGTCCTAATCCCGTCCCGAAATCCACAATTAGATCTTCCCTACCATTATTATCAAGATCGGCCGATATGACATTTACGGGACGGTTATCACCTATGCGTGTCCACACATTGTTCACATATTTGTAAAATCCTTTTCCTCCAAAATCAACAACAAGCTCATCCTTGCCATCGCCATTAATATCACCTGTTATCATGGAATTAGCGGTTCCATACGTGTAGTTATACGCCAAGGCGTTACTATCAGCGGCATCGGGCGCGGAAAGAGTCTTTTTGGCAACTCTACCATACAGATAGGCGTCCCATCTCATGGTTCTGCCAAACCAGCCCAATCCCCACCCACTCCAATCTTCGTCAAGATATTCCTCATAGACTTTACCGTCGTATGCAGGAACATATGATATGGTTTTCAGGTGACCCGAGTCATAATAGGTGTACGTATCCGCGACTGCGGTATCACACAAAATACCGGTCGCACACACTGCTACCAAACTCAGCAAAATAAGGCTTTTCAGACTCGTTGTATAGTTTTTCATCTCATCTCCTTGGAAAAAATTGAGATTTTTTCTGTTATTAGAAAAAATAGTTAATATTCAATGGATTTATTATAACTCAAAAAAAATTATTGTCAATTGGTAAAACTGGCTATTTTATAGTTAACGAAAGAGAGTAAAAATCATCATTTGTGGCTGTTCTAAATTTTTAATAGTTTACGAGAGTTCGTGCGCCAAATCAAGCAAAAACTTGGTATTGGGTATTGTGTATCGAGTATTGAGCGAGAAATAACCTATAGTATCGAGACTTGATATTGGGAGAAACTGAAAACTTTGAAAGAAAACTGCCCGTCAGGTTGTCTCCTAATAGTAGGATAGCAGAGAGAGTTATGGGTATCAGACGAACAAAGGACGGCAGCTAGAATAAGCCAAGGAGGAACGTATGGCAAAGACATTTCGAGAACTTATTGTGTGGCAGAAAGCATTTGATTTGGTCCTTGAGATCTACCGCATCACTACATCGTTCCCGACCTGTGAACGTTATGGTTTAACAGCGCAAATGAAACGATCTGCAATATCAATACCATCAAATATCGCCGAAGGATTTCGAAGAATTCACAATAAGGAATACAAACAATTCTTATACATAGGGCTGGGTTCAGCTGCTGAGCTAGAAACACAAATCAGATTGTCTCGAAAACTATTTCTTATGGAGGAAAAAGACGAGATAGAAACACTAAAAAACCTTAATTCTATTTGCGGCATGCTGACAAATTTGATCAAAAAACTCTGACCCAATACTCAATACCCGATACCAACTACTCCTATCAGCTCCTGCATTTCTCCGCAAATTCACGGTACATCTCACTATACGGCTTCAGTTCCGCGGCCTTTTTAAGCTCGGCTTTTACAAACCCTCGACTAATAGAGTTTGAGCCCATTTTGTTCAAAATCAGCGCGTAATAAAGATGGTACTGCGGCCAGGAGGGAGAGAGGTTGATACAGCGTTTATAGAGGTGGAGACACCGTTCGTAGATCTGTTGTTCGTTTATCGTTGATCGTTTTTCGTTTATCGTTGTTCGTTGTTCGTTGACAATTAACTGCCTCTTGAGTAAATATGCTTTCTCAAAATACAATTCCGCATTGATCGGGTCAAGCTTGATCGCCGCGTCAACAAAAGACAACGACCGGGCGGTGTCCGTTCTCTCTGTCCGAAGGCTGGCGGAATAAAGCCTATCGGAAGAGAATACCGCGAGGACCGTACCGGCGAATATGAACGAAAAAAGTATAGTAGTCAGTCTGCACATACCATATATTATAAGGATAAAGGAGAAAGGAGAAAGGAAAAAATGTTTTTAATGACTGTCATCCCCGAACGCTCTTATCGGGGATCCAGAGAGTTGGTAACGTCATACGGTTACGGCTACGAAGCCCGTTTCGGTTACGTTGTTCGGTAACGGCCCTTAATACGAACTACCTTACCGAACTACGATACGGGCCGCATAACCCTAACCCAACTACGTTGCCCATGCCCTCCTCTTAACTCAAGAAATCCATAAAATTATCCCTTGTCACCAGTCTTACATCGCTGCCGGGATATGCTTCAGAAAATTCTTTAGGCGGTTTATATGCTTTCCCTGTCAATTTAAATTCAAAGGCCTTGCAAAGCCCCCCTTCTTCCTCGATATAATCTATCTCCTTCTGCTGGTGCGTTCTCCAAAAATATACGTTCTTCCTGGTGCCAATATTCCCATTACGTTTGATCCTCTCTGATATCATAAAATTCTCAAAAAGCGCCCCGGCATCCGGTCTTATGCTCAACTGATTAAAATTGTTCAAGAGAGCGTTCCTTATCCCGGTATCAACAAAATAGACCTTTCGCAGTTTTTTGAGCTCATTCCTCAAGTTGCGGCTGAAGGGCATCAGACGGAATATCACAAAAGCTTGTTCAAGAATGTTTAAATAATTCTCGACCGTTTTCTTGTCAATGCCTACCGTGACCGAAAGTTCATTATAAGACACCTCGCTGCCGACCTGCAGGGCCAATGCCTGTAACAGTTTCAAAAGAACATCATGGCGCTTGATATTCTGATGCGCGAGAATGTCCTTATAGAGATAGCTATCGGCCAGCTGCCCCAATATGTCCTTATCTTCCTTGATGACCACTTCAGGATACATACCATAGATCATCCGGCGTTCAAGAAGACGCGGCAGTTCCCTCTCGGGATGTATCTGTGTCAATTCATGAAAACTGAAGGGATACAAGTGAAATTCCAGCTTCCTCCCGGTAAGCGGCTCTTTTACCTTGTCGGACAGCTCGAACGAAGAAGAACCTGTAGCTATTACCTGCACACCCGGCAGGTTGTCCGCTATAAGCTTAAGGGTCAACCCTATATTGTTCACCCTCTGAGCTTCATCGATAACTACCATTTCCTGACCTTTCAAATATGATCCAAGTTCAGTGGAAGTCTGATCGGTAAGAGCTTGACGTACGTCTATTTCATCGCAGTTAAGATATAGTGACCTTTTAGGATATTTTTCCAGTATCATCTTAACAAGGGTGGTCTTTCCCGTCTGCCTCGGTCCATACAGTATTATGACCTTACCCTTGAATAAACTTGATAATATTTGGTTTTGGATATCTCGCTGTATGAGCATATAATCTCCCAATTGTTACAATTTAAGTTATTGTATTCCCCTAATTTCAAATAAATTATACCATCATCTTACCAAACAGGCAAGAAATGACATGACTTGCGCCAAGCGAGCCGCAAGGGTGCGGCGGTCAACGGACAACAGTCAACGGTCAACAGTAAACAACACAAGGGCCATATACAAAAAATAGTTTGAAAGAAAACTTGTCCTGAGGTTGTCTCCTACATGTGGAGACACATGTTGGTAACGTCATACGGTTACGGCTACGAAGCCCGTTTCGGTTACGTTGTTCGGTAACGGCCCTTAAACGAACTACCTTACCGAACTACCATACTGGCTGCGTAACCCTTACCGAACTCCGTAGCCGCTAGTCATTCGGTTACGGCTACGAAGCCCGTTTCGGCAAGGTAGTTAGGTAAAGGAGGAATACTATGGATGAGGTAAAAAAAATCGTTAGTTTCAGCAATTTAGAAGTCTACCAGAATACTTATGAAGCAATGCTGTTAACGGCAAGGCATATATTGCCCAAATTGCCAGACCATGAAAAATATGATCTGCGCGATCAGATAAGTCGTGCCTCAAAATCAATACCAAGATTAATAGCCGAGGGTTACGCAAAACGCCATCAAAGAGCCGGTTTTCAGAAATACTTAGATGATGCTATGGGAGAATCAAATGAGCTGGTGGTTAGTTTAAGCCAATGCAAGGACCTATACCCTCAACAAATAAATGCTGTAACATGTAAAGACCTCATTGACAGGTATGACAAAGTCGGCAGACAACTTTACAGGCTGAATATAGCGTGGCATAAATTCAAGAACAGCAACATCATTCGATCACGATAATAACACGAACTACCTTGCCCAACTACGATACGGGCCGCGTAACCCTACCCCAACTACGTTATCCATACCCTACTCTTTATCCTTTTTCCTTTATCCCTTATACTAAAAAGAAAGAGGGGATAAGCCTTCACCTACCCCCTCATTCATTTATCGTTGTTGGGCTACGGTTACGAAGCCCGTTTCGGTTACGTTGTTAGACAACGTGACGAACTACTTAACCGACCTACGATACGCACTTCGTAACCTTTACCGAACTACCTAACCCACTGTGTCTCACGATATACGCTGTACGCCGTCCTTACTGCTGTACAACCTGCTTTATCTCCATCTGCGGTGACGTGCCGGTGAACTCCATGCCCTGCTGGATCATCGCCGCCTGTTTGGAAGCGAGTTCATCTACGTCAACACCCTTAGGTTCGGTGCGTAGTGCGTGGTACGTAGTGCGTAGCGGATCAAACGCTGACGTCAGAGATTTGAGTTCCGTAAGCACCTGGTCCGCTGTGAACTCGGGGTTCGCCTCAAGGATAAGCGCCGCTATCCCAGCCGCGTACGCCGCGGAGAACGACGTACCCTTGTTCTCCCCCGACGGCAGCGCAAGATCCAGCTCATCGCCGTAATTCGACCACGCCGAAAGCCCGCCGTCATCCTCCGTTGATCCCACGGCGATCACTCCCTCTTGCGCGGCGAGGCTGGTCCCAAGTATCTCCGAACCGCTGTTACCCGCGGCCGCTATAAGCACGGTGCTTTTTTCAACGGCGTAATCTATCGCATCCTTGATAGCGCCGGAAACAAGCGAAAGCTCGAACGGCATGGCGAGTATCCTTGCTCCGCTATCCACAGCATAGCGTATGGCTTTCGCTACTATAGAAGTAGAGGTATTACCCGCGTTGTCGAAGACCTTGACGGCCAAAAGGTCAGCGCCGGGTGCCGCGGAGTTTATCTCGGAAGCCGTGATCGTCCCATGCCCTGACAGGTCGGAATAATCGTCGTCAGCTTCCGCCAACATTCTATCGGCTCCCGCAAGATCTATACCGCCAGCCACATTGAGGCCGCTTACCTTATTGATACCCGTATCCAGAAGCGCCACCAGAACACCCTCCCCCGAACAAGAGGGCATACTTTCATTCAAAAGTATCCCGTCCACCGGCAGAAAACCATCACCCAGCGAACTGATCTGACCATACTGGTATGTTTCAGAAACGGGATTGTCCCAATCGACTCCGTCCAGATTATAATTCCCGTCCGTATTGTATACCACCGTAAAAACAAGATCGGTATCCGCCATACCCTCATATGTTTCCCAATCGGTCATACCGCTATACATTTTGTCGTAATCAAAATATATGCTCATCGTCATATTCGTAGCGCCGGGATCGTCCCAGCTGTACACGTAAACCGTATTAAGCATATCATTCGTATCTACCCGGGCATCTATATGCCCATCCCCCGGCGACGGCGGCGGTCCCATCGTCATCCAATCATAATAGTTGGTACTCAGCGCCGGGAACTCCACGCGGACCTCATTTCCCGCGACCCATGTCCACCAGCTCTCAAGATCATCCGATATCCAACGGTCAAATTCAGTCTCAAGGACCGGAGCACCACCGTTCAGCGCCGTCCAGTAACTATCATCCATCACGGCGTCCGGATCGGACGTATCACCGTTAAAACCCGCAAACGCACGGTAGTCCATCCCGTCATCGACTATGACCACATTGGACGTATATTCCCCATCGTAAAGAACCTCACCCCATATAAAGTAAAACACTTTACCCGCTTCTTCCGGATATTCAGCCGGATCCGCGTTCGTGAAATCTATTTTCCTCATCATCTGCCCGTTAACATTGCCGTCCTCATCAACAAGAAGTCCCGCTTCGGCGTCGATATCGGCGTCAAATTCTATCCTTCCATATTCGGGCACGGCGGTTTCCGGATCACCGGAATCGTAATATATGTAAAGATCGCCCCCGCCTATTGTGTCCGAAAGGAACGCGTCATGTTTTATAAGCGGTTTAGCCGAACCCGTCATGTAAGCGAACGTTTTCTCGTAAGAGGTCGTCGTGTATTCACCGGACGCGCTCACATATCTGCGGCCGTACCCATAATCGACGGACACGTTGGTGGTATAATCGCCCTCGTAAAAACTTTCGTTGTACATCAGTTCATAGGCGTATGCATACGTGTATGACATTTCATCGCCCTGATAAACTACACGGGTATCGCATTTTACCCTGTCGCTGTTGTTGCTGCCGTTGCTTTCAAAATATTCGTACGCGTGCGCCGAATTATTGGCCCTGTCAAGCGCGGCATATATCCTTCCGTAATCGTCAGTCAAATTCATCGGTGTATCGTTATCGTAGAACGCTTCGTCTTTCCTGAAATAAACTATTCCAGATCCCGTGTCCGTGAACATGTCCACATATCCGGAACCATACTTAACATCCGGAAGTACTGGGTTGTCCGCTCCCGCGTTAAAGAAACCGTACGAAGTCTCTAGTTCCGTGAACGTAAGTTCTCCCGTCGTGTATTCCCCCGCATAAAGCCAATTACCCTCGGCAAACAGCTGTTCAGGGTCCCATCCCTTCGAGGAGTTGTAGAAATAAGCATATTCTCCGCCATTATGGTCGTATTTCACGCGTACCACATCATACGGATCGCCTTTGTATGTCTGGCCCCACGCATACCGAAAAACGTCACCGTTCCTATCGACCATCTTTACCGGAGTGTAATCATCTCCATCAGACACAAGGTCGACAATGGTCCCGTCCGCGAACACCAGGCGCTGCGCCGCGGCGTCCGCAAAATCGCTGTCGAAATAGCTGAATACCATGGCTCCGCCATGGACGGTCATGCTGTCATCCTGCATAAGGCTAATTCTTGCCGTGCCGGTCGTATACCCGCCGACAACGAAGAAACTCAGGTTCCTTGCTCCCTCCGTGCCGTATTCATCCGATGTTTCCTCTTCCTGGAAGAGCCTTCCGGTGGTATTGATCCCATACCACGAAAATTCATGCTCCCGCCCCGACCAATCATAACCTTCCGCATCCAGGATGCCATCCGCATCATACTGGATCAACCAGTCCACATACTCACCTGCTTCGTCATCGTATACCGTACCGTGGACCAACAGCAGATCATCAAAAAATTCGAGCCAGTATCCCTGATTATCGGAATATTCTTCGTACGTTATGTCTGAAACATACTCGAAATCATTGTACGGATCCAATTCGACAAGCCAAATGTCTCTGCTGTTGCGGTCGATACCGTCATCATAATTACAAAGAACGACTACGTTCCCACCGGAAAGGATCTCTATGTCCTGAACAAAAAGATTACCGCCTGTCGTATAACTTCCCGTGGTCAATAAGGCACCGTTTGAACCATATTTGGATATCCTAATGCCCGACTGATCGCCCTCCCACTCCGTAGTAGCGGCGATGATGTTCCCAACTTCGTCTACCGCGACCGCCGAAGGCGAGATGGAACTATACGTCGTCAGGAACTTATACCATAATAGTTCGCCTTCCCCGTCATACACCATAAGACAGGGGTTCATATAACCCGTTGTCCCATTGGCGACCGGCGCCGCGATGGCATAGCCGGCACCGTATTCGACGTAATTCGGCAGAGTGAAGAACTGTTCGCCGAAATATTCCTTGTCCCCACTCGCGACATTCACATCGTCCCACCTGCGGTATTCAACGGTATTTATCCCGCCTTCCCCGTCTTTATACTTGAAGCTGAAGAACACAGGGACGTCGTTATCCAGGTATTCATATTTCGTCATCCTTCCCTGGCCGTGATAGAACTTGTCCCCAAAATCGACCCTTTTTAATATATCGTTGTTCTCGAAATAATAGACAATGTCCCTTTCGTCATTACCATCATAATACAACCTGAGATTACCCGTACCCGGATAATACTCAAATGTCCTTAGTGCGTGGGACGGCTTTGCCGGGATATCGGAAGGTTTGAAATCGGCCGGTTCATGTGTGGTGTACAGACCCATTTGATAACCGTTAGTGCTGTACTGCGCGGATTGTATAAGCTCCCAAAACCCGCCGTCACCGGAGAACCACTCGTAAGTATTGATCCATTCGGCTTGCGTAGAATAATCCCCTATATAATACTCGTACGTTGTCATGTCACCAATAACACCGTCGCCGTCCGAATCGTATTGATCCCAGAGCAACCTACCGCTATCTACTTCATAACCGTTTATATTAGTACTGCCGGACCACACTATCTCGACCTCATATCCCTCACCGTCAAAATATTGATAAGCATTGCCCGTGGTATATTCCGCCTTCTGGTAAAGACGGTTGTCCTCATTATTGTTGGACCATTCCGTGAACAGCCACGCGTCCGTACTCAGTTCAAAAGTCTCCTTCATATCTACAAGTTCAGACTTATCGTGATATGTGTAGGTAAAATACCTGTTCGTAGACACGTGACTATCCATGATAAGCCGGCCCGTGCTATCATATTCGTATTCCTCAATGACCGTTACTCCATCCGTATCATAAACGGTCTTAGAACGCATCACCCAACCGTTCGCGGCCGTATTCAGATCGACTTCTTCGCTATTGTGATCGTACACATAGACCGTCGTTCTTTCTGCTTCGACCACATCGTTCCATACAGCGCTGTCAGCCTCCGGCTCATACGCGCCTTCATATTCGCTCACCTCAACCTGTGTTTCCCCCCAACTATACTTCTTATATGCCTCTTCCGAAGCATCATACGCGAGGACCATCCTGCCGTATCCCTGCTCCCCCGTCCCGGGGTCGAAGTTCTCGTCCTCGTATTCGTAAATATCCCCCGTGGCAGCGTCTGTTTTTCTCTTCAACAGACCGTCGCCATAATTCTCGATTAACAGCGAATAAGTTTTGTCGATAACAACGTCGTTTGCATTACTTGTCTCAGTATAGACAAGCCCCGTAAAATCTGACTTATTATATGCTTTTTTAACCGTGGTCCTATCCGCGTTCAGCGTGCTTATTTTCCTCCAAGTGGCGTTGTCCATATATTTGTAAGTACCTGAAGCCCCAAAATCCAACACAACATCATCGGCATCATCGCCGTCAACGTCAGCGATCATTATGTCGACCGCGTTCGTGTCCGATATCTTCTTCCAGGCAGTGTTGTTCATGTACTTATACAGACCGGTCGAACCAAAATCCGCTACCATATCAATTACACCGTTACCGTCAAGGTCCGCCATGACGACTTTTTCCGCATTCGTGTCCGATATCTTCTTCCATGTAGTGTTATTGGTGTACTTCCAAAGACCGGTGCTGCCGAAATCGACCACCATATCGTTCACGCCGTTATTATCAAGGTCCGCGATCACTACATTCTCGGCGTTCGTGTCCGACACCTTCTTCCATGTAGTGTTATTCATATACTTCCACAGCCCGTTAGAGCCGAAATCAACGACCATATCGTTGGTGCCGTTGTTGTCAAGATCGGTTATTATCACCTTTTCGGCATTACTGTCGGAGATCTTCTTCCATGTAGTGTTGTTCGTGTATTTCCAAAGACCGGTGGACCCGAAATCCACTACTATGTCCTCCATCCCGTTGTTGTCGATATCACCTACTATGATATCATCGGCATCGCTGTCGGAGATCTTCTTCCATGTAGTGTTGTTCGTGTATTTCCAAAGGCCGGTGGACCCGAAATCCACTATCATGTCATCCGTACCGCTGTTATCGACGTCGCCTATTGCCACTTTTTCGGGATTGCTGTCGGATATCTTTTTCCAAGTGGCGTTATTCGTGTATTTCCAGAGGCCCGTGGCACCGAAATCAACGACAAGATCATCTATGGAGTTAGTGTCCAGGTCCGCCGTTATGATACTTTCAGCATTTCCCGCGGATATCTGGAACCAGTAGCTGTTGTCCATATATTTCCATATCCCATCGTCAGCCGCACCTACCACAACATCGCAACTATCGTTATCGTTAAGATCTACCGCCAGCATAATGTTGTCCTGGGCGTAGGTATATGTGTAAGCAATAGCATTGTCGGTATCCGCACTATCCAATATGCGTTTCGCTATCCTCCCATACCCTTGCCCGCGCCAATCCTCATCAAGGTATTCAATATAAGTATTACCGCCTACCGCTTCGGGGTACGTCACGGATTTTAACCTGCCGCTGGTATAATATTTGTAGACAGGGACAAGATCAAACCGTAAAAATGAAGGATTGTCGCTTTCCCCAGACGCAAATGACATACCTGACTCACCTTCACCGTTAAAAGTATAGGCCATTTTAAAAGCGGAATAAGAATACCCGTTGTTAAGGTCCGCTATGAGATACTCGGTAATATCGAATCCCACCCATCCAGGGTATGACTGGGTGCTTATAAGGCCGACCCACTGGTCACCGTCTATCCCCTGAGTCGCAGTACCGTTAGCCGAAGAAGAATTAGAAGAGTGATAGAGGTTCCCCGCACCGACACTTTCTCCGAACCCGTTATTTATGGATTCAACATACAGCCAAATATAGACCGAGTCTATACTCTCGATCACGTCCGCTAACTCGCTTATAGAGTACTGCATATATCCTGTATCACGATGCCATTCCCATGGAGAATAGTTATACCCCCAACAATACACTCCGATGGTAGTATCATCCGAAGTCCAATAATCCACACCATGACTTTGTGTATGATGTATAGCGTCACCGCCAGCCGTTACTGCACTATCGACTACGGCATAGGCACTACCCATCACGGCGAACGCCATAAGGAACGCAACGAACAAGCTTTTCTTTCCTATGGACAATAAAGTCCTCATAATACACCTCACATGTTATTGTTTATGTTTGTTTTGGTTGATATTTGTTTTGTTTATGTTATTTTTGCAGGAATTCGTTAAATTTAGACAGCTGAATTATACTACTTGTTGAGCGCAAACACCAGTAATAACTGCATTCCGCACGGTTCAAAATAAAGATTTTAACAAACTTTTTCAGATTTAACTATTGCTTGCCGCACCGTAAACATTGTTACCTGCTTCCTTCCGCGAACAAGATAACTCTTAAAGTTTTAAGCATCACCTGCAAGTCAAGAAAAAATGAGAGGTTCTTTAAATAAAACAGGTCGTATTGCAGTTTTTCTGCGGCGTCCTCCTTTGACGCGCCGTACCTGTAATTGACCTGGGCCCATCCTGTTATACCCGGCTTAACGGCATGTCTAAGAGCGTAGAACGGGATATCTTTCTGGAGTTCCGTCACAAATTCCGGGCGCTCAGGCCGGGGCCCGATGAAACTCATCGCTCCCGTCAGAACATTCCACATTTGCGGTAATTCGTCTATTCTCGCCCTTCTTATTATTTTCCCCACTCCTGTTGCTCTCGGGTCATTCTGCCCCGCCCACACGGCTTCCCCTTCGGATTCGGCTTCTTCTACCATGGATCTGAACTTCACTATCTCAAAAACATTCCCGTTTAATCCGACCCTCTTCTGCCTGAAAAATACCGGGCCCTTCGAGTCCATTTTTATCATAATGGCAACCGCTACCCCTAATGGCAAACATACGACCAAACCCAAAAAAGATAAGGCCATGTCCATCAACCGCTTGACATGTACCGCGTATATGCTGTTTTTCATACCGTGGAACGGCGCGTATACTATCCACCCGTCACGCATGTACGCCACCGGTAACAATCCCCTGGTCTGCTCGTAGAATGTAGGCACATCGAATATATCCAGGCCCTTCACCTTTATATCCAAAAGCGCCTTCAAGAGTTCCGGCCGTTTTTCATGCGTAATAGCTACCAGTACCGCGTCAATTTCGTCCCTCTCGGCCAGGTCGCGAAGAACGGAACTTCCGCTTATTATTCCATACGGCCCTATCCGTTTACCGGTCTTGTCGGGCGCATCGTCCAGAAAACCGATTATCTCAAAATCTTTGCTCTCGCTGATGGTCTTGCACACGGCCTCCGCCGCCCTGCCCGCGCCCACGATCACCAGTCTTCTGGGTTTCCAAGAAGCAACAACGACATTTTGGAAGATCACCCTCCAATAGTAACTGAAGACGGAAATAATGAACATGTTCAGTATGGAAAGCCCTCTTCCCATCTTCCACGACGGAAAAGCATAGAAGAAAACCGTTGTGAACGCGGCCGCGAACATTATGGCGACAAAAAAACGCGCAAAGAAATATGTGCCCTTGAATTTCACTCTAATGTTGTACATGTCAAAAACATAAAAGCTTACAATGTAAGTCGCTATTGTGAAAAATGTGGCCACTGTATAGTGTTTTAATACATCCGTAAAGTGGAGAAACCTGACAAACATCGAAAGATTTATAGAAAATATAATAATGAAGATATCCCCGCAAAGCAGTATAGACTTTTTGAACATATTAGTCCGTTTGGCCATTTTTTCCGACCTCCTTCAAAATGTGGCCCTCTTGGGACCAAGAACGCTTTCTTCCATCACCTTAAAGACCTCACGCATATAAATCTCTATGATCATTTTTTCGTCAAATTCCCGTACCGCTCTTTCCCTGCTATATCCTCCCATTTTGTTCTTGTCCTGCATGGGAAGCTCTAAAAACTTTATCATGGCTTCCGCTAATGCTTCGGCGTCTTTAGCCGGGACAAGAAATCCGTTCTTCCCATGTTCAACCGTATCTCTACACCCCGGAACATCCGATGTTATCACGGGTTTGGCCATTGCCATGGCTTCCAGCACGGCCCGCGGCATCCCTTCTCGGTAAGACGGAAGAACCATAACATCACATTGCCGAATATATGGCCGCACGTCGTCGGTCGTTCCGCAATACTTCAATACCCCTTCTTTTTCCCATTCATGAACAGTCTTCCGCGGTACCGATGAAGGATTTTCCTCGTATATAGGTCCTAATATCCTGAACTCGGCTTCGCAGTACCTTGCCTTGACACTTCTGGCCGCCAAAACAAACTCTCTCATGCCTTTGTCCCATAATATCCTGCCGATGAACAAAAAAACCGATCCAGTGTTATTCGAGACATCTAACGGTACATCCGGACAGAATCTCTCCACATCCACGCCGGTTCCTTTTACAACGACCGCCTTCTGCGAACTTGCCATTTTTCCCCGGAGGAAAAGTTCAAAATCATCATTATTTTGAAAAAATATCCTTGAAGGGAATCTAAAAGAAACCCTGTACATTACCTTTACCAATTTTGACAAAAAATTGCCCCCCAGAAAAGCATACCCTAACCCGGTGACCGTATTTATACATTTCACTCCCACCAGTCTGGCCGCTATCGCCCCATATATATTGACTTTTGGAGTGAAATGGAACACTATATCGGGTCTTTCGGTTTCATATATCTTATAAAGAGCGCTCAAAAAACCGATATCTTTGACAGGATTAATGCTTTTTCTGTCCATTTTTACTGGAACATGCCTGAACCCTCTCTCGACCAATTTAGGTACATATTCATCATGGGGCGTAGTAAAGATCACCTCAAACCCTTTTTTCTTAAGGGCTTCCATAAGCCCCAAGCGCAACATATACAGATACTGGGCGGTATTATAGACAAATAGACTTTTCATGTGTCGTCCTTATTTTCTTCCGCTCCCAAACATTCATCTATAAGACGTTCCATTTCGGTCACGATACGATCCCATGACAATGTAGCCGCTACGGCCATACGTTCCGCATAACGTGTCTCTCTGTCTTTTTCCTGTAACGCCCTATCTATTGACAAAACCATCTCTTCGGGATCTTTCACTATATACACAACTTTGGAATATGGAAGAACCTCCGGCAACGGCGTGGATATCACAGGCAATCCGACCGTCAGATATTCAGCCATTTTTGACGGGAAAGTATAGTTCGTAAAATCTGTAACCCGATACGGGATCAGCCCAACATCGAACTTCCTGAACCATGCCGGCAGGCCCTCATATTTAATGACACCCGGCAGATATACGTTCGGCATCCTGTCCAGACCGCATAGGTCCGACTCCGGCGCCCGTGGACCGAGAAGAACAAAAGAATACTCCGGCCTCAAGCGAGCCGCCCCCATGAGCAATCTGTAATCCACCCATGTTCCGAGCGCCCCGGCAAAACCTATGACCGGCCTTTTGATATCTCCCCTGGGGTCAGGGCTGTAATCCTTCAGGAATATGTCCGCATCGACACCGTTAGGAAAAAAATAGGTATTGGGATTCTCCCTCTTTTTTTCATCATAAAGACCTCTGGCGCTGGCAAAAACAATATCAGCGGATCTACAGAACATTTTTTCCGACTCTATTAAACGCGGCCTGAGAGACACGCTTATTTTTGGACTGAACGGAAATTTGTCAACCGCTTGATAAACTAACATCCTGCGGGATATTTTTTCCAAACTGCGCCATACCAGATCCGTTGGGACACGGGTCCAAATAACGGGATCCTTTATGCGATAAGTTCGGACAAGACGTTCCATCCCTTTTCTTAAAAGGAAAACATTAAGCCTCCCTATCAAGGAAGGCAACCGTGGAACAGGAACGACCATTTGTTTCCATACCACTACATCGTTTTCCATGGAATGTTTTCTTTTCTTGCCAAAAATATTTTTTGTTTTTTTTAGAGCACGGGGGATATCACTTATCCAGAAATCGCGTACCGCACCGAAATTATCCACATAGAAAACCCTGTTATTCCTGGCTAGCCTGGCGGCAACGTGATGGATCGGCAACTTTCTGCCCCCATCCCAGTCTATTCCTCCGAAAATTATAATGTCTTTCATGAACGGTCCTATTGCCTTTTGGTCTCTTTGAGGTCATAATTGCCACTTACCGAAAAGGCTATGCCCACCAACACCAGAAGAAGTGTCATGATCTGTGTGGCATCGAAGAACGACCCGCCCACACATGCCAGGAGAAATGTCGGCACAACACACAACACAGCTTTGGCAAAAGTCGTCTGAACTTGCGATACCGCTCTCCTCCATCTGCCAAAAGCTTTAAAAAAGATGGCTATCCAGAAACCACACCACACAAGGAAGCCCAGGATACCATATCTGAAAAAATATCGGGTGTACTGATTATCCCCCAGATAATTGTCTTCCCCTTTTGATGGACCAAGCCCAAACACCGGGGATCTTGCCACGGCTTCCGACATAAATTTTATGCCTTGCTCCATTTTTACACTGAAAGAGCCTATCCCTCCCACTCCTCCACCGCTCAAAAAATCCTCGCGCGTTGCCTGCCAACGATATAGCTTAGGGAAAACCACCACTCCCAATATGATTATCACAATCAAGGGAAGAATTAACACACGTTTATCTTGCATAGCAGGGCTGATTGCATTCCGAGAACGCGGCCTCAAACTTTCCATCCACGACCAGAAAAAATACAGAAGAACTGTCACAATGACCGCTATTGCTCCTACCCGAGATCCGGTGGTCAATTCCATCCCCAAGACAAGGAACACGGCCATCCCTAGACCGAACCTGCCCCTGGAAGAACATATCAGCGGATAACACGCCAATAGGAACGGCAACATTATGGCCAACGCCAAAGAAAAATAGTTCGGATTAGAAAATGTCCCATTATTGCGCATATAGAACATCCCCCCCGACACTACCGCGAATCCCTGGGATTTCAGATAATACATATGGCTCAAGATGGTTTTCAGGATCGGGATATTACTCTGCATCTGCAGAAACGACACCGCTGTCATCGCGAACACGCTTATTATCATGGTCCTGCTAAAATCCCTTTTAAGTTCTTCTTTTGTCCAGAGCATACTTGAGGACAATATCAGCACCAGGAGATAATATGGCGCCCTGTACAATTCGTACACATCCCTCATGATTATGCTGCTGAACACGAGAGTCCCCCAGAACAACGACATCAGCGTAGAATACATGATCAGTATCAACCAGAGGACCGGGGAACCACCCGCACTTGCTTGTCTTCTCGGGAAAAGATATAGCAAGAATATTCCAGCCATTAAAAACCATATAAGATCCACTATCCTGCCGACGATGGAAGGATCGGCGAACAACATCGGGTACGGCCTCAATATGGTTACCAGCAAGAACCATCCCAATAAAGCATGTGCTCTTGAATACCGTGAAATATGTGTCCCCGGGGGGAATGTATCTTCCATTCAATCGTCCTGTCGAGATATAATATATCTTTTCCAAAAACGCGGCATCTTCATGATCTTGTCGATCAAGCTCAAGGGATCATAAAAAACGGCTTTCCCGGCGGCGAACAAAGCAGCAAGGACATTGCCCGCGAAAAAGTGATCTCCCCCTTGCAGCCAATATGTGGACGCCCATGATCTTCCAACCAGATCCTTCCTTTCACGGGGCAATATCCCGTCCCTGAAATAGCCCTCCAACACCTTCCTTCTCTCATCCGCTTTCAGTACCAGTCCTTTGCGTGATTTTGTTTCACCATATTCCCGGGAAACGGCGATAATGTCCGGGATATACTCCAAAAATTTTTTCGGATAAAGCCAGAACACTTTCAGGAAATAGGCCCAGTCCAGTCCATACTGCAACGAACTGTCCAATCCGCCTATTTCTCTAAATAGTTTCCGGGTAATAAAAACCGCCGGCTGAGGAAGGCTTTTACACATTAAAAGCGTCTCTTTGGTAAAATCTTTCACCGTCTTTACGCCTATCGTCTCTCCGCTTTTGTTTATTACCCGGCAATCACCGTATATAAGCATTGTGTCTGGATGAGCAACATACGCATCGGCGATCTTTCGCAGAACCCCGGGTTCAAGAAGATCATCCGAGTTTAAATATCCGATTATCTCACCGGTGGCCCTTCTCCATCCCTTGTTTATCCCGTCAGCCTGGCCGCCATCACGCTCGCTGACCCAGTAGCTCAGGCTCTTCTGATATTCTTTTATTATTTCCACGCTCCCATCGGTAGAACCCCCGTCTACTACCATATATTCGAGGTTCGGATACCCCTGAGACAATACCGATAACATGGCCTGGCGGATATACTTTGCCTGATTATATGACGGCGTAACTATGCTTATCCGCGGGGAAACGTTCCTATACATCATACATTCATCCGATCTTCCGTCTTATGACACTATCCAGTGAATCGCCCACGAGACGCGTGAAGTTCTTCCATGTATATTTTTTCTCCACCGCCGCCCTCGCTTCTTCGGCGATGTTCTTCAGTTTTTTCTCATCCATATACTGTAGCTCTTCAAGTACATCATCGTTCCGACGCATGTCGTCATGAAAGATATTCTTCATGTACGCTGTTTCATAATATCCGGACTGTGGCGTACAGACAACGGGAAATCCCCATGCCATACTTTCGAGGATCGTCGTGGGGTTGGGATCCGCTATCCCCGTCGTAATGAAAAAATCATACCGTTCGGCCACTTCTCTCATGAACTCGGACGTAAGGTACCGCGGTCCCGAGACCCTTTCTATACCCGGAATGTCAGACCCGGGACCTATCCAACCACAGTGGCGTGCTTTCCTCCCCGCCATCAACGAGGTCAATAACTCCACACCTTTCATTGGATCATTTCTTCCGATATACAAATACCGTCTTTTCCCCGGGGGATTAAACTCTTTTTTAATTCTCGGAAAAACGCTCGGGTCTATCGCCATATCCAAACGCACCATTTTTCTTTTCCAGTGAGCGTATATCGAAGAATCCCACCTGTCCCACCAGTACTCCCCCATTATGGAAAAGAGAATATCTGCCTTGTCCATCAGACGATCGACCGAATCCAAATAATCTTTATTTATGTGATCTGTCTTTACGGAAATATCGCAATGGAGAGGCGTGATAAGCGCGGAGACCTTTGGGGAAATACCGTTTTGAAGAGAAAGTTCCGTGACGCCTTTCATGCCCCGACGGAAAGGAAAAAGGGGATGCCCTATAAAAATATCATCTCCGGAAAAAGAAATGGCTTTTTTTTCCCGGAGATCGTACAGTAAAGTGGTCATCCTTGAAGATAGATCACGATAAAGGTGACTGGTAATGCTGAAAGGGGATATTTCCGGCCAGCCGTCAACACGGACTTTGCCGCGATCACCGATAACGCTTATTGGCAGCCCTATTTCCTGGAGGGCCGAGCGTATTTTTCGCGACAGAGAAGCCATTTTTTGATTCGGCCCGCAAACAGGCACCCTATATACAAGATGGCATTTCATGATACTTTCTTGAAGACCCTGTTATGTCCGCAGGATATTATTTCGGTAAAAACCCCGGGATCTATCTCAGAAGCGACACGTGAAGGCCCCGGGTGGCCGGCGGAAGAATACAGGTACGGCGCATACGGCACATAAAGCGCCGAATCATCCAGCACGATAAGTCCTCCCTTTCTCAGGGCACAGCCACTGAACAGAAAATCCTCTTTCACTATCTCGTAATCATGGCTTCCGTCGATATAGATAAGGTCCCACTCCCGGGAAGCTACCAACGACCTCATTTCTTTGTCTGTAGAATATCCTTTATGCAAACGCGGCGTTTCCAGCCCGAATTCACGGAAATTTGCCAAAACGTCGTTGTAATAATCCACATTTTTAAGATAAGTGGAAACACTGTCCCCTGCCGGAGTGAAGGGGCTTATGCCATGGATCTCCGTATTTAAACCGAAATACCGCGACAATAATCCCCATAAACTTATGGCCTGCCCCCTGTAAACCCCTATTTCCAGCGCCGTTCCGGGTTTAAAATCCCTGAAGATCAAATACCACATCGCATGGAACGCGTCTTCCCCGAAACCTCTCTGACATTCTTTAAAATACGCTCTATGGTCACGCAACCATCGTGGCGCTTTGTGCCAGAAAAAATCATGAAAATAACCATATTGATCAAGGATATCGGGAAAGACCGACCCACCCTCGCTCATCTTGATGTCAACATCAAAGACTTTCCTGTGCTTTTTCGAAAGAGCATATGCTATTTCCCGCCGGAGTTTCGACACCTTTCCCGATAGATCGAACCACGCCATCAGATGCCCCCTTCTTTCCTCTTCAATACCGACAAGTATAATTCATGATTATTTATGGGCGCACTTATGATCATCCGTTTATAAAGTGACCAGAAACCATAAAACAACGCGCCTATAAACCTGATATACAACATGCTTTCCAGGTCTTTCCCGTATTTTGCTCTCATCTTCTCATATTTCCCCGGAAAAAGGACTTTTACCGGGAAATGCAATACGGGCGCCAGCACTCTTTCCATCAGACCTTTTTTCTTTATTATCCATTTTCCGGCAAGAACGTCATAATATTTACTCTCCCCGTTGCAAATGACCTTGCTCAGCGTCCATCCTTCTTTTATCCAATACACCTTTTCCGTCCGGAAACCGAATCTGCCCGCGAGCTGATCGAGAGCGACCGGGTCCAGCCAACATGTATGTTCCGGATTTATCATTATTTCGTTCTTGAACGCCGAATAAAAATATTGCTCCATATAGAACGGGTTGGCCGTAGACACCAGAACGACGCCGTTCTCCTTGAGATGTTCTGTCACATTGCTGAAAAACCCCGGAAAATCCGACAAATGCTCTATCAAATTCCCAACCACGATAACATCAAACTGCTCTCCAATGTGGAACGGTTTGGTGGCATCGGCGCACACGACTTCATATCCCGCCTCTTTTAACTTATTTACTTCTTCCGCCAAATAATCTATGCCAATGACTTTTTTTGCCGCCCTTTTGATCCTTCCATGCACCCACTCATCCGCTCTTGTCCTGTCAATGTTATGTTCCACGCATCCGATATCCAAAACCTCCTTATCGTCACAATAGCTCAAAATGGTTTCGGCCCGAAAGACCGGGAACTTTAATCCCTCATAAAAAACATTTTTTCCCATATTCCGACTCTATTTTTGTCTATACCCTGGCAATGCAAGCCAAGTCCCCCAACAAACTTCTTCTATCACATAGTCAAAAGCGTTCAGATAACTAAGAACATCATATATTCTATGACCGAACGCCCGGCAGAGGTTCTCGGCACATTCAAATATTATCACCGGCCTCTCTCTGGAAGAAAGCAATTTTTTCGCCCCATTAAAAACAAGTCTTTCAGCGCCCTCAACATCCATTTTAATGAAATCCACATTATCAATGCACAAACGTGTCAAAACATCGTCCAATTTTTCTGTTTTAACATCCATCTCATTTTTAGTGACAAAGGTCTCATTGGATTTTAAGCTTCCATGAGCCTCTCTGCCTTTTGCGGGGAGATACAATTTGGCATATCCGTTACTATCAGAAAGTGCTATTTTTTCCAATATAACATTCTCGTATTTGTTCAAAACAACGTTGGTCCTTAGCTCATCAAAAACCACTGGGTTTGGTTCAAACGCGATTACCTTCCCCTTCGCGCCAACCCTGCGTGCCATAAGAACGGTATAATATCCAATGTTCGCTCCGATATCTAAAACCGTCATCCCTTCGCTCACTCTGCTCAATATGGCTTCCTTTATGCCTTTTTCAAATCTTTCCCCGTTCATTAATTGTATTCCAACCTCATCAATATTCCTGACATTGAACATGTCGCCAGACTTCAGCTTGAAAACTGTAGTTTTGCCGCCCAGCGATGACTTTACTCTCAATGCCAACCTTATGATCCTTCCTCTCAGCGTTTCAAACATTTTATTTACCATATCTTCCCCTCACTTACATGGTTCAAATCTTTCACAACGGACTTTTTATCGCCGGAACAAATTGTCTTGTATTTTGCCGAATATTTATTCCCTGCGAACAAATCATTGGCCACCCACCCAAACAAAGACTTTCTTACGGGGTGCCGCCACATCGGCACGGCCGTTATTATCATGAATATCATCAGGCTGTAGACATTCAACGTCACGACATCCATCCCCCCCCATAACACTGCATTCAGCAAAAAAGACACCGCTAAAGCACAAAAAACGGCAACGGCAAGTTCTTTCCCAGCTAAAAGTTCAGTTAAGGATATCTTGTGTTTGATACTATATGCGACTGTGATTACGCCGCTGCTCAAGGCCGCCGCTATCATAAAAGAAACTATGACCCCTTTGCCACCAAAGATAACACCGAGAACGAAGCCAAGCAACGCATTTAATAAAACGGATAGCAAATGTCCTATCACATTCCATTTCAGACTGCCTGTTCCGAGATTGGTAAAATACGCCGGACCTCCCAAAGTATTCAAGAACGCACCGATCGAGAGAAGTACCGCTGTGAACACAAAAACCGGCTCATACCAGCCCAGCCATATCCTCGAAACAAGCGGCGCACACACTATCAAAAAGGAATACGCGGGCAGAGAGATGTAAAATATGGTCTGGTACGATTTGGCGTAAAACGAGTTGACTTTTTCCGGCATCACTTCGTGCAAGCCCGAGACAGTGGGAACAACCACCTGATTGGCCGAAATTATCAACGCCCTTAGCTGATGGATCATCCTACTGGCCATTTCATAATATCCCACCATCGCGAGTCCGCCGAATTTGCTCAGAAGTACCTTGGTAATCGGGTCCCCCAACATCGATGTTACTGATATCACCTGAAAATTCACGCCGTAACCGAACATTTCCCTGAACAAGGTCTTGTTCCACCTACACGGAATGATCGGCAACAACGGCACATATCTTCTCAAGATCAACCAGCTGGCGACAAGCACCGATAGGTTCTGAATCACTCTCGCATATGCTACTCCCATAAGCCCATACCTGGGAGCAAGGACAAAACACAGCACCAGATATAGCACGGCGCTTGCCATGAGAAGCATGCTTCTTATGTCTATTCTCTGACATCCATCTATACCGGATTGGAACACCCCAACTAAAATCAGCAGCCACAGAGAGATCAGAGAATATGGGAGTATCCCCATAGCATGGGGAACAAATTTTGATGGAACGACCATTTTAAGCACTAATGCGGCTACAGGATACGCAATCAGTATAATCAAACCCACAAAAATCGCCGTAGATATAGCGGCTGTTTGTATCAATTGGGAAACATTCTGCTGGTCTTTTAATGCGATATACTTTGAAACGAACTTGACCAAACTTACCGAAAGCCCGAGGTTGGCTATCTGAGTGACTGCCGTCGCGGCTAAAACTAAGGACCATATACCGAGCTGTTCGATGCCTATCGTATCAAGCAGGAACCTGTAAAGCACGAACAATGTCCCGCTGATAACAAGTATCTGCGTAACCGACATTATGGCATTTATGAGGAGTTGTCTTTTAGGTACTTTCATCTGCTGAAAACCCGCGCTTCGGACATTCCCACTGCATGCGTTTCATACCATTTCACGGTGTTCTTTAACCCATCTTCAAACCCTGTCCGGGCCCTGAACCCGAATCCTTTCTCAGCCCTTGAGACATTCAGCATTCTGCGCGGTTGACCATCGGGTTTAGACCTGTCCCAGACAATACCCCCCTTGTATCTGGTCAACTTTTTGATCATATCAACGAGTTCTTTTATTTTGATCTCGCTCCCGATACCCAGGTTTACCGGATGGGAACAGTTATATCTTTCAGTCGCCAGAAGTATACCCTCAGCGGCGTCTTCTACATACAGGAATTCACGGGATGCCTTGCCAGTCCCCCAAATCGTCACTTTCGAATCGTTCTTCTTCTTTGCTTCAACAAACTTCCTGATAAGCGCGGGGATCACGTGCGAATTCTCAAGATTGAAATTATCCCCGGGACCGTAGAGATTCACGGGAAGAAGAAAAATAGAATTAAAACCGTACTGCTGCCTGTAGCTCTGAGCTTGGACAAGCTGTATCTTCTTCGCTATCCCGTATGGCGCATTGGTTTCTTCCGGGTACCCGTTCCAAAGATCCTCTTCTCTGAACGGTACAGGCGTGAATTTGGGATAGGCGCAAACCGTTCCAAGAGCGACATATTTTTTCACACCTTCACGCCGAGCGGCCTCCATCATCTGTATACCCATTATGGCGTTATCATAAAAAAGTTCTCCCGGGTATTTTTGATTAAAACCTATTCCTCCTACCTTTGCCGCGAGATGGATCACAACATCAACACCTTTAACAGCCTTAACACAGTTCTCCCACATTCTCAGGTCGCACCCTTTGATGTCTGGCACTCTTATGTCACTCTCAACAACCCCCCTTTCCTGGATAAGCTTGCGAATGAGATGCTTCCCAAGGAAACCATCACCGCCGGTAACGAGGATCTTTTTGTTATCCCAAAATGAATTCATTGCAACTCCCTGTTCACCACTACGCACTTAATTAATGCAAGTAATCAAGCCCCATCTCCCCTGACCTCTCAAGCAGCTTGAGGTCCGACTCGACCATAAGACGGACAAGCTCCTTGAATTTTACTTTCGGATGCCAGCCCAATTCGTTCTTTGCCTTAGAAGGATTGCCTACAAGCAGATCTACTTCCGTCGGACGGAAATATTTCTCGTCCACTTCGATCAAAACCTTACCGGTCTTTTTATCTTTTCCTTTTTCCTTGATCCTTTTTCCTTCCCACTCAAGTTTGTACCCCGCGCATGCAAACGCTTCTTCACAAAATTCACGTACGGTATGTGTTTCGCCGGTAGCTATGACATAGTCATCCGCCCTGTCATGATCAAGCATACGCCACATCGCTTCTACGTATTCGGGGGCATAGCCCCAATCTCTTTTGGCGTCTAAATTCCCTAAATATATCTTGTCCTCGAGGCCCGCTTTTATTTTCGCGACGCCGCTGGAGATCTTGCGGGTGACAAAGCTCTTGCCCCTCCTGGGGGATTCATGGTTGAAAAGTATCCCGTTACAAACATGAAGATTGTATGCTTCCCTGTAATTTACGGTTATCCAATAGGCATAGACCTTAGCTACGCCATACGGGCTCCGGGGATAGAACGGGGTCATCTCACTTTGCGGCACTTCCCTGACTTTGCCGAACATCTCACTGCTCGAAGCCTGATACATCTTTGTGTTAACACGGGCCTCTCTTATCGCATCAAGTAACCGCAAAGTACCGACAGCGTCAGTGTCGGCGGTGTACTCCGGCTGGGCAAACGAGACACCGACGTGGCTCTGGGCGGCAAGGTTATATATCTCGTCCGGGCCCACTTTCTCTATAAGGCGGCTCAAGTTGCTTGAATCCACCATGTCGCCGTAGTGAAGAAATAGCCGGACGTCCTTCCCGTGAGAATCCTGATATATGTGGTCTATCCTCTGCGTATTGAAATTGGAAGACCTTCTGACTATACCGTGGACCTCATAACCCTTGGAGATAAGAAATTCCGCAAGATATGAACCGTCTTGGCCAGTAATACCAGTTATAAGGGCTTTTTTCATATAGGATTCCCTTTAGATAGATGACACGTTTGACGTGATTGTTCAACGAGTGAACATTATACTGCGGAAGGGGGGTGGACTCAAGGGAAAAAGCGGAGTTGAGCGGCGGGGCGCGTTGGACGTGGGACGGTTGACGTTGGACGGTTGACGTTGGGTGTGGGACGTTGAATGTAGGACGTAAAGTTGAAGGACCAAGATCGACACCTTTTATTTACAAAAAGAGTCCGCTTTGCTTTTCATATTGTAGAGCATAGCGAAAATGTGCTCATAGGCATCGTCCAACCTGTCAAACACCTCTTTATTAATATATTTGCACTTTAGCGCAAATTCAAACCAGGTTTGAGTTTCCGCGGCTTCTTGAGAAGCGTCCGATAATTTGTTGACGAATACCGCGACATAATCACGCTTCCGCCAAGCCTCGGATAAGTTGGCGCATACAGACCTTGAAGACCTGCGCATTTGGTCTGTTAATGCATATGTTTCTTCGCGCGGGAAACCTTTAGTTATGTTGTATGTTTCCATCGCGGCATCGAATGCCATCTTGTATACTTCTAAATCCCTTACGCTTTTAGCAACTCCCATTTCTTCCCCCCACGTCCCACGCTCCCTGCTCTATGCTTGCAGCTGCGCTGCCACATTTTTGGGCAGTTTGACAGGTCTTATCTCCAGAAAATACCCTATCTTTAGCAGCACTTTAGCGATCGTCATCATGGAACTGAACTCTCCGTTCTCTATTTTGGATATCTGTTGCTGGGTCACCCCCACTCTTTCCGCAAGTTGGCCCTGATGTATACCATGATCGATCCGATATTGGATGATGAGCTTCGCAATGTTGGCTTTTTCCACTTCCAACTTATGAAGTTCCATCAAATATGGGTCCTTGTTCCTTTCCTTTATATGATCATCAACTCTCATACGTTTCTTCATACACCACCCCTTAGTTTTGATATTCCCTCATCCGCTTATATGCCGTATCTAACTCATTTGAGGGCGTCTTTTCTGTTTTCTTAATAAAAGCGTGCAACAATATTATCGAGTTGTGTTCAGCAAAAAAGTAAAATACTCTTATAGCACCATCCGAACCCGTAAACCTCAGCTCATACAACCCTGCCCCCATATATCTTGCATGCGGCATCGGCAAACGCGGCCCAAATTCTTCCAGAAGTTCCTTCTTGTAAATGAACTTGCGATACGTAGTTATATCTAACGCATCGACAAAATCTCTGACCGGCACCCTGCCACCCGGTAAACAGTAATAATAAGTAATAAATTTTGCCATTCAGGACCACCTTTATTATACAACTAAATAGTTGTGAAGTCAAGCTAGCGCGTAGTAATGCCTGTAAAAACCCTCGGCAATATTGGACGGGACTGAAACCGTCGCCCTACGCACTACACTCCCCTACTATTAAGAGACAACCTGAGGAGGCTTTTTCTTTCAAAGTATTTAAGAATAGAACCAGAAGATGAGAAGTTTAGTTTGTTAGAAGCAAAATTTGCCCGCGTTCATTTCCACAGAATTGAGCATTGCTATGATCTCGTCATAGTCATAACTAAGTCCGGCAAAAACTTTCTCATCAATATATTTACAGGCGCGAGCAAATTCCAGCCAGCACTGGGTTTCTGACGCTTCCTACATTGAGTCGGTTATCTTGTTCCTAAAAACCGCTTCGTATTTCCGTTTCCGCCAGCCTTCGGCAAGATTTGAGCACACCGAACGCGATGAACGTCTGATCTGATCGATAAGCGAGTATCGCTCTTCCGCGGGAAAAGTCTTTGTAACCTCAAATATCTTCATCCCCGCAGTAAAAGCTTTTTGGTAAACTACCAACTCCTTGAAATGCTCTATTTTGTTCTTCTTATCCATCCACACTTCCTCTTAACCTCTTATCTTCTCAACTTCTTAACTTCTCACCTGACGTAAATCTGACGTAAATCTGACGTAAATTCCTAACGACCCCTAAGCGTATAAAATGTGGCTCTCCCAACCCCTCGCCTATCTATCAACTTTAGTCCCATTAATCGTTTTAACAACTGACCGGCTGTTTCGCGGCTTATTTCGAACATTTTTTGGATCTCTGCGCTATATATGCGTTTATTGGCGTTGATATACTCAATAATCTTTCGCTCTCGCCCGCCAAGATCGAATTGCGTAAGATATGCGTCTGTAATTTTTGTTTTACGCAAAGTTACAACCAAGCTGCTCCCGGCATATTCAAAATCGGGCTCCGGCAGCCCCCACTCTTTACACCATAAGATAATTTTATTAGTTCCTGTCCCGACCTCTTCGGCATACTTGATCCAAAAGAATGCTTTTGAGATCGCGGGATTGACCGGTTTTGATTCATGCGTTTGTTTTAATGTTTCCGGGGTCCACCCCTGAGGAAGATGCCCCGGATTCCAAAACTCGATACGATCATCGAATAGCCTGACTTGAACTTTGGATGTCGTCCGGTAGTCGCGATGGGCAATAGCATTCGCCAAAGCTTCCCGAATAGCTTTAGGCGGATACAGCCATTTCTCCTGCCGTTCCAATTTTCCGGACTCGATCCACGCTCGCATAGGAATGTGATCATAAATGAATTTTTCGGCCTCTCTTACGATCCTGACGGCATCACCATTGATCGTCTTCATATCTATCATCTCACCGACCACATCAGATCCCTTAAACCTGATACATTTCACTTCCGACTGCTCAAAGAACTTTGCCGGGTCCTTCCCAAATAAAAGAACCGCGCCTTTCGTCGGTTTGCCGCTTCTAAGTAAGTTAAGCCGCATCAAAATATCTTTAAGCGAACCTCGCTCCTTGATATCAAGACCACGCTCCTGTCGGGCAAATGTCAGAAAATGCCTTACTTTTGAAACATCTATATCCGCCAAAGACGCTCTTTTGCAAACTTCCGCGTCGAAGCAATGCGATCCTCTATGCTTTTCTAAGATCAAACGCTCATATTCATCCTTGCTCATCTTTACCGTAGAACGCCCCACACGCTTATATGGCTGTCCGAACGCCAGCACCAGATGGTCATGAGATTCCTTGACTTCGATGATGACCACTTCTTTGCCGTCTATCTTTTTTGTCGTCACCTTAGGATGGACTTTTGGGTCGGTGTTCTGGGCGATCTGGTTGACAAGCTTCTCGATCGTGCCTTTCCCTATTTGAACACCCAAGACTTTACCATCCGGGGAAACTCCGATAAATATACGCCCGCCCTCGGTATTGGCAAAAGCGGCCGCCGTTTCGATCATTTCATCGGCCTCGGACAAAGACTGCTTCCATTCGACCGTGGTCGATTCCCCTGAACAGACAGATCTTCTTATTTTCATCATATTCACGTTTTCACCCCGCGTTCTGGTCATAGAGCATGAGCTGATCCCATCCCGAGCGACCCTTCGACAGGCTCAGGGTCGTCCTGAGCGTAGCCGAAGGGCGAAGTCGAGGGACGAATAACAAATTTCGTCATGTTATTTACCTTCTACTATTAAGAGACAACCTGAGGAGGCTTTTTCTTTCAGAAAAAAATACAAAGCAGAGAAGATGAGAGGTTTAGAAGATACGAAGATTAGAGAAGGCAAAGGGCATGGGGAGTTCGTTTATCGTTGTTCGTTTATCGGTTACGAGGCCCGTTTCGATTAGGTTGTTGGGCAACGTGCCGAACTACGTTGCCCTCAGGATGACCACTAAACTTCTTATCTTCTTAACTTCTTACCTTCTTACCTTCTAAAATTACACTCACCGCTGTTCTTTTAATCTTCTCAGGCAATACATGAACTTGCGGACGTACCACACGAGGAACCCTGCGGCGAAGACGACTCCAATCGCGCCCATTTCCGCGAAAAGCTGCAGGTAATCGTTATGGGCAAATTGCAGGAACCCTTTATCAGCGGAGAAAGTCCGGTATCCGGTGAATATATACCGGTATGTGCCGAGCCCCGTACCTGTAATGGGAAAATCACCGATCAAGTTCAGGGTATCTTTCCAGAAATAGGGCCGTAGTTCACTCAGAATGGCCTTTTCTTTGATAAAGGTCTTTATCATCCGCTGCATGGTCTTGAACCGGTTAAGGGTCTCTTCGGGCCCCACCCACGCGAACATGATGGCTATAAGAACGATAACCAGGACCGATGATAGGATGATCCTGTTCCGCATCTTTTTCCTGGCGCTAATAACACACGCGAAGTAGAACACCGCGAAAGCCCCCACAAAGCTCATGATACCGCCTCTTGAGGTCGTCATAAAAAGGGCTGTCGTCATTACGACAGCGGCGAAAAGATATATCAATGCCTTGTTGGCTTCTTTGGTGGAAAACCAGACTATCTTGTCCTTCAGCCTCCTTGTATAAGCGAAAGATGAATGGACGATCTTTTCCATAAAAACAGAAATGGTAAATATAGCACAAACCTCCATAAAGCCGGCGTAATGGTCATAATTTACATACGGCCCGAAATGGCTCCCCGCCTTTTCTATCATCCAGTATATTTTGCCATTATAGCTGAGCTTTTGCACAATGCCCAAAAGGGCGACGGAGAAGCCGATGAGAATGAGGGAGGTGGTGAGGAAGGAAATAAAACTGGTATTGAGTATTGAGTATTGGGTATTGAGTGAGCCGGGCGCGGGGTCCTTGATACTTGGCGCTTGGCGCTTGACGCTTGGCGCTTGCGTGAGGCCTGCTATAATGGCCAGCATCACCGTGAAATACAGCGCGTTCGCGGGGATATGGAGATTAAAGTCGCTCAGGCTGTGGAAGAGTATCGAAAGCACAGCGCAGAGGGCTCCAAGTAAGATATATGAACACTGGGTTGCGGGTATCGAGTATTGAGTATTGGGCGATCCGGTTTGCCCGATACCCGATACCCGATACCCCGAACCCGTACTCTGTATCTTCGATACAACCACCAAAAATACAAGAAAATATGTAACAAACTTGATGATGTACATCACTGTCGCGTGAGGATAGACGCTCAGGGTCATGAATTTGGGCACATCGAGTGTGTAATTCTGCCAGAGGTTGTATGTATTGGGGCTCAGCGCCTTTATGGCCTCCGCCGGCAAAGGCGTAATATAGATCAAAATTACCGCCAGAAACGCTAAAGCGCCGATGGATTCAGCCCTGGAAAGAACTCGCTTAAGTCTTGCGGGGTCCGGCAGAAAATGTAGATTGAAAAGTATCAGCGCGAGTATAGCAAGAGTCGAATACGACCAGACGTGCACGGCGCCGAGAGCGAGCGGGGCAAAGAGGAGAAGCGTTACGAGTAGGATGTTTTCGATGACCGATCGGGGGACTCGCATAATCACCATTGATACATGTTAGATTCCGGATGCCAGATTCCAGATACCGGATGTCGGTTACGTTGTTTGGTTACGGTTACGAGGCCCGTTTCGGTTAGGTTGTTGGGCAACGTGACGAACTACTTTACCGAACTACGATACGGGTAGCGTGACCCTTGCCGAACCACGTTACCCTCTACCTGAGATCCTTCACTCCCCCTCGCTTCGCTCAGGGTCGTTCAGGATGACATGTTCCCACGCACCACGTACTACGCACTTGCTCTCTGCTCTTTGCTCTCCGCCCTCTGCCCCTTTACCCTTTTCTTTTTATCCTTGCCCTGACCCTGCTCTTGGCTCTCTCCGTAATACTTCCCATACTTATCATGCTTTCCGTAATAGTGATAGTAGTAATAGTAGTAACCGCTTGTCTTGGTGGTCTCTACCATATTGAGGATGGCGCCGATAAGATTGGACGTCTTGACGGATTCGATAAGCTCTTTTGTCTTGATAACGGCATTACGATTGGCCTCGCCCGCTTTTACGACCACTATGGATCCATCTACTTTGCCGGACAAAACCACCGCGTCGGTAACGGCAAGGACCGGCGGAGTATCTATTATGACCCTGTCATACATCTCTTCAAGACGGGCAATTAGTTCGTCCATTTTTTTGGACCCCAGCAGTTCTGAAGGATTAGGCGGAATAGAACCACATGTTATGAGGTCAAGGTTCGGTATGTCTGTCTTATGTATGACACTTTCAAGTTTTTCGGTCCCCACAAGCGCTTCTGTAAGGCCGTGTTCTATTTCCAACCCAAACGCTTTTTCTACCCTCGGCTGACGAAGATCAGCGTCCACAATAACGGTCTTTTCGCCTGACTGCGCCATAACTATGGCGAGGTTTATAGCGCTGGTAGTCTTCCCTTCCTGTGGTCCGGAGCTGGTCATAAGAAGCGTTTTTCGTTTATGTTCGACCGCGGTGAACATAATGCTGGTCCTGAGCCCCCTGTAAGCTTCAGATATCGTTGAGCGGGGTTTTAAATGTGTAATGAATTCGGGTTTTATTACTTTTTCGTCGTCCTCGTGTGGAACAGCTATAGTGGCAAGAGTGGGAAGTTTTACCCTGTTTTTAATATCTTCCGGGGTTTTAACACTCTGGTCAAGGCTTTCCATGAAGAACGCCAGGCCGCTTCCGCCGAAAATGCCTACAAGTAAAGCAACAAGAAAATTCAGCTTCTTTTTCGGTTTTGATGGTATTTCCGGAACAACAGCTTTATCCACTACCCTTATATTCGTGGTTTTGAGCTCCCCTGTAATTTGCGTCTCACGCATGCGCTGGAGAAGCGAGTCGTATATCTGACGGTTCGTCTCGACATCGCTCCTCAGCACGTTATACTGGACCCCCTTGTCACCGCCAAATACCCTTTTATTGTTTTCATCATCTATTTTTCTACTTACAGAGTCAAGTTCAGTTTTCAGCCCTATTATTTCCGGATGCTTTTCCTTAAAATGCTGTAATTTTTCGGATATCTCTATCTCGAGGTCGGCTTTCCTTTTGATAAGGTCCTGCATAACGTCGGTCCCGCCGGTCTGAACACTCGCGGCTTCATCCCCGCCGACAAGGCCGTTGGCTTCTTTGTATTCCTTGAGCTTGCGCACGGCTTGTTCAAGATTTATCTGGGCGTCCTTGATCTTTTCCTTGAGCCATGCTGAGGCATGTTGGGCGGCCTCGAACTTGGCATCAAGCGTATAAGCAATATACTTTTCAGCCCAGAGATTCGTGAGAGAGGCCGCTATTCGCGGGTCAATGTCCTCTATATTCACCTCCACAAGCTGGGTATTCGGAACGGGTTTAACTTCCACTCGGCCAAGCAACGCATTCACACGATTATCGCCCGAAAGACCTTCAAGCGTTTTCCCCTTTAATCTCCCCCTCCATTCGCTGAAAGGCTTATATCCGCCGAGGGCCTTGTCCACCTTTTCCGCGACAGCACGGCTCTTGAGTATCTTATACTGTGTCTGGTAATATTCCCTCGCGGAAAAATCCTCCGGTGTCACCTCGTCTATCTTGACGACACGGGGAGACTCTTTCTCTATCAATATGCGGGTAGTCCCTTCATAGACCGGCTTCGTCATAAAGGAATAGATGAGCACGAGAGTGCAAAGTATTATAGTGAAAGAAATGATAAGCCATCGCCGTTGGAGAAGTATATCCAAATATTCGTGGAGATTGATCTCTTGCTCAAGAAACGGGTTTTGGTCGTGTGTGGTGTTGGTCATGTTTTACCTTCGTTAATTTCAGCACAATTTCGTGCAGCGCATATCGTATGTCGTATATCAGGTTCGCGATATACGATGTACTATGCACGCTGTACGGGACCCTTAGAAAAAACTCTCCGGCACGCTGACTATATCTTCCGACTGGAGCTGGACGTCTTCTTCTTTTTTGCCGCCGTTCATGATGTCCCCTGCCCTGACATTTATCGAGACCTTAGTGCCGTCAACATTGGTCCGTAATACCTTCACGCCGTTCGGATCGGCTATCTTGGTAAATCCTTCGGCAAGGGATATGGCCTCTACTGCCGTCATCCTCCCCTTTATTTCATAATTCCCCGGCTTATTGACCTGTCCGATAACTGAAACAGTACTATATTCCTCAATAAATACAGTGACCTGCGGATTCACAAGATAATCTTTTTCGAGAAGGTCTTTGAGCTTGTTCTCACATTCATTTATGGCAAGGCCGTTAACATTCACTTCCCCCAAAAGGGGAAAATTTATACACCCTGTCGAAGACACCCTGACTTTCCGGGACAGGTTCTTGTCCCTCCCATAATATACGTCTATTTGAAGGACATTTTGAGGGCCGATCTTGTATTCGGGAGAGACCTTTTCCCTGACCTCTTTAGCTTTAGCTGAAGCGGGTTCAACGTATGCCGGTAATATAAAAGAAGCTGCCAGCATAAAAATTAAAATAAATATCGTATTTTTTCGCATAAGAGTAAGTATTATAATAGGGTACGTGCCGTGGAGTCAAGAGCAGAGTTCGTTTATCGTTGTTAGTTTATTAATGACAAGGCATTCCCTTGCACCTTGCTCGCGATGTACGATATACTCTGTACGAATGCTCTTTGCTCTATGCCCTCTGTATATCCTCCGGAAAATATATGACTTCCCTTTCCAACTTAACACCAAATTTTTCGAGAACGCGGGCTTGCCCTATATTTATTAGTTCCTTTATATCGCGGCTCGTCGCGCCTCCGGTATTGACTATCCAGTTAGCGTGCTCCTGAGCGACCATCGCGCCGCCTATTTTCATTCCCTTCATACCGGCCTGTTCAAGGTACCAGCCGGCAGGTTTGCCTGTAGACGGCGTCTTGAAAACTGAACCGCAGTTCCTTGGTTCGATGGGTTGTTTGGACCTTCTGACAGAAATGATCACTTCTGTCTTTGCCTTAAGAACACCCGGGTCAGCTTTCCGTTCCAAACGAAAAACAGCCTCAAGCACTATACCGCGTTCTTTTACAAGCATGGAATCACGATAAGTGAACCTCATCGCGGTGTTATCAAGCATCACGGACTCACCCGATGCCGTGATAACTTTCGCGGAAATAAAATTTTCTTTTATTTCTCCGTCAACCGTTCCGGCGTTCATCCTTACGGCCCCCCCGACTGTCCCGGGTATACCGCACATGTATCCAAATCCTTCCCACCCGAGTTCGGCAAGGCGCATCCCAAGTTCGGGAAGGCGAACGGCCCCGCCCGCCGTAACGATATTATTTCCATGGTCGACGCGGACCCCGCTGAACTTCTTCCCTAACTTCATCACCAGCCCTTGAAAGCCCTCGTCATCCACAAGAACATTCGAACCCGCGCCTATCAGGAACCACTGAAGGCCCTCATCTTTACACCATTTCACGGCATCACGAACCTCGTTCGCGGTTTCGGCGAGGAGAAAATACTTCGCCCGCCCGCCGATACGGTAGGTTGTGAGGTCTCTAAGTAAGATGTTTTTTTGTAGTGATAAGTTCATGTTTTATGCTGTACAGTGTATATCGTATGTCAGATGTCGTACATCTCTAAGTTAGTTGTTAGTTTTTAGTTGTTGGTTTATGGTTAATTTAAAATGCTTATGCTCTTTCTATAACCAGCAACTATCAACTAAAAACTAACAACTAACCCGCTCTGCTCTCTACATCCATAAAAAAGGGTAAGCAGCCTTTTGACTGCTTACCCCCATTAATCAGATCCTTCGCTTCGCTCGGGATGACACAAAGTGTTTTAGAATTTCACTTTCACATCCATGTCCACGAGGTGCTGGTCATATCTGTGTATACCGATATTGGACGCTCTCTGGTGGAATTTATATCCCACGCCGGCGACAACATATTCTTTCCAGTAATACTCGATGCGTGGCCCTGCCGCCCATTCCTGGTCCCACCTTTTCCTTGATTCGCCGGGTTCCGGAGAAGGATACATGTTGCTAAAAAGGTACGTATTGAACCTGGCCAGAAAATTCTTAGCGAACTTGTAGTTCACGTCGAATATAAAATGGTCGCCGAGATAATAGTTATTGTTTGGGGTCACAGACTCATAAGGTTCCCTTTCGTAGAAGAACCCAAAATTCGTCCTATCGTTATAAGCATAGAGAAGAGCTGCATGCGCAGCCGCGTTGGAATAATCTTTCTGGATGGAACTGTTATAATTCTTGAATTTGTAACCGACCTTAGCCACACCCGTAAGTTTCGCCGTAATGTCCCCCTTTACACCGACCATCGCCCTATAGGAGTTACCGTTCCTCTGACTGGTATCAGGATACTGGATATTCTCATAAGTGAATTCCGCGAGGCCCTTTGTCTTCGGAGCTATCTGCACATAAGCGGTATCCGTAATGGAGTTGGTATAGTAATTCAGCGTCTGCAGAGAATCGCTCAAAAAATCCACTATGTAAAACTTATAGCCGATCTCGTTATCGAACTTATTATAATGGAACCCCGCTACCGCATTAAGAGTGTCTATCTTTCTCAATACCCTGTGCTCAAATTCGGTACCGGCTCGTGACGAAGTGAACTGGAACCTGTTGTTCACGTCCAGCGTGTACTTTTCGAAATCAAGTTCTATCCCGCTGTAAACATCGTGGTTACCGTAGTTCTGGCTATGGTTCATACCGAAAATACCCAGCTCGCAGGTGTAATCGGCGACCGCCTTATGCTTCCCCTCGGGACCAAAACCATACTCGCCCCTTAAACCGGGAGTAAGCAGGGTTATCCAATCATGCTGCTCTTTGTCACGGGACAAAAAGATGTTGCTGTCATATTCCTCACCGGCTTTAAAGGAAGGTTCCAGCTTGAGATGTTTATATTCCCAGGCATAAGCCCCTCCCGCAAAAAATACTATGCCTACGAACACAACGAGTATTATGAATACACAACTCTTTTTGCCCATGATTTCAACTCCTTTTTCCTGAAATTTCCATAAATAGAACACCCTACACCGATCTTTTACGGTTTTTAATTTTAAGACGCTGGGCTGATCACGGTACCGCCCTGGTTGTTATCTTTTTTGGTCTCGTCAATGTCGCCCGGGTCCAGATCGGTCTGCACGTTGTTAGCTTGATCGACCAAGCCGGTCAAATTTATCCTAAGTGCCGGTCCCATAGAATCCCTTATCCACATTTGCCATTCGTTCCATACAAGCCATTCGTTGGCTGACAGGTTTTCCGGAGCGACAGGCATACCGTCCACACCTACGGAAGTCTTCCATCCTTCGGGTATGGCCACTTCCTTGAAAACGGTTTGGCCAGAGCTATCCCTACCTACAACAAATGCCGTGCCATTAAAAGCCCAGAGCACGGTCATATTTCTTATATAATCAACTCCCATACCGGAGCCCCTTATGGCGCAAGCCGCATTAGGTGTATTTACCGTAAATGACGATCCTTTTTCCAGATTATCGAATTTGGCAAGAACGGACCCTTGAACAAGATCGAGTGAAGACGCTTTTACCATGGCCATTGTGTTCTCTTTTATCTCGACGATATTGAGCCCTTCGGCGTCATAAACGATATTGACTTTGGAAGCAGCTCCAGTTTTTATTTTCGCGCCTGTGGCAAGCTTCATCCCGGGAACAGCTTTTGTCCAGTTGCCGTCGCCTTTCACATCAACCTGGACGTCCCCTACCGTTGCAAGGACAGACACCTCAAAAGTTTTATCGACAGCCGCATGCGCGGCCATACAGAACCCTGTAATAAAAAACATCACCGCGATCATTGAAACATATTTTCTCATGACCACTCCTTGTTTTGAAAAACTTTCCCCTAAAACAATTTATTTATTGTGAAAAATGTCGTATCAACATTATCATTCAAAGTATACTTTGTCAACTGGCAAAACGTTAAAAATATGCGTTAGGGGGAAGGAAAGGTATGCGGTCTGGGTATCAGTTGTAAGTTTTTGGTTGAGGGTTTTTTGTGTTGTCATTCTGAGGCCCCTGAGCGCAGCGAAGAGGCCGAAGAATCTATTATGAGATCCTTCGCTTCGCTCAGGATGACAAACCAACAACTATCAACTAAAAACTCAAACCATAAACTAAAGCCGGATCACAATCGCTCCTGAAACCGAAGTATCAAAAATTTTTGTTCTCATCTCTTCCAGTTTTTTTCTGACCCATTTATTTTGGAAATGCCCTCTTTTTCTCGATATCACCGCGTACTTGCATTTTACCTTTTCAAAAAAAATATCCGCGGTCACAGGGTCCCCAATGTTCCCTCCATGATGCGGGACCTTCAGCACATCCGACTCAAGCAGAGCCCCGAACCTGAGCATATCATCCATAGCTTCCGACCCGGCGTCGCCGCAAAAGAGGACACTGTCCCCGTTATCCGTAATGAGTTTTACCACGACCGAATCGTTGTTTGGATCGCCATGAGACCCTCCGGCCCACGGATTAAGCACATAAGCCTTCATACCCCGCAACCCCTCGATAATATCCCCTCTTGAGACAACGCGATGCTTTATGTTTTTCTTTGATACATGATCGAGAAACCCCTTATAGAGCGCCTTTTCCTGTCCTTTATACTCTTTATTCCCCGCGTCAAGCACCATACCCACGTTAAATTCTTTCACAATGTGAAAAAGCCCTCCTATGTGGTCTTCATGAGCGTGAGTAAGCAATACGCAGTTTATATACCTTATGCCTTTCTGCCACAAATATGGCGTCACTACGCTTTCCCCGGCGTCAAAAGCTGCCCCGGGCCCTCCCCCGCCGCCGTCGATCAAGGCGACAGCGCCATCAGGAAATTCTACGAGCGCAGCATCCCCTTGCCGGACATCAAAGAAAGTTATTTTAATATTTTGTTCCGGCATACGGGCCGCTTCGTTCCATACAAAAAGGTTAGCGGTAAAAAACAAGAACGGTATCAACAGGCGGTAATGCCATTTGAAGCGGCCGGAAAGGTACACTATTCCGAAAAGGACCCCATAATAAAGAACAAATATAATAATACCCGGGGCGGGTACCATAATATGCGAAAACGGTACCAGCGCCATTCCTTTCAAGACGTTCGTTAATGTCAGTATCAAATACTTTTGACAAATGGCCGCAAGACCCACTAGCCCGCCTAAAAATGGCAAAGCCCCCGCAGTAACGATAAATAGACCCAGCCCAAGGAGTAAAGAAAAAACAGGTACGGCAATGAGATTAGCGAAAACAACCGAGGGTGTTATAATCCTGAAATACCCGGCGATAATCGGCATCATACCTATCCAAACAGCTGCCGATATCGATATGCTTTTAAGAAAGATCCCATATAGAAAAGGGACCATCCCTTTTGATCGGTCTATCACGGGAACTTTCAAAAGCCTGTCTGTGACAGGCACTAGATATATCATTGAAAGGACCGCGGTGTATGAAAGGATAAAACCTGCCTGGAAGATCTGGACCGGATCGAAAAAAGTGATCAGAAAAGCGGACAATGACAAAGCGTTCACGACGTCCGACTTTCTTCCCATGGCCAGGCCAGCGAGGACAAAAGCTCCCATAAAAGCCGACCGCATTGAAGAAGGGCTCTCTCCCGTAAGGATCGCGTACAAAAAAATGCCGACTATCGCCGCGCAATAAACCGCCCTCATCGGGCAGCGCAGCATCCTTAACAGCCACACGATGAGCGCGCCTACTATACCGACATGCAGGCCGCTCACGGCAAGGATATGCATGGTCCCTGTTTCCATGAACGAATCATTTATATCGTCCGGGATATTGCCGCGTATCCCGAGGACCACACCTTCCGTAACAGCTTCCGGCGGGCCTTCAAGATATCTTTTGATCACACAGGCCCCTTTTCTTCTTAATTGGAACAGATACCTTCTCAGAATAAGCCCTTTGGACCTTGTCACCCCTGTTGTCAGGTAATGAGCATGTTTACCGCAAAAAAGAACGGCGGTCACCCCTTTGGTCTCAAGGTAGCCCCTGTGATCGAACCCGGCAGGATTCCGCGCGGAAAGAGGAAGAGACAGTATTCCGCCAATAACTATTTCATCGCCTATTTCCGGACGCCTGTCCTCTGAAACCAGGTTGACCTGCGCCTTTCCCGTGACGGGAAATTCCTCCCCTCCGTTCCTGAGCCGCGAAACGGCGAGCAGAAATTTCTCACGTTCTCCGTATCGCGATATCTTTTTCTCGGGATCGCTTATCACCGTCCCGTATAGCAGAACTTCCCGCTCGTTCTTTTCGGCGTAACGGGAGATGTCGTCGTCCCGGAGCACCGTCTCCGCAGAATATCTGTAAAAACCCAGAAAAAATAAAAATAAGCAGAGAAGAAAATAAAAAAGTTTTCTTCTTTTGAAGAATATCAGGAGCAACGGGAACAGAAAAACCGGAATAGCTATAATCATTATATGTGGGATATTTGTTGAAAAATATCTGGCGACAATTATGCCGGCAAGAAAGGAGGTTATTGGGTAGAGTAGAGGGCGGGTTGTCATTCATTCTCCCACTTTAATATACTCCCTCATTTTCTCGAACTTCTTTTCCCCTATCCCTTTGACTTTTAGAAGGTCGGTTTCAAGCAGGAACGGGCCATTCGCATCCCTGTACTCTATTATCCCGGAAGCCAAGGTATTACCTATGCCGGGAATGTTCACAAGCTTGTCCAAGTCCGCGTTATTTATGTCGACCTTCCGGGACTCGTCCAGTTCTTTTTGTACCTCGCCCAGGGAACTTCGCGCGGAGAGACCGTTCTTAACGATAGTGATGTCATGCCGCGCGCGGATATGCCGGAGATGCAGAACGGCGCTTCCGGCAAAAAGTGATACGGCAAGGAAGATCAGTATGATCTTTTCGGGTTTGGTGAAAGTCATTTCGTTGTTCGTTTTTCGTTGTTCGTTGATCGTTTCACATTGTTCGAAAAAGCTCGAAAAACGAATAACGACAAACGGACAACGGAATATCCCTTACATTAAGAGACAACCTGAGGGGGGATTTTCTTTCAAAAAAAGTTAAAATAAGTGCGTGGTACGCAGTACGTAGTGCGAAGTGCGCAACTCTACTCTTCGATCTCCATCTGATACAGGTCCGAGTGGGTGCCGGTCAGCCACATGTACCGCCCGTCCCAAACGATCCCGGTGGTGTCGGTCACGGGTGACTGAAAATGCCCGATAACTTTCATGGTGGTTGTATCGATCCTGTAAACTCTGGCACTGTACCAGCTCGATATCCAGAGGTTCTTCCCGTCCCACGCGAGCTGTGACGGTTCATGGATCCCCTTGAGCTTTATCTGTTTGAATATATTCCCTTCCTCGTCCATTTCCAGAAGATGATACGCGGTCCCCAATCCTCTGGTCCAGGTCGTCACAAAAAGGCGCTGTCCGTCCCATACCACACCTGTAGGCCTTGCCGGATCAAAAGAAAATTCGGCCAAAGATACCATCTTATTCCCGTCTATTTTTACCTTATAGATCTTTTTCGTGTCCCAGTCCGTGACCCAGTATTTGCCGCCCGTACTGACGGTAATGCCTTCCGTGAACGTCGCTACCGGACTTATCTCCGAAATGACCTCTCCGCTGCCGACATCAACTACCCACGTGTTTTTTTTCTCTCCGTTATTTATCCAGATATTTTTTCCGTCAAAGAAGAGGCCTTCGTGATAACCTGAGGGTATGTTGAGCTTTTGTACGATCTTGACCGGTATATTTTCGCGGTATCCGTCCCCTTCGATCTTTTCCATCTCTTCAAGAGACTCGTCCTGCGCGAAAAGACATCCCGTAAGAACAAAAAATATCAGTAAGATCCCTATCGATAGTTTTTTAGACATACCAGCCTCCGGAAACCCTGTTTCTTTATATTATACATAATTGCCGTCCGTTTGTTAGCGTTATTAGGAATGAAAATGGTATAATGTTCCGTATGAAAAAATCAATTATGCTGATCATCACGGCTCTTCTCATCCTTCTTCCCGCCGCACACGCATGGTCGGGGATAAAGGACATCTCCCAATCAAAAAAAACGATCTCTCAATATTCCCTTTTGGAAATAGATATAACCATAGACGCACCGTATAAAAACCCTTTTTCTCCGGAAGATGTCGATATTTCAGCCCATATACTGGGCCCGGACGGCAAAAACTCACTCCTCCCCGCTTTCTTCTCCGGTGAACGGTCCGTATGGAAAGTACGGTATACACCCGTCATTTCGGGGGATTTTTCTTATTTTATCAGCCTCACGACCCCCGAAGGCACATGGAAAAGCCCGGTCCGGCAATTCAGCGTTAAGCCCTCGAATGGGAACGGATTTATCCGAAAATGCAAAAACAATAGCCGGTATCTTGTTTTTGATTCCGGAAAACCTTTCTTCGGTATCGGACACAATATCGCGTGGGTCACGGACAATAATCTCGAAAAATATAAAAGATATTTTATCGATTTCAACAAATACGGCTGTAATCTCACCAGGGTATGGATAAATTGTCCCTGGACGCTGAAAATAGAAAACGAAAAGGTCGGATATTACAACCTCGCCGATTCCGAAAAACTGGACCGCCTTGTCAAACTCGCAGAAGAACACGGCATCTATGTGATCCTCGTCCTCGATTCCTACGGCTCTCTCATGGAAGAAGAAGGTCACTGGGGAGAGAATGTATGGGTCTCTAACCCTTACAATAAGACAAAAGGCGGGCCGATCGCGAGGGCCGCCGATTTTTTCACGGATGGGACGGCGCGGAAATATTACAAGGACCGCCTGCGTTATATCATCTCGCGCTGGAGCTACTCCCCAAATATCCTTTCTTTCGAGCTATGGAACGAAATGGATATCCCAGAGGACTGGGCCAGAGAAATGTTCTCGTACATGAAGTCGATCAACCCCCACGGGCAGTTGACCACGACCAGCATGGGATATCCGTGGAGCAACAATTTCGATGAAGGCGTTATATGGCGGCTGCCAGAACTCGACATCCTCCAAAGGCACGTCTATGGCAACACGGAAAAAGACCTTTCGGAACATTTGATATCGACGGACCAGGCCCTCGTGGATGAGTTCAAGAAACCGCTTCTTGTCGGGGAATTCGGAATGGATTCGGGAAAGTCCGACGCCCGGCTCGATACCACGGGAAAAGGCACGGCACTTCATAACAGTATCTGGGGAAGTGTCTTTTCGGGTTCTTTCGCGAGCGCCCTCAATTGGTGGTGGGATGAATACATAAAACGGAAGGGCCTCTATCCTCATTACCGGGCGCTTGGTGATTTTCTGGAAGGTACGGACTGGGTATCAAAGAACGTTTCTTTCGCCGAGACCACGCCTGTCACGTTGGAACTTCCCGGCGCGGCAATGCAGGCATCGGAAAATATAACCGTCCCGACCAGAAAATACTGGGGCGATATGAAATACCGTGAATTTACCGTGGAGAATAACGGAGATGTCGCGGGAGGTATCGTCAACTATTATCTCCACGGCACGACAAAGAACTCTATACGACTGGAACCGGTATTTCATGTGGATTTTCCGTCGGACGGGAAATTCATAATTTCCGTGGGAACGGTATCGGAAGAGGCGCATCTCAAAGTATTTCTGGACAATAAAGAAATCGTTTCCCGGCAATTTACCACCGGACCCGGTAGTGGCCCCTGGAAGACCAGTAATTACCTGCAAAAATATAACATTTACCAATGCGGCTATGACTTACAGATCCCCGTGGATGTCCCAAAAGGGCCGCACACGATAAAACTTGCCAACACGGGTAAAGATTGGCTGGGCATAGAAGATATCATTTTACAGAATTACACGGGCCCTTCTTTTGCCGACGCGCGCGTAACGGGCCTTGTGATCGGGGACGAGATACTTCTCTGGATACAGAACAAACAAAATGGCCCGCATAATGCCATCAAGGGAGTAGAACCCAATCCTGTCACAAACGCCTCGTTCATGTTAAAGAATATAGAGAACGGCCGTTATAAAGTGGAATGGTGGGACACTTACGAGGGAAAGATCACTTCACAAGATACGATAACCGCGGATAATAACATGGTAAGGATAGATATTCCAGATTTTTCAAAAGATATCGCATGTAAGGTGAGAAAAACAAGTTCTGCGGAATAAATATACTGACAATTGTTATTCTTCTTCGTCAAGAAGCCTTTTGCGCTGTATATATTCCGTTCTGGTAAGGTCTCCCCGCTCGTATTCATCGTCAAACTCTCTTTTTGCCCGCTCATAACGGGGAGTCTCTTGTTCCTCCATATTTTCTTCGTCTGATGGAACGGCCCCAGACCCCAGGTAGAGTTCCTCCTGCGACAGGTCTTCTGCCGCTTTCTTTTCTTTTTCCAGATCCCTTCTTTTTTCTTTGGCGATAGTGTTGAGTTCCTTTACGGCATTTTCAAGCTGGTCCTCGGTCTGGGCCCTTTCCGCGGCATCTATATCGCCGTCCGCCGCGGCCAACGACAGGGACCCGATGATCATAATTAATGCGATGCCGCAATGTATAATATTATGCGAGTTTTTCATTGACCTTGTCCAAAATTATCTCCAGCCCTATAGGTTTTTCCAATATGTCGTCTTCTGTAAAACCCATCTCTTTTAAAACAGGCCCATGCCTCTCGGCCTTCAGGGAACCGGTAAGTATCACGATGGGAATAGCGCACCCTATTTCTTTCAGTTTTCTCAAAAGGCTTATACCGTCCATTTTAGGCATCAAAAGGTCAAGGATTATAAGATCTATCCGTTCTTTGCCAACCTTGATCATCTCTAAACCTTCTTGCCCGTCACCTGCGGTAATAACACTATACCCTCTCTCCCCCAGGAAACCTTTTAAGATCGTAAGTATCCCGTCCTCATCGTCTATCACCAGTATCTTACGCGTTCCCATAACCTTCCTTTCCTTTAAGGTCAGTTAATAAGATCGAGATATCTGCCTTTTTTCAATCGTTTCGCTTTATCGTATATCACATTCGCTACCGCGACATCCTGGACGGCCAGCCCGGTAGAATCAAAAACGGTCATCTGGTCATCCCGTGTCCTCGCCTTCTTTTTCCCCGCTATTATTTCACCGATATCCGCGTATATGTCTTTCAGGGATATTGTCCCCCTTGACAAAGGGACATTTATTTCACCGCTATGGGCGGCCTGTGCCAGTGAGTCGACGACTACCCGCGCTTTCCTGAGTATCGCGGGGTCGAGCTCTTCCTTTCCCGCGGCGTCGGCACCGATAGCGTTTATATGAGCGCCTTTCTTGAGCCACTCCGAACGCACGAGCGGTTTTCTCGAAGGGGTGGTCGTCACTACGATGTCGCTTCCTGAAACACATTCCTTAACGCTCTTCACGGCCTTTATATTAATTCCCTTTTTCTTTCTTATTCTTTCAACAAAATCTCCGGCCTCTTTTTTTTCAAGACCCCATACCTTTACGGTTTTTATCCTGAATGGTCCCAAAAGAGCAAGAAGCTGTGTTTCGGCCTGTGTCCCACACCCTACGAGGGCAATTACGCTCGAATCTTTTCTCGCCAGATATTTTGCCGCTACTCCTCCAGCGGCCCCTGTCCTCAATGCAGTAATATACGTGGCGTCCATTACCGAGACGGGATACCCGGTGTCCGGATCGCTCAGCACCATCACTCCCATCACGGTAGGCAGGCCTTTTTTAAGATTAGAGGGATGAACATTTACCCATTTTATACCGCACCACCTGTACCCCTCCATACAAGCCGGCATCGCCCGGAAATCGCCGGCGGCGCCTTTTGGGTTTATATACGCTTTGGGTGGCATCTGGGCCTTTCCCTCTCCCAGACACCTGAACGCCCTCTCGACCGCATTGACCGCTTCCTTCATATCAAGAAGCCCTCTAACGGTCCTGCCGTCCAATATCAAGGTCCTGTACTTCCTTGAAGTCACTTACCGCCTCTTTTCGCCTTCTTATGCTTATACATGTTGCTGTCGGCTTCTTCGAACAGCTGTTCCGCGCTGTTAAAGCTGTCGTCATAGGTAGCCATACCCACACTCACCCTGAATGGGCATTTTACGGCTTTTTCTTTCGTGGCCACGCTTTCCTCGTTCAATTTTTTCTGCAGCCGCTCCATGACCCTCTCCACTCCGGCTTTGTCCGTCGCCGGGAAAAGAACAGCAAATTCGTCTCCGCCATAGCGGGTCACGATATCCACGTTGCGGGTGTTCTCTCTCAATATCAACGCTATCTTCTGGAGCACGTTGTTGCCGACAAGGTGCCCGTAGGTATCGTTGATCGACTTGAGGTCATCCACGTCCATGATCGCCAGGGAAAACACGCTTTTATATCTCGTGGCGACATTGAACAGCTGTGTAAGCTGTCTGTTGAAATAATTCAGATTATAAAGTCCGGTAAGCCCGTCTGTCATGGATATCTCTTCATAGACCTTCCTTCTCCTCAACACCGAAGAGACCCTCAATAAAAGTTCTTCCCGGTTAAAAGGTTTAGCGATGTAATCATCAATCCCGGCGCTGAGGTCTTTTATCTTATCGGAAAGGTTACCAAGAGACGACACCATGATAACGGGTATGTTCGCGAAGATATGGTTCCGGTTAAGTTCGGCTTCGACCTCTATTCCGCTTATATCCGGAAGCAGAATATCCAGCATAATAAGGTCCGGAAATATCTCCTCGGCCATGGACAAGGCCTCTTTTCCGGTCGCGGCGACATACACGTCGTATCCCGCATCGCTTAAGCATTTTAGCACTATCTCTCGCACATCCTGATCATCGTCAACGACCAGTATCTTTATTTTTTCATCGTTGTTCCGCAGGTTCATTAGTCCTCGTTGTTCGTTTTTCGTTGCTCGTTTATCGTTGTTCGAGAAAGCTGAGAGCTCGAAAAACGATAAACAAAAAACAAACGTTCAGCATTCACTCAACAAACTTAAGCTTCGGCTTCGGTTTATTGCGCGTTCCGCCGGCGATATTTTTCCCCAGAACGAAAGCTTTTTTGAGAAGTTCCGCTCGCTTCAGAACGTCTCCTTTGGACTCTATACCATGACAGTAAAGTTCTGCGTCATATTTCACACCGATAACGGCGAAAAAGTTCCTTATCACGGAACGCGCATTCATGAAAAAATCTTTTCTTGCGGTAGACTGGACAGAGATAAAAGCGCCCTTCTTTTTATGAGGAAGATCTTTTACCGTTCTAAAGACATTCCTCGCCAGCCAAAAGCACTGGAACCGGTCAACCATCATTTTAGTCTGGGCACTCACGCTGCCGAAGAACACGGGCGAAGCGATGATGACCGCGTCGGCCCACGCCACATTGCTGTGAATGACCTGAAAATCATCTCTGATCCTGCAGGTGCCGTCCTTATTGACATTACGGCATTCCTGGCACGGCAGGAACTTGAGGTCGTTCAGGAATATCTTTTTCGTCACAGCCCCAGCCGACCGAGCACCCTGCAAGACTTTATCCACGAGTATATCCGTATTGCCCTTTTTTCTCGGGCTTCCGCAGATACCCAATACTTTCATAAGTTCCTTTGTTTATATATCTATATATGATAATTTTACATTCTTAAAGTGTAAATGCAAGGAGGGGAAGCACAATACTCCATACTCAATACCCAATACTCAATACAAATTATATAATGGTTCCTGAAGGGATCACGGTGTTCTTGCTAATTATGACGATGCCATCCCTGACAAAATAATTAGGGCCGTCATGTTCCTGCAGATTGTCTTTGTTTATTATCCTGACGTTGTTGCCTATTCTCACATTCTTGTCGATTATGGCCTTTTCTATGTGGCAATTGCTGCCAATACCCAGAAGAGGAAGGCCTTTAGAGGAGACTTCCGCCATCTGCTCCGGGCTCTCATAATAATCGCTCCCCATTGTGACCGTGTCCTTGATAACGGTCCCCTCGCCGACCCTGAGCCTGAGCCCTATGATGGAGTGCGTTATCTTTGAAGAAAGGACCATAGCCCCTTCGGCAATGATGCTTTTCTGGACCGTCGTATCCTCGAACTTGGCAGGCGGGAGATAACGCGCTTTCGTGAATATCTGCCAAGTCTCGTCGAACATGTCGAGAGGAGGTACCGACTCGGTAAGCATCAGGTTCTCTTCATAGAAAGTCTTTATTGTCCCTATGTCCCTCCAGTAGCCGCCGAACGTGTACGCGTATGTCGTCTTGGATTTTATCGCCGCGGGTATTATTTCCTTGCCGAAATCCACCTTATGGTCTTTGGTCAACAGATCGATAAGAGCGTGCTTATCGAACACATATATACCCATAGAACCCAGATAACAGGTCTTGCCGCCGTGGTCGACCGCCATATCCTTTATGGCCGCGATGTCCGTGGGTTTTTCAACAAAATTCCTTATTTTCCCTTCCCCATCAGCAGACATGATGCCAAAATGGTGGACATCGCCCTCCCCGACATAGTTACACGCTACGGTCACCTGCGCTTTTTTCTCGACGTGATAAGCCACTACTTCCCTGAGATTAAGTTTATAAAGCTGGTCCCCCGAAAGTATAAGCACGTTCTTGATGGTGGGATCATTGAAATGTTTAAGGCATCTCCTGACGGCGTCGGCAGTACCCTGGAACCAGTTCGTATCATCCATGGATTGTTCCGCCGCCATTATCTCGACGAACCCCTTGGAAAAAGGCTCCATTTTATAGGTCCGGTTTATGTGCTTATTCAGCGATTCGGAATTGAACTGTGTAAGGATATATATCTTCCTGAGGTCCGAATTTAGGCAATTGCTGATCGGTATATCTATAAGCCTGTGTTTCCCAAAAAGCGGGACGGCGGGCTTACACCTTTCTTTCGTAAGGGGAAAAAGACGCGTGCCTCTTCCTCCCCCAAGTATAACGCACAGAACACCTTTGATCTCGTCATGCATAAACGCTTTACCCCGCGGGCTTACAGATCATTTTTGTACATTCTTAAGGACATCTTTTTCGGCAATGAACCAGTCCCTGAGATCGTCGCCGTGGGCACATCCTCTTTCAAGAAAATACTCATACGCTTTTTTCTGTATCATGGAGAAAAGTTCACTCTCGTTGATCTTCCGTGAAGAAGCGTGCTGGCTCGTGATCTTGGGGAATTTCTTGCTCATTTTTTTATCGGTCGACCGTTTGATCATTTTTCCTCCCACAATACCTTACGCATACATCTTGTAATCTATGTCCTGGAAAATATTGTATTTTTGCTCGGCACCTTCAAGCATGCCAATATCAATATGCCCGCTCCTGAGCTGGTCATGCAGAGCGAGGAACCTTGATATGTGTTCTCTTGTCCTGTTCACGGCGTAACTGACGAACGTGCCCGTCTTCATGATGAACGCCCAATCACTGGCCTGAGCGAGAAGAAGTTCCCTCCCCATCTGGTTAAGCGCTCTTCTTTCGAGATCGGACGGCATCCTATAATCCTTGGCCGCCTGCGACATAAGTTCGGCCATCTTATGCAGATGCCTGTATATCCAGTCGTTGGAACCGTCAAGCCATACTTCGCTGTACCCTTTATACCCCCAGCTGGACATGGAAGGTTTGATGATGGGATACCTGTCATAAAGATCAAGATACTCGCCGGGCGTGATGGTCTTTACCGTGTCCTGGTCATAATGCATCTTCCTCATGAGATAATCTATCCATTCCGGCCCCTCGAACCACCAGTGCCCGAAAAGTTCGGCGTCGTAGGGCGATACTATGATAGGCTTTCTATCCATCATCCCGGAAAGATGTTCCACCTGTTTTTCACGATTGAACATGAAATTGCCCGCATGACTTGCGGCAGTATCCAGCGCAAGCTGCCTGTCGTATAGGTCTTTATGGTCGCTTTCCCCGGTGATCCTGAAATATTTAATGCCTGTATTGATACGTGTTCCACAGCCGTTGATATACGGCTTTATGTATTCATAGTCCAGGTCGAACCCGATATCCCTGTAATATTCGCGGTAGCTATGATCGCCCGGATATCCCTCCTTAGAGCTCCAAACGGCTTTTGAACTCTCCATGTCCCTGCCGAAGACCGCCACACCGGATTTGCAAAGATACGGGCTGTAAACGCCGTACTTCGGCCTGGGCGTGCAAAAGAGTATGCCGTGTGTCTCCACGAAAAAATATCTTATCCCGAACTCTTTGAGTATTTCTTCATGGCCGGGCTGATAACCACATTCGGGAAGCCATATACCCTTGGGTATGTCTGAGAAAACTTTTTTGTAAGTATCGACTGCGACCTTGACCTGGCTCCGCACAGCGTTCTTGTAAAGATCCATGAGAGGCAGATACCCGTGCGTCCCGCAGCAGGTTATTACCTCCAGTTTGCCCAAATCGCGAAATTTCTTGAAAGCCCTGAGAAGATCATTACCGTATTTACGCGTAAAGACGTCTTTTGTCTTGTTGTATCTGTCATGGTACATAATGGCAAGCTGATTAAGCCGGCCATCGTAGCGGGTCCTTTCCACTTCTTTCCCGGAAAGGCTGATAAGTTTATCGAGATGGCGCAGATATCTCGCCATAAGCAGATCATCCCTGAGCATGCATATGAGCGGCGGGCTTAACGAGATGGTTATATGGAAATCGACCCCATCGTCAATAAGACCGTCGAAAATATTTATGAGCGGGATGTATGTGTCCGTTATCGCCTCGAACAGCCAGTTCTCTTCAAGAAAACTGTCGTGTTCGGGGTGCCTGATGAACGGTAAATGGGCATGCAGTACTAAAGCTAGATATCCTTTTGCCATATTCACTTTCTGTGGAAAAAGAGGCTGGCGCTGCCGAACATCCCTGAGGATATACCGCCGGACGAGATCCACGCCTTAAGATGCCTTTCAAGTATCTCTTTCATTTCAAGTGAGCTGGTTCCGACTCCATAGCCGCCAGCGACCGCGAAAAGCTTGTAATACAGGTCTTCCGTGCACATCCACCGTTCATCGCATATGTCGGACATCCGGTGCGAAGGCGTTTCGACCATGTTGGACCTCGCGAGACAGAAAAACTCGCCGTTATCACAGATAATGCCTATATCGACCATCCATTTCCTGCCGCTGTCAGGAGTATGCACATACCAGGTATTGACCCAGTTCCTGAGCTCAAAATCGAAAACGCCCACGGAAGGTTGCACACTATCCGTGACATCGTACACTCGGAGGATGCTTTTCTGAGGGTTGAGGCCCCTTCGCGCGATTTCGCCGCGGACCTTATCCTCGACGCTTTTATTCACTTCCCAGTAGGTATAAAGTGTCCATGGGTCTCTGACCATTAAGACTATTCTATTATCTCCGTAACCCGAAGGAACATGCAGATTTATGTTGGGCTTTACTTCCGTCATCGGCTGTTGCGCCGAGAGATCTGGTCTGTATCCGGAACCATCCATTATTTCCCTCCTTAGGAGGATGGATTAAGTATTACCAAAAATTTTAATAATACTCTTACGATTTTGATTATAACGCCTTGAGCTGAAATGTGTCAATATGTTTTTACCCGTAAAAATCCGCTTTGTCAACCTCGGGCACAAAATACATCGAACCGGCCGATCAACTCAAGGGGGTTGATTGTATCAATAATTGTAATATCCGCATATAGACAAAACTCGCTTTTTTCTGACATTTTTCCACTCCGTTGCCGAAAAAATAGTTTTCATGGCCGAATAGCCCTAATATCCAGCCTGATCCTGATATTTTTGCGCTCCCCGCCCTTCAAGTCCAGTTTCCAGGCCGGAAATATCGCAGAACTCTGGTAATTAAGCTCATAAGCGGTCTCAGATTGCGAGACGGTCTTTACGGGGAAATGCCACAGACGACATTCTTCCGAAAGTTCAAACCGGCACGAGAACCGTTTGTCCCGGTCCTCTATCTTAATGACTTTAACCCCTATACGCTCTATGCTGTCGTTCAAGCCTTTTCGTTCCTCACTGGTATCGACCTCCAGCCAGTACCTGTCCGACGCGGCATCCGGCATAGTTATATTGAACTCCGGGCCGAACATAACATTTAGAGACGTCGTGCTTTCGTTCTTAACGGTATAATCGACGGTGAGGAACGAACCTTCTTTAGGCAGCGTTATCTTTTTTGTCACGCTGACCGGCACCGAATCAACGGCGCCCTTTCTCGCCATAGTGATCACTATGTCCTCTTTTGACCTCCCCAAATCTAGACTGTACCTGCCTTTGACAAAATCACCTGATTCATGAAAAGTACATGAGGAGAACGATCTTATGTCGACTTCGCTCCTGATAAAGTGGTCTATAAGGCCGCACCTGTCATACCAGTCATAGCTCAAATGGTCTTTTATCGCGGCGTCTTTAAGCTGTATAACGTCATGGATAGATTCGATCTTCCCGCTGCCGTACCCGGCGTGGCCCTCCATCTCTCTTATTTTCTGGAGTATCCGCCTGTGATACGCCTCTTTTCTCCGGGAGAGAACGTTCGTCACGTTATGATATGCGGTCTTGGAATCTATTTCCCTTAAAGTGCCGCCTTTCGCGGGCGCAAAACAAAGCGCCAATTCTCTGTTCTCGACGACGGCCTCATCAGAACCGTCGGCGTCCATGTCGAGGACACGCGCATCGAGGAACGGTTTACCACCATAGAGCGCTTTATCAATGCCAACTTCCGCTTTTATAAGGCTTTCATAGATCGCTTTCCTGAGATGGAAGAGATAAAGCCCCCCAAAAACACCGTGCCAGTACGGACAGTTGCACTGCCCACGGAAAAGTTCTTTTTCGATGTCCGCCATGGCCCCCTTGTCCGCGATCTTTTGGCGAAGGACCTGGACCTTATCGCTCACATAGAGCATTTTCTTGTTCATCTGGTTGGATTCCGGATATCTGGCAAGGAAACTCCTCCAGAACCCGCCTCTCAGGAACGGCCCGTAAAACTCCTCTTTCCCGCACCTTTTCACGTCGTCAAGAACATCCTCGAACCATTCCTGGTTGTCGGCCGGAAGCGCCCATTTAAGCATTTCGCCATACGACGCGGTCGGGAGATACACCCTGCCTAGTGGGTCCCTTTCCGCGAGACAATCGGCGAACTTTTTTGTCGTGATCCATTTATTGTTCCTCATGAGCTCGTCGAAAAAATTCTTAAGCCAGCCGTCCTCGTAGACCCATTTATTCGTGCCGGGCCATTCGCCGAACTTCTCGCCGTCGTCGCCGTAGATGAACACGGGGTCATGCATGCGTTCCGCCACGCTTTTCATGTAGGATACGCATTCCCAGGGCAATCTGAAAGGTATATGGTATCTCAGTGTCTTGTCGGACGGAAAAACGGCGACCTTTTTACCGTTGTCCTCGGTAATGTAATAACCATGTTTATCGTCGTTCTTCACTCCTGCGTAGAAAAAATGCGTGTCATCGAGGATGATGTATTTTATGCCAGCGTCCGAGAAAACCGCCGCCAAATTTGGCTCCCATACGCGTTCGGCGACCCACGCGCCTTTCGGTTCATACCCGAACTCCTCTTTAACGAAACCGCTCAACATCTTGATCTGCGATATCCTGTCCCGTTCTGGGATCGACACGAGTATCGGCTCATAGAATCCGCCGCTCATCATCTCGACCTGTCCGGACTTTACCATGCCGCGAATGGTCCCCAGCATTTCCGGTCTTTTTTTCTCGATCCATTCCAGAAGACACCCCGTAAAATGGAAACTCATCCTGATATCAGGATACTGTTTAAGGACTCCCATGAAGGGAATATAACATTTATCGCAGGCCTTCTCGATAACATGGTCAAAATTCCCCACCGGCTGGTGGAAATGGATCGCCATAAGTAGATCTGCTTTCATCGTCTCTATATCCCCCTTTCCATCATTCTCTCATACAACTTCACGTACTCTCCGGCTGAATGGCCCCACGAAAAATCATAGTTCATGGCCTGGAGCATGATCCTTTTCCACAGATCTTTTTTTCCATATCTCGTTATCGCGCGTTTCGCGGCGTCAAGCAAAGCCTCTTCCGTCGCGGGACCGAATTTGAAACCGTTGCCTCTCCGGTTATCTTCGTCAAAGTCGACGATGGCGTCGTCAAGCCCCCCAGTGGCCCTTACCACCGGTACGGTACCGTACTTCACGCTGTACATCTGGTTGAGGCCACACGGTTCATACCGCGAAGGCATAACGAATATGTCGCATCCCGCCTCTATCTTGTGGGCGAGTTCATCGTTAAGTTCCAGCGAGAGACGCATCTTCCCGGGATATTTTTTCTCGAGTTCCAGAAAAAGTTTGTTGTACATTTTGTCGCCGTACCCGAGAACGATAAGTCCCGCGCCCATCTCGATAAGCTCGTCCGCGATACCCGCCAGAAGGTCCATCCCTTTCTGGTGGACGAGCCTTGTCACGCAGCCGATGAGCGGGCTTTCCGCGGACACGTCAAGCTCCATGCGTTTCAGTAGGTCTTTCTTGCAGGCCTTTTTGTTCTCGATGTCCGACGGGCCGTAATTTTCCGCGATGAAGATGTCTTTTTCCGGGCTCCACTCATCGTAATCCACGCCGTTAAGTATGCCCGAGAGGCGGTCTTCCCTCGTCCTCAAAAGGCCTTCCAGGCCGCAACCATATTCCGGCGTCATGATCTCACGTGCGTAGCGCCTGCTTACCGTGTTTATCATGTCCGAATAAAGAACACCCGCCTTGAGAAAATTGACCTTCCCATGGAATTCCATGGCCTGCATGTGAAAAAAACTGTCCGGGATACCCGCGTGCGCAAGTGCCCGTCTGTTAAAAAGTCCCTGGTATGCGAGATTATGTATCGTAAAAAGGACCTTGATATTTTTATGGTAAATGCTATCCGGAAGCTTGAACTTTAGATAGAACGGGACCAGCGCCGTCTGCCAGTCGTTGCAATGGATGATATCGGGTTTAAAAGCGATGGGTTCGAGCGCCGCGAGAACGCTTTTCGAGAAAAAAGAAAAACGGATATCATTGTCCGGATAATCACCATTCTCTGTCCCGTATATCTTTTCCCTGTCGAAATATCTGTCTTTACGGACGAAATAAGTGGTCACATCATCGGAACGGTTCGAAAGGACGTCAAACCCCCATATTCTGCCGGAAAGAGGGTGCCGTACCGTCACGCATTCTTTTTTTATCTCAAAACCGCTCTCCCTGACCGAGCGGTAGAACGGCATAATGACCCGGACATCGTGCCCCATCGCGGCAAGGGCCTTGGGAAGGCTTCTTGATACATCGGCCAGGCCGCCGGTCTTGGCAAAAGGAAAGACTTCAGATGAAGCGAAAAGGATATTCAAAAAACCTCCGATAGGGGCGAATGATCATTCGCCCCTACGCTGAACCGTCATTCCGGAACAACCAATCTGAAAAAATTCCCCGCCGGCCAGGTCTCGAGAGCCACGCCGTCTTTTTTAAGAGCGATAGTAAAGTTGATCTCGCTCGCTTCTTTGGCCCCCAAGCGCGGCAGCGGTATCGCCAGTTCCATAACTTCCTTGAAAGCAAAAGTATCTATACCCGTACCATTCGACCTTCTGCCCGAACCGTTCTCTTTCAGGAAAATCCCTTCTCCTTTTTCTACGAACGGTATCTCTATAAAGACCTTCCCCGGGGATGCAAAATCCACGGCAAGGACCGTTTTCCCGCCGGTCCCTTTCATAAGATCAACGGCCGGCCTTACCATGATGTACACATTCTCCCGGTCCATCCCGTAAGCGATCTCGGCAAGGCGGCTGTCCGTACGCACCATCTCGCCCGATATTTCACGCGTCTTCGCGACACGGGCCATGCCCCATTCCAGCTCGTCTGTTATCCTGCCGTCTATGACCGGTGGCGGCATAAGGCCTGCCGCGTCACCGCAGTGGCCGGTCGCGGTATCGCATATGGGAACATCCAGATATGACGGCGGTTCTTTACCCATCAATTTATAGATGTTCTTGAGATGCAGCCTGAAGATATCATCAAAAATAAAATTAAGCTCCGTACCGAAATCGTCATACCACCAGAACCAGTCACTGCCTTCGGCGATGTACAGTTCCTCAAGAGCTTCTTTGGAGGGTTTTCCCATGCTAAAAAGGTCTTTTCTCGTTTTTTCGAGGATCTTCCAGGCCCTCGTCTTCTGGTGCGACCCGATCCATTTGCCGAAATTACCGTAGATCCAGGAACCGCTATCGAGGTCCTTGAGCTTTTTCCTGTCACGCGTATCCGCACAATCGGCAAAAGTAAGGGTTTCCACTCCGTGGGAAGAGTTCAAAAGACGGAACGTTTCCGAAAGAAAGCCTTTTCCCCCGTCCGCGTAATATGGCCAGGGGTTCTCGCCATCCAGTATGATAGATACCACGTGGCTGCCTTTCCTGTTGACGACGGCGGCCCTGATGCCCATGATGTTCTTAAAAAGATCGGAGGCTGATTGTTCCGAAGGCATACCCGAATACCTGAACCCTATATCGTTCGAGATGTTCGTGTCCCTGAAAGCAATGGCGATGTTCTTTCCGCCATGCGCGGCGTCGCATATGCTGAACACAAAATCGTCCCTTGAATATTCCTGACCCTGCATGGATTTATGGAGAATACTTTCATCGGTCGCTATCCATTTTATTCCCGCGGAAGCCATGACAGGTATTATCTCTTTACTTACCCCGCCTTCGGCGGGCCACATGCCGACGGGCTTTCTCCCGAACACTTTCTCATAAAAACGAACGGCTTCTTCCACGTGCCAGACGGCGTCTTTTTTGAAATCAAACCCTTCTTTTACGCTCCCGTCGAGAAGAAGCGGCAGGATTGGGTGATAGAACGGTGTCGTTGACACCTCTATCCTTCCTTCATCCTGCATTTTCCTATATAAAGGAAGTATGGACTTTACGACTTCGTGCTGGCGTTTTAAAAGCGCTCGTTTTTCCTCCTCGGAATATCCTCCCCCTCTTTCGTAGAGTTCTTTTACAAGAGGGTCCTTTTCCTTGAGCGTAAAACCACACCAGGCAATGTTGAAAAATACCTGAAGGTCCCTCATCTCCTGGACCGAGAAAGTCTTGGCCCTTTTTTTCAGCGCGCTGTCGGAAAGATCGTCCCCTCTTTTGGAATAAAGTCCCATATAATCCCGTATGGGAAATATCGCCGTCGGCAGGCTGCATGAAAAGAAATTTTTCAGGATGAATACCTTCTCTTTTTCATCAAGATGGGCGGCATCTTTCGCGGATAATTTCAGGAATATATCGTCCAGATCGTCGGAGGCCGATATATCCATGAGCTGCCACATCAAGGACGGGGTGAGATTGAAGGTACACCTTATCCCGGGGAAATCATCAAGCACCGAGACCATGTCGAGATAAGAAAAGGTAGAATGGAGCCTTACCCAGGGAAGGTAATATTTCCCCGAAAGAAGGTCCTTATAAAGCGGCTGGTGCATATGCCAGAGAAAAACAACACCAAGTTTTTTATCCATAGGCGTATGATAGTATACCTTAATATTGAGCGTCAAGCGTGTTTCTATCGCGTTCCGCGTATATCGTATGTAGTATATCGTGCTTGGACGAAAGTTCGTTAAACCCGCGACATACGCTATACGACATACGATATACGTCGTATGAACTCACCGGCCTCTTCTCCACTTGAAAGGTTTTTTGAAACTGAATTTTTTGTGACGCTTATTATAGATCGTAAGTCCCTTGTTCTTAAGTGTGGATATATCGTTCCAGAGATCGTCCGACTTCAAAAGAGAAAATACTATTTTCGGCTTCATCGAAGGGTCAATCCCGACGAAAGTACGCCTGGCCTCCATCGTATAACCTGTTTTTCCCCAGGAAGCACCATTCTTGGAGAAAAGACTGCGATTGTGCGTTTTAAGATAAAGCCTGACGTTGTCGCTTCCGTATATCGTGTCCTCGGTCTTGGCCATGGTCTCGATAATATACTTATACCTTAAAGCGTACCGCATCATCCTGGCCATGTCCCGCGCCGTGGTATATTGTTTATTTTTCTTATTTTTGGACGGAAGGCCTGACGCGCTGGTAAAACGCGTATTTTTCATGCCTAAAGCCCGCGCCTTACGGTTCATAAGTTCCACGAACCTTTTTTCGCTACCGCTGACGGCTTCCGCGAGGACCACGGCGGCGTCATTGGCCGATTTTATCAGAACAGCCGCTATAAGGTCCCCCACCTCGTAACTCTCTCCGGGCTTGATCCCCGCGATAGTAGGTTCTACCCTTATAGCCGAATCGCCCGCTATAACTCGGCGGTGGAGAGGTATCCTGTCCATGACGATCATGGCCGTCATCACTTTCACCATCGACGCCGGCGGCAGTTTCTGGTCCGCGTTCTTCTCAAAGAGGACCTTGCCGCTTTTTGCTTCGATGATTATGGCACTTTTAGCGTTGACGTTCACGTATACCGGCTCCGGCACCCTCGCCTTACCGAAACTTTTTACGGCGAACATCGTGAACACGAGGACGAGCACAAGAAAAACAGCGATAAAAGTCCTATGTCCCCGGGGACTATCCTCTCTATGATAATATTTTACTCCCGAACTCTGACTCAAAATTTACCTCTTTTAAGCGTTAATTAAGTTCGTTTTTCGTTGTTCGTCCCTCGACTTCGCTCGGGATGGTGAGCTTGTCGAACCATTTCTCGTTTTTCAAGATTTATTGTCTATCGAACAACGATAAACGAAAAACGATAAACAGACCGGCTTTGCTCTATGCTCTCCGCGCTCTGCGTACCCGTCCCTTTGACGGATTAAAATACCCGTGTAAAAGTCCAGGAAATTTTTTCTTTATGTCCTTTATCAGCATATCTATCCCTTTCATATCGTTTCTTTTGACCCGCACATTGAGTTTCCTGAAATAGACCAGCGGATCGTAATTAAGATTGCGCCATTGTATCATGTCAGTTCCTGTCCTATTAAGGAACTTCTCAAGCGCGGACGACTCCCCGCGTGAGTCAGTAAATCCGGGCATCACAAGGTAATTCAGCGAAACGAAAGCTCCCGCTCTCTTCGCGGCCGCTATAGAAGATACCACATCATTAAAAGTATAGCCACGCGGCCTGTAATAAGCACTGTAAAAAGGCGCGCGAACACTGTTAAGGCTGACGCGTATCGAGTCGAGACCGGCGTCGAAAAGCCTCTTTATCGCCCGCGGCCTGCTCGCGTTAGTATTAAGGTTAATCATACCGCGTGATGTCGCGCGGCGTATCAGTTTCACCGCTCTCTCGAGCGTAGGCGCCACCATCAAAGGCTCTCCCTCGCATCCCTGTCCGAAACTGACCACAGGGTCCTTCACTTCCCTTATGTGGAAAATGGCAATTTCGGCTATCTCTTCCGGAAGAGGTACGAACTTTATCCTCGGCTGCGTTACGGGCATTTTCCCTTCCGGCTGATAAGATATACATCCCTCGCAGGAAGCGTTGCATGTAGGCGACGTGGGGAGAGGGCACTCGTATCTTTTAAGAAAAAAATTTTTGGCCGCGGGACACCCGTAAACAAGCGCGCATGTCTCAAGGTGGCGGACAAGCCTGTTTCCGGAAAATATTTTCCGGAAGGTTTTTACGTTCTTTTTTATAAGGGCGATATCCATCCCTTCCAAACGCTGGCGCTTTTCCCTGTCCACCAGAATACCTGCCGCGTAAAAACCGCCTTTATAATACGCGACAGCGGCGTACGAAAAAAGAGGTAGGGACGAATGATCATTCGCCCCTACGGCATACGCGGCATTGTATGTTACTGTATACCCCGGCGCAAGAAAAGCCGCCACTGCCGACACTCCCCCGCCTTTCCTGCTGAAAGGGTCCCTTTCCAATTCAATATAGTTCTCCGTCTCCGGATCATACCCCACGGGCGGCCTTCCCGGCAGCATGAACATCTCGCTGTCGGGCGGAAGTTTTATAAGGTGCTCCGGACCGAGACGGAAATATTCCCCTCCCTTCATTCCCGTGGCTTCGAGAGGAACGTCGTATATCCGGTTTGTCCTGTCAGCGATCAGTAGTTTTGGGTGATCCATTTAGCAACTGTATGTATACTTTGGTTGTTAGTTGTTAGTTTATGGTTATTTAAAAAACATAAGCTCTTTTTATAACGAACAACTATAAACCAACAACTAACAACGAAGTTTCTTTGCTCTTTACGCTATACACTCAACTCTATCCCCACGGGGCAATGGTCCGACCCCACGACATCTTTCAGTATGAACGCGTCTTTCACCATGCCTATCATCTTTTTGGTGACAAAAAAATAATCTATCCTCCAGCCGACGTTCCTTTCTCTTGCCCGGGTCTTGTAATCCCACCACGTATAGTTCCCGGCTTCCTTGTTAAAATACCTGAAAGTATCAATGTAACCATGCGAAAGGAACTTGTCGATCCACGCCCGTTCTTCCGGCAAAAAACCGGTGAACATCTCGTTCTCTTTGGGCCGCGCAAGATCTATCTCCGCGTGAGCGGTATTCACGTCGCCGCAAATGACTATATTCCTGTTCTTTATGCCGTCAACAAAATCCAGAAATTGTTCATAGAATTCCAGTTTATATTTAAGCCGGTGAGCGCCCATGCCGCCGTTGGGGAAATACACGTTTATCAGTATAAAGTCCTTATAATCAAGGATAAGCGCTCTTCCTTCCGTATCGAACCTCGTTTTTGAGAAATCTTTATCGAAGGATACCGGTTCTTTTTTTGTAAAAACGGCTACTCCGGCGTATCCCCGGCGGCCAGGATTGTTCCAATAAGTCGTGTACCCCTTGGGGTAGGCAAGAGAAGGCTCGATCTGTTCGGGGAAAGCTTTGGTTTCCTGGAGGCAAAGTATATCGGGGGACTCTTCGGCGAGCCAGTTCAAAAACCCTTTTTCTTTCGCGGCCCTGATGCCGTTGACGTTCCAGGAGAGTATCTTCATGGTTTGGTTGTTAGTTGTCAGTTGTTGGTTGTTAGTTTATGGTCGATTCGAAATGCTTAAGCTCTTTTTATAACCAACAACTATCAACCAACAACCTTTTTTACTTTGTCTACGTATTCTTTGACCAACTTCCCTATCGACGCAAAATCCTTCTTCTCAAGCCACTCTTTTCTGAACACGCTCGCCCCGAAAGCCACCGCGTCGGCCCCGCATGAAAAAAATTCGGCGATATTCGCCGTATCAACGCCGCCGACCGCCATTAATTTTATCCGGTCATACGGCCCTTTCAGTTCCTTGATGTATTTCGGGCCGAAGAGCCCCGCGGGGAACACTTTTACCATCGCGGCGCCGGCGTTCCACGCGTTAAACACCTCGGTTGGGGTAAGCGCGCCCGGAAAGGCCGGTATTTTCTGTTTCCGGCAGAGGGCCATCACTTCCCCGATACAGGCGGGCATGACGATAAAACTCGCACCTGCGTCCACTGCCGCGAGAAAGTCATCCTTCGAAAGGACAGTGCCCGCGCCGACAACAAGCTTCTTTCCGGCGGCCTTCACCACTTTCTTTATGATAGCGGCTGCGGACGTCGTATTCATCGTTATCTCGATCGTACCGAGACCCGATCCTATGACCGTTTCAACAAGAGGGACCACGTCGGCTTCCGATATACCACGTAGGATACCCAAGAGAGGCATTTGTTCAAAGCGTTTTAAGTCCATGGACCATCCGTTTATCGTTATTCGTTATTCGTTATTCGTTATTCGTTGTTCGTTTTTCGAAAAACGATAAACGAACAACGAAAAACAGATCAATCAAAATTCGCCGGAGCGAGGCTCTCATAGAACTCTCGGTAATTGTCTTTCTTTTCCGTCTTTCTGAGCGCCATCGCCGCTCGAGGGTGTTCGTTGAACATACCGGTTATGGCATAGGGAATAATGTATCCCCACTCCATCTTTTCCCTGAGCGGAATGAACTCCTTGGATATCACGTCCAGCACCGGGCGTATGTCGAACTTCGGGTTCTTGAGAAAACCGAGAAGCAGCTCCAAGGGACAGTTACCCGCGGCCCTGCCGAGACCATAGATAGTACCGTCCAGGTAATTCGCCCCGTCGATGATGGCCTGTATGGTGTTCGCGAAACCGAGCTGCTGATTATTGTGGGCGTGAATACCGATCTCTTTCGTCTTCAGGAATTTTTTGAATTTTTGCATAAGAAAAGTGATATTCTCGGAATAGAGCGACCCGAAACTGTCCACCATATAAATAACGGAAGCCTTGCTCTCTTCCTCGAGCTGCGCAAGCGCTTCATCGAGCTCGTTGTCGAGCACCTTCGAGATCGACATTATGTTCACGCACCCCTCATATCCTTTTCCCACGGCGTCATTCACGAGAGCGATCGCTTTGTCAACGTCCTTGACGTACGTGGCAACACGGATCATGTCCACAACGCTGTCCTTTTTTGCGGGTATGTCCTCTTCTTCCGCCCTCCCGATGTCCACCATTACGGAGAGCTTCGTTTTGGACTCTATACCATCAATAGCCCTTTTTATCTCGTTTTCCTCGCAGAACTTCCATTTCCCGAACTTACCCGGCGCCATTATTTTCTTGGAGCACCTGTAACCTATCTCCATATAATCCACGCCGGCGGCCGAGATCGACCTGTAGACCTCGCGCACGAAATGGTCGTCAAAATAATGGTCGTTTATGAGGCCGCCGTCCCGTATTGTACAATCAAGGACCTTGATCTGTTCTCTGAACATACATCCTCCTCACGTTAAAAGCTTGTTGGGTTATATATGATATATTAAGAGCGGAACGGTCGCAAGAGTTATTGCATGAGCATACAGAATGCGGAGGACATGCCTGCACCCGCGGGTCCTGGCGGTGGTGACATCCTGCGCGCCTCCTAACGTGCGGTGCTCGGATATCACCACCGCCACCCGCGGAATGCCATTTTGATCGGCTTGGGACAAATATCGGTTGGGTATAATGCTATTCCTGGTCTATTACATATTCGAACCGCGAGCGACGAGTCACGGGTCACGAGCCACGAGTCACGGTCTTACAAACTCCGCCAGAGTCTCGATGTGTTTCGTGCGTGGGAACATGTCGAAGAATTGCGTGCGGCCGAGTTTCCAGGCGCCTTCCTCAGTGATCAGTTTAATGTCTCGGGCGAGACGCGCGGGATCGCAGGAAAGATAATATATGCCCGTTATGTCAGGAACGGATTTTAACTTTTCTAGGAAGGCTTTCTGGAGGCCCTTTCGTGGGGGGTCCAAAAGTACGGTATTTTTCGCGAGTTTATTCCTCTCAAATATTTTGAAAAATTCTTTTTCAACTTCAGCTTTGTAGAACTTCATGTTCGGAGGGACATATTTTCTCATGGTCGTCTTGGCGCAATCGATGGCCGTCCTTTCCGAATCGATGCCAATTTTGACCCCGTAACCCGCTCTCGTAAGGAACGAAAAGAACCCGGCGCCGCAGAAGAGGTCAAAAAAACCGGTCCCTTCTTCGACCGTACCGGCCCATTCATCGATGATCTCCGATACCTTTTCGGCGATATAACGGTTGCACTGCGAAAATATCCTCGGAGAAAGGACTATCTCTTTTTCCCGGTACTTGTCCCAGAAGAACCTTTCCCCTTCTTTTCCTGATGTCCAGACCCTGCCGTTATGGTCGGATTTTAAAGTAAAGCGGTCTGCTTTAAATCCTTTTGGGAGTTTTTTCAAAGCCTCGTTAATGCTCTCTTCCGCGATCGGACATCCTTTTATCTCCAGAACTGTGCGAGCGTCTCTCGCGTAATATCCGATCTCTCCTCCCTTGCCCCTGTGAAGAGTAACACTCGATCTGTAATGATAGGGATCACTGGACGCGACTATCGTTTCGCAATTAAAATCCTTTATCCCCGCTATCCTTCTTATGAGCTCGACGGCCTGTTCCCTTTTGTAATGAAGTTCTTTTTTATATGAAATGTGCTGGAGCTGGCAACCGCCGCACTTGCCGTAATACGGGCACGCCGGCTTTACCCTGTCGGGAGAAGGCGTGATCACCTCAAGAAGCGTCCCCTTTATGTAGCTGTCTGTCTCTTTGATAGTCCTGAAACGGACTTCCTCGCCCGGGAGAGCGTCCTCGACGAAACACACTTTGCCGTCGATCCTGCCGACACCTTCGCCGCCGAAGGCGAGGGAGTAGATCGTGACTCGTGGTTCGTTTTTCGTGGTTCGTTTTTCGTTTTTCGTCATTTGTCCTTCATCCGCGACTGTAAGTAAAAAGTCCTCTCCGCCCGCTCGGGCGAACGGAAAGGACCTTTTAGAAAAGAAAAAAGAAGTTATTCCTTCCTGGCGCCTTCGTTTATGCCTTCTTTATAACCTTCGGTATACCCTTTCTTGTAGCCGTTACGGTAACCGTCCTCGTAACCGTCGGAATAAGCGGTCCTGGGGCTCACGGAATCGACCTGCTGTACATCCTTCACTTTCTCACCGCTCATCGAGTCAAGAAGAGCGCCTCCTATGATGTTCACGCCGGCTCCCGCGAGGGCGCCTTTCCAGACGTCCCCGCCCTTGGCCCCGGAAGCCGCGCCGCCTACCGCGCCCGCGCCCGCGCCAAGAAGACCCTGTTTCAAAAGATCGGAACTGCTGCTCGCGGCGAACGAAGCTGCCGGCGCTATAGCCGCCAGAATAAATAACACCGCTATAATTATTGTAATGTTCGCTTTCATCGCTACCTTCCTCCTTTTATTGCGTACATCGTATTGCGTATGTCGTATATCGTGCTTAGACGAGAACCTACGATATACGCTATACTTATATCCCTTTATATTTGCTGCCCTGCCGGACATCCTTTTCATCCATTCCGGCCTCGATCGAACGTATTACTTCCTGTTTATTTTTTATCCATTCCGGCGCGACGAGATAATTACTTTTCGCGTCGGATACAAGCCTTAATATGACACGGTCCTCCGGCAGACGACCGATAAACTCGATTATTATACCAATATAGTCTTTCATATCCAATAATTTTATTTTCCCTTCCCTGTACATAGCCTCTATCGGGGTATTTTTAAGGACATGGAGCATATGGAATTTTACCCCCGAGGCGGGAAGCGCCGCGATAGCATCGGCCGTCCCTAGCATGTCCTCCCTCGATTCTCCCGGCAGGCCCAATATCACATGAAGAGCTACTTTTATTTTCCTCTCCGCGGTCATTTTAACGGCCCGAACGGTGTCGCTGTAGGTGTGTTTTCTATTGATGATCTCGAGCGTCCTGTCATGAATGGTCTGGAGTCCATATTCCACCCATACATCATAACGATCGGTATAACTCTCGATCAGATCAAGGCGCTCCTTGTCAACACAATCGGGCCGTGTCGCTATATAAAGCCCGACTATGTCCGGGAATTCCCTGATCGTGTCGTAAGTCCTTTTGAGGTTTTCGACGGTAGCGTATGTGTTGGTGGCACTCTGGAAATACGCTACGAATTTTTGGGCGCCGTATCTTTTCTGTGCCGAAACTATTGACTGCTCTATCTGGCTCCTTAAGGGCACTTTCCCTTCCGAGAACCGGCTGAACCCTTTGTTGTCACAATAGATACAGCCGCTAAGCCCCAGTTTTCCGTCCCTGTTCGGACAGGTAAAACCCGCATCAAGGCTCAAACGGTGTACCCGCTCGCCGAATCTGTCGCGTAAATATGTATTGAACGAATAATACCTCATCACAACCCCCAAGCCCCAAAACAAGGAAGTGGTCCATACAAAAATGGGTGACGCGAGTGTGCCCGAGGAAGCACACAAGTCCGCCCGCAGCGGACGCGGAGAACCGCAGGGCACCGAGCGGCAGGACCCATTTTACCTTCCTCTTAACTTCACCATAAGTATACTCACCGCCGCCGGCGTGACCCCCGATATCCTCGACGCCTGCCCCAGCGAACGCGGCCTGAGACGCGTAAGTTTTTCTTTTACTTCGTTCGAAAGGCCGTTAAGCCGCGAATATTCGAAATCCTCCGGTATCGTCATGTCCTCGAGGCCCTTGAACCTTTCTATCCTCGCCAGCTCCCTCTCGATATAACCGGCGTATTTTATGTCCACTTCCAGCTGGACTTTCCCGTAATAATCAAGTTCGGGAGCCCTGCCTGCCAGCCGCATAACGTCCTCATAACTTACATGGGGCCTTTTCAGCATCTGCGACAGCGTAATATTCCCGGCCTCCGGGACCTTGACCGATCCAAGATATTCCTTTTCCTCTTTTTCTTTTTCTTTTTTTCTTTTGATCTGTTCGATCTGTTCCGCGGTTATAAGCCCGAGTTCGTGCCCACGCTGTGACAGGCGGATATCGGCGTTATCCTCTCTTATAAGGAGCCTGTATTCGACGCGCGAAGTGAACATCCTGTACGGTTCATTGGTCCCTTTTGTCACAAGGTCGTCGATAAGAACACCAATATAGGCCTCGGCCCTGTTAAGAACGAACAGTGCTTCTTTTTTCACGTTTCTCGCCGCATTCACACCCGCCACAAAGCCAAGCGCGGCCGCTTCTTCATATCCCGTGGTCCCGTTGATCTGTCCCGCAATGAAAAGGCCTTCCACCTTTTTCGACTCGAGCGTCGCCTTTAGTTCCATCGGATCCACGAAATCATATTCGATACCGTAAGCGGGCTTGATGATCCTGACATCCTCAAGACCACTGATGCTTCTTATCATCTTTTCCTGGACATCCAGAGGAAGGCTCGTGGAAATGCCGTTCGGGTAAAATTCATCCGTATTAAGCCCTTCCGGCTCGATGAACACGATATGAGAATCCCTTCCCGGGAACCTTACCACTTTGTCCTCGATGGAAGGGCAATACCTCACGCCTCTCGATCTGATCTTGCCACTGTACAAAGGCGATCTGTCAAGAGCTCCTCGTATTATCTCATGTGTTTTATTGTTTGTCCGCGTGATATAACACGGTTTTTGTTCAAGTCCGATATTTTCGCCCCAGAAAGAGAAGGGGATGATCTCGTTATCCCCTTTTTGTTCGGTCATTGCGGAAAAATTTATTGTTTTCCCGTCTATTCTCGCTGGCGTACCCGTCTTAAGCGTGCCTACATTGAACCCCAGGCGCCTGAGACAGTCTGAAAGTCCGATAGAAGCGGCTTCTCCGAGTCTCCCGCCGGGAGAATGCTCGAGCCCGATATGTATCGTACCGTTCATGAAGGTGCCGGTCGTAAGCACAACTTGCGGCGCGAGAAATTCGGACCCGCTCTTCGTTCGAACGCCTACGACTTTGCTCCCTGAAACGATGACCTCTTTTGCCTCGTCTTCGACCACATCGAGGCCTTTTTGCGACAATACGCGTTCCATCATGTACTTATTGTAAAGCGCCCGGTCTATCTGCATCCGGGAGGACCTGGCGGCATAACCTTTTGACGTGTTCAGCATGCGGTATTGGATACAGCTCGCGTCCGCGGCTTTCCCCATCTCGCCGCCGAGGGCGTCCACTTCTTTAACAAGCTGGCCCTTACCGACACCTCCTATCGAGGGATTGCACGAGGTGTACCCGATCTTGTCCTTTTTAAAAGTAACAAGTAGGGTCTCCACCCCCATCCGCGCCGCGGCAAGAGCCGATTCGCAGCCGGCGTGGCCTCCGCCGATGATTATGACGTCATATTTGGTATTCATTGTCTCGTATGTCGTATATCGTATGTCGTATTTCGTATATCGTGGGTTTAACGAACTCTCGTCTAAGCACGACATACTACATACGCTATACGATATACATCAGTATTTGGCCCGTTCGTTATGCACGATCATCGCCGTGGTGGATTGTTCCGGGACCATCTGGCAGGCTTCGGTGAGCCTCACGCCTATTCTTTTCTCGACATCCAGGAGACTGAATATCTTCTTCTGGTCGCTGATGTCCTTCCAAAGCGGGTAGCCGGGCGAATAACGCTTGCCCTGTCCGGCCCCAAGACCAAGTTCCTTACGTATCCTGTCATGCGCATACGCGGCGAGAGCTTCAGTAAGATGGACACTCAAACTGTGAAGAAGAAAAGACCGCGCGTAATCACCGTCTTCCCTCATCTTTCGTATAACATCATTTACCTTGTCCCCTGCCGTCACCGCCTGGAACGCGACGATATCGGTATCCGTGAAATAATCTGTAAGCGCAGCTCCCGGCTCCGTGGCAAAGTAGAACGTTTCAAGAACCTTTCCGTCTTCCGCGAATATCTCCATGCCTTGTCCGGACACCCTGCATTTGAAATATCCGTAGACCGCTTTCAGCTCCAGCCAGCCCTTTCTTAAAGCCTCTTCTTTAAGACCTCTGAGCAGGGGCTTATATTCCTTCTCGATAAGTTCCTCTTTTTTCGCCGCGTCCTTGAATTTCGTTCCGAGCGCCGCGCTGTAGATCGCCCTCTCATCGATGCGGCCAAAAACCTCGTCGGCGGAAATGTTGACAAGTGTACGTGTGCCGTAGAATGGAGGGACGGGGGTCTTTCGTATATCGTATATCGTATGTCGTATGTCGTTTTTTGATACTTCCGGTCCGTGATCCGTTTTTCGTTTTTCGTTTTTCGCGGCTCGCGCTTCATCCTTCGCGAATTGTTCCTGGTAGTCTTTCATGAGCCGGGCTTTGCCCTCCGGATCGGTGAGGGCGCGGATGATCTTAAGCCCCATGAACGCGTCTTTGGCGTAAAATACACCGCTTTTATAAATACTGCCGTCTTTAAGAACGGAGGCATTTTTGGCGAATTCCTGATTTACGGGAGCGCCACCGATCATCACCGGATAACGAAGCCCCGCTTCGTGCATGGCCTCGATACACGTTTTCATGTAACGCGCCGTCGAGACAAGAAGCGCGGAAAGCCCGATAGCGTCGACCTTATGTTCCTTCGCCTCGGCCAATATCCTCTCCACAGGGACCTGTTTTCCCAGGTCTATAACGGCGAACCCGTTGTTCTCCAGTATCATTCTTACAAGATTTTTCCCTATATCATGGACATCGCCGAACACCGTCGCGAGAAGTATCTTCCCTCTCGATCCGGCAGACTCATGCGGAAGGTACCCCTTAAGATGGTCCAGCGCTTTTTTCATCACTTCGGCCGCCTGGAGCACATACGGGAGAACGAATTCCCCAGAATCCAGTTTTTCACCCACTTCCCGCATCGCCTCAAGAAGGACTTTATTTATTATGTCCTCGGCTTTCATCGACTTAAGCGCCTCGTCGAGAAGAGGGACTATCGCCGCCTTGTTCCGGTCCATGACGCATTTTTTGACTCGTTCTTCGAGAGAAAGCGCTTTCCCCTCAATATCAGCCGCCATCTCAACAGATTTTTTAGCCGCGAAATAGTCCACGATCTTTTCAAGCGCTTTTTTATCACGCGCGAAGATCAGGTCTTCCGCGAGGTCCCGCTCTTTTTTCGGGATGTCGCGGTAAAGAAGATGCGCGGCGGGATTGATGATCGCCATATCCAGCCCCGCCTTCACGGCGTAATGGAGATAGACGGCGTTAAGAACCGGCCTCGCCTCTTTAGGAAGGCCGAACGAGACGTTGCTCACGCCCAGGACCGTAAGAACACCCGGTATCTTCTTTTTTGCCGCCTTTATCGCGCCAAACGTGTTCATAGCGGACCGGGCGTATTCTTTTTCTCCCGTTCCGAGCGTGAAAGTGAGCATATCAAAGACCAGCTGGCCGGGACGCAGGCCGTGTCCCTTTACCGCGAGAGAATATATTTTTTTCGCTATGGAGACTTTTTTAGCGGCGGTTTTCGCCATGCCTTTTTCGTCTATAACGAGCGCAATAGTGAAGGCGCCGAACTCTTTCGCCAGTGGAAAAATACGCCTCGCTTTTTTGCCGCCATCCTCGAGATTCACGGAATTGATGAACATCGTCCCCGGATAGCTCGACAAAGCGGCCTCTATCACTTCCGCGTCCGTGGAATCTATCATGAGCGGCACTTCGACGCTTTCGGCAAGTTTCCTTACCAATATCACATCGTCCCGTTTTTCCGTCGGCCGCTCCGTAAGAACACCGCATACATCAAGAAGATGAGCACCCTTCTTCTCCTGCTCTTTTCCGAGTTCCACGATCTCTTCGTAGTTCTCGCCAAGAAGGAGCTCTTTCATTTTCCGCGAGCCCTGTGTGTTGATCCTTTCGCCCGCCACAACGGGCCTCTTGATATCATCGATATCCTGTCCTTTGTAAGAACTCGCAAAAAACCTTTTCCTTTTCAGTTTTCTTTTCTTCGGGGTTTTCAGGGACTCCCTCATCGCCCGTATATGCCGGGGATCGGTCCCGCAGCAGCCGCCGATAATATCTATGCCGTATTTTTTCACGAACCGCGACATGATGCGCGCCATCTCTTCCGGCCCGAGAGGATAGACCGTCTTCCCGTTCTTTTCCACGGGCAGGCCCGCGTTCGGAAGGCACGAAATGAACATAGGCGCGTTCCCGCTGAGATATTTAACGGCAGTCTCCATTTCAAGCGGCCCGGAACTGCAGTTCATCCCTATTACGTCCACGCCCAGATACGATAAAGTCGCGACAACCGCCGAAACGTCCGTCCCGAGAAGCATCCTACCATTATTTGAAAGCGTGAACTCGGCCATGAGAACTATGTCGTTTTTGGAAGAAGCTATGGCTTTCCTCGCGCCGTTCACCGCGGCTTTTATTTCAAGAAGGTCCTGGGCGGTCTCTACGAGTATCGCGTCCGCCCCGCCGGCAATAAGCCCTCTCGCCTGCTCAAAAAAAACATCCTTAAGTTCACCATAGGAAATATTCCCAAGTGATGGATCTGTCGAGGAAGGAAGTTTACCCGTAGGCCCCATCGTGCCGACGACATACCGTTTCCATGAGGGACTGGAAAATCTCTCGGCCTCTTCTTTGGCGAGCGAAGCCGAAAGTTTGTTGATCTCGAACACCTTTTTTTCAAGGCCGTATTCCGCGAGCTTTATCGCGTTCCCGCCGAACGAATCGGTCTCGACGGCGTCGGAGCCGGCCTCAAAATAATCGGCGTGCACTTTTTTTATAAGGTCCGGCCGCGTTATGGAAAGGTATTCCATACAGCCGGGTTTGTCCTTGAAATCTCCGTCCTTGAGCCCCAGGGACTGTATATAAGTCCCAAAGGCCCCGTCAAGAAGTACCGTCTCTTTTTTCAGCTTTTCCCTAAAAGTCATCTCTTCCCGTTATTTTAAGAATTCACACCGACAACTCAGTAAATGTTTTTGGGTGACGCGAGTGTATCCGAGCATCGCACAAGCGATAGCGCGGAGAAGCGCAGGATGCCGAGCGTCAGGCCCTGAAAACATTTACCACTATATGATCTCCACGCTCGCCGTCTTCACCCATCCGATCTTCCCGTCGGGCCTTCTTATCTTATACCAGCCGTCCTTTTTGTTAAGGACCAACACCCCCATTGCCTCATAAACCTTAAAATATGAAGTGGCCGAATCGTACGGACCGTAACGCACTTCGGCGTCGGGGACGACAACGACACCTCTCGTACCGGCCTTCTGTATTTCATGCAGGGCGACATAAACATTAAAGATAAAACATACAAGGACGAGCGCCGCGGCGGCTTTAAAACGGACCGACCAGGAATTCCTGTACGAAGACAAAAGAAAGAACATGAGAGTCAGCATGAAAAATGCCGACGATATCCACACAAGGCCGTTGACCGTAAAGCTCCGGCAATAATCCCTGAGAGGCTTCCACTGCCATATACCGCTCCTCTGGGGAGGCTCGCTCTTTATCTTCGTCCTTATGAAACGTATATTAGCCTCGATGTCCGCGTCCCTCGGGGCGAGCCGCTCGGCACGTTGATAATTAAGGAGTGCTCTGCCTGGTTTTCCCGCTTTATAGTACGCGTTCCCGAGATTAAAATAGACGCTGGCGCTCACATGAGTTCCCGAAGCGGCTTTCTCGTATTCATTTATGGCGTTCTCATAATCGCCTTTCGCGTAATAACTGTTCCCCGCGTTGAAAGCGGTGATGGCATAATCGCTCCCCGCCGCCCACACCGACCCGGCAAGAAAAAATAACTCGAGAAAAAAGACAACGCCCCCAATATATTTCTTCATATGTTTACCCACTCTACTTTTAGAGATGTTCGAATGCCTTCTCGCAGGGACGCTCGATTCCCCCGGCGAGGGAATCTCGCTCGCGATCGTCCTCGCTCTCCCTCGCTCCGCTCGGGAACCATGCCCGCTCGTCCTCTCGACGCCCTGCTCGAAGTCATTCGAACATCTCCAATAATACTCGTTCCTCTTGACAAAAACGGGTGACGCGAGTGTATCCGAGCATCGCACGCCCCGCCATGAAGGTACTATACCAAATTCAGCAAAACAACCAACTGCATTATCTCTCCCCTGAAACATAAGCGGCACTTGCGGGGAACACGCGTGGTCTCGAGCACCGATTTTACATCGGCGCGCAGAGACCCAAGTGTTCCCCGCAATTGCGCCATCCACACCACGCACGATCTTTCGCGCGCAGAATGATATATCTGACAGGACCCGCGGTACTGTAACCACAAATTTATCAGAACTTATTCCTCTCAAAATAATCTATGACTTTCCTAAGCTTCTCAAGGACCGCTTCCGCGTCCTCTTTTGTCTGCGTCGACGGAGCATACCGCGCCGTATCGCACCCGCCGAATATCCCATCCACCATCCGGATCACGCCTTCCTCGCACCCCATCGTCCTCAGTTTATTGTCTATGTCCTGGGCCGTTATACCGCCTTCCGGCATGTCGAACTTATTCCCAAGATATTTCTGCATGGTACGGAAGACCGTGTCATAAAAACGCGCGAGGTCGTTCTTCCCGAGATACGCTCTCGCTTCCTTTATCCCGTTCTTCGCGCTACCCGGCGCTTTCAGGAACCGCGCGTATTTGCGGTCGGTCCTCAATTTCTCTTTTCTCTTATGGAAAACGTAGAAAAAGAGGAAAAACGCGAGCGCCGCCCCCTGCAAACCCCAGAAATACGGATTCTTGTAAACAAGCTCCCCCTTCTCCCTGAGCCTTCCAATGTCCTCCTTGATGTGAATTATGTCCTCTCCCAGTTTTTCCGGCGGATAAAGCATCTCCTCCTTGCCTTCCATCGAGACGATCTTCACGGCCTTTTCTGATTCCGGCTGTTCCTGTACCTCTATTTTGACAGGAGGTTTGGCTATTGTCTCATATTTGCCCTTCCTCGGATTGAAGAAGCTGAAAGAGACACCGGGTATTTCCTTAACTTTGGTGGTTTTGGGTATAAGTATCTGTTCATATATTTTTGCCGTGCCTTTTTTCGTCACCTGGGGTTCATAACTTTTGAAATCCTCCCCTATTTCCATCTTCGGGGCGGTAATGGTATCCATGTTCCCCTCGCCGCTTATCGTCATGCGTACCGTTACGGGGTCGCCAACTTTGACCTTAACCGGGTCGACCTTTACTTCCATCCTGTAATCGCCCACGGCCCCCTGATAATCGGCCGGCTTCCCTTCTTCGGGGAAGGCGAGGACCGTCATTGCGACAGGATTGGATTCCAGGTCTATCGGATATGTCTCATATCTCCTGAATATGTCGGAAAAAAAGTCGTCGTTATCGAAAGCGCTCCTCTTGAAGAAAGACGACTGCCTCTGGGGGTCTTTCCGCACGACCATTTTGCACCCAAGCTTGGCCGGCCCCAGCGTGTATTCCCCTTCTTTTATCCCGGAGATGTCTCTTTTAAAAACAAGTACACCGTACATCTGGCCCCTGTAGCTTTCTTCCGTTTTCTGGGGCTCGCTCCATTCGGCAGTAGAGAACCCTTTGCTTTCAAGAAGAGGATACTCTATGTCCCTGAGTCCCACATCATCGACATAAAGTTTCAGGACAAGAGGAACGGTCTCATTGACATATATCTGATTCTTTGGGACACTCATGACAAGGAACACTTTATCGCCCTTGTAAGGCGCTGATTTTCCTGCGCCGGACGAAGCCCCTCCGAACACGGGGCCGGAAGACCCAGAAGGACCGGACTGCTGCTGTTGAACGGCCGCGGAAGACATCCCGACCGGCACACGGCTCACCGCACCCCCTCCTCCCACGTTCAGCTTGACGGCCGGAGCGTTATATACTGCCCCATTGTATTTCACGGAGAACGGCCCGATCTCGAAAGTGCCCTCCCTTAGCGGCATGACAAGATATGAATGGGTAACGGATTTTGACACGCGCCCGTTAACGACCGTTATGCGTGTCGCGGGTCCTACATATCTAATTGTGATCCCGTCCACCCCTGAAACAATGGGCGGCTGGACATCCTGCGCTCCGAAAAAAGTCAGGTTAAGGTATATTGGGTTGCCGGGAGAGACCTGTCCCCTCTCAAAAGACGCCTCGAGCCGCATATCTTCGGCGGAAGCGATGCCCGCGAAAGTCATTAAAACCGCCAGTAAGGCTATAAAGTTTATCTTTCTGAACATATCCGTTTGTGTACAGCGTATATCGTATGTCGTATAGCGTATGTCGTGCTTGGACGAGAGTTCGTTAAACCTACGATATACGCTATACGATGTACGACATACTTTAGTTTACCAATTCTTAGTAACTCTCGGCCTGCCGCCTTGTATCTTTTTCATGCCGTCACGCAGACGACCCTCTTCTTCTTCCTGCCCCCGCAACAGCATGAGCGCTTCCCCTTCGGTCATTTCCCCGTAAGGCTGTTCCATTGTACCAGTTTCTTCTCCGTTTGGAAATTCGTTTTCCTGGGGTGCTTTTTCCCCCTGGCCCGCCTGCTGCTGCCGCTCTTTCTGCTGTCGTTCTTCCTGCCGTTTTTGTTCCTCTTCCTGTTCTTTTTTCTTCTGTTCCTCTTTCTTTTGTTGTTCCCGCTGCTGTTCCTGCTTTTGCTGCTCCTCTTGCTTCTTCTGTTCCTCTTTTTCCTTTTGTTCCTGCTGTTTCTGCTGTTCACTCTTTTCTTGTTCTTCTTTCTCTTTTTGCTGCTGTTGCTTTTGCTGTTCTTCTTTTTCTTTCTGCTGTTGGTCCTGCTGCTGTTTCTCTTTGTCTTGTTGATCTTTTTGGTCCTTCCTCTGCTGATCTTGTTGCTGCTGGTCTTTCTGGTCCTGTTGTTTTTGCTGATCCTTCTTCTCTTGGTCCTTTTGTTGTTGCTGCTGTTTCTGTTGTTCCTGCTTTTGCTTCTCCTCTTGCTTCTTTTGTTCTTCTTTTTCTTTCTGCTGCTGGTCCTGCTTCTGTTTCTCTTTGTCTTGTTGGTCTTTTTGGTCCTGTTTCTGCTGATCTTTTTGCTGCTGGTCCTGCTGCTGTTTATCTTTGTCTTGCTGGTCCTGCTTTTGCTGGTCTTGTTGCTGTTGATCTTTATTCTGTTGGTCTTTTTGATCCTGCTTCTGCTGATCTTTTTGCTGCTGGTCCTGCTGCTGTTTATCTTTGTCTTGCTGGTCCTGCTTTTGCTGGTCTTGTTGCTGTTGATCTTTATTCTGTTGGTCTTTCTGGTCCTGGTTTTGCTGCTGCTTATCCTTCTGGTCTTGCTTCTGTTGGTCTTTCTGGTTTTGCTGCTGCTTCTGCTGGTCCTTGTTCTTCTGGTCTTTCTGGTCCATTTGCATTTTCTTCTGGTTCTTTTTCATCATTTCTTCAATATCTTTTATTTTTTTGAGCGTGAACTCGTAATTATATTTTGAGTCAATGTCCGACGGCGCCAGCTCAATAGCTTTTTTGTAATGCTCCGCGGCTTCGTTATAGTCGCTCAAGGCACCGGCCGGATCGTTTTTCTCTTTTGTCTGGCCGAGACGGAATTTGCTGTTACCCGCGTTATATATGGCTTTCCCTTCCACGTCCTTATTTTCCGAGCCGAAGGACGCAAGAAAATCGTCAAAAGCCCCCGTAAAATTCCCAGTACGATAAAGCGCTGCCCCTCGGTTATACTGTATCACCGGATCATCCGGCTTGACGGCGATGGCCTCGTCATACTTCTTCAAGGCCTCGTCGAATCTGTCGTTTTTATACAGTTTGTCCGCCTCTCTCACCTCACCCACAGCCGACACGCCATGCGCCGTTGAAGCAAAAGGAAAAAGAACCAAGCACGTAAAAATCATATATGCGAGTTTAGTGTTTGACGGACGGGGCCTGCCGCTCGGGTCCCTGCGGTTCTCCGCGTCCGCCTTCGGCGGACTTGTGCGCTTCCTCGGGACCACTCGCGTCACCCGTCCATCAATTGTGGAGTTTTTGTGAAACAGTGCCACGCCTCTATTACTCCTTATTTTTCCCTCTGGCTTTCTCTCTTTTCTTATCCCCTAAAAACAATTCCGCAACAAGAAAGACTATCGCGATCGAGACAGGTATCGGGAACTGATCGTTATATCTTTTCTCCATCCTGCTCTTAAGCTCTTCCTTTTCGATCTTCGCAAGTTTCTGATCATAGATCACATCCAGCCCGAACTCCAGGGACGTCGCCCTCACGTACGTCCCGCCGGTCGCGAGGGCAATTCTCTGGAGCGTCTCCTCGTCCAAACGCGTCTTGACGGTGGTCCCGCCATCGTCCTTAAGGAACGACATCTTCCCCGTCGCCTCGTCCCTTATCGGTATCAACTCCCCATCCGCCGTCCCTATCCCGACACAATAGATCGTTATACCATCAGCTTTCGCTTTTGCGACGGCCGCGTCCACACCACCTTCCAGGTCCTCGCCGTCGGTTATAATGATAAGCACTTTGTGCTTTGTCTTTCCTTCCTCATAACTTTTCGTGGCAGTGTAGATGGCGTTGGAGATGGATGTCCCTCCCACCGGTATGGTGTTCGCGGCCACATCCCTCAGCATAAGAAGGAACCCGCCATAATCAAGGGTGAGGGGGCATTGAAGAAAAGCGGTCCCCGAAAAAACGATAAGCCCGACCCTGTCTCCTTTAAGCTTCCTGATAAAATCCCTTATGGCCATCTTGGAACGCTCAAGCCTGTTCGGGCGCACGTCCTCAGCAAGCATACTGTTGGAACTGTCCAGCGCGATCAGTATATCTATCCCCTGCCGTTTGACCTCCTGCCAGCTGAAACCCCACTGTGGACGGATAAGAGCGGTTATCACCAGAAATATCGCCGCCGTTATGAGGAACACTTTGAGCTTTTTCTTCCGCATGTCCGTGTTCCCGGTGATCTCGGCAAGAAGCCCTTTATCGGCGAATTTCTCGAGCGCAGACCGCCTGGCGCCGCCGCACCACACGTAAAAGAGCACCACAAGCGGCACGATCCAGTATAATCCCGCGAGATATAACGCCCCAAATCTCATTAAGGTATCCTCCTGAAAAGCGTATTATTAAGTATCATCTCCGCGAGCAGCAAAAAGAGCGCAGGGAAAAGGAACACCCCGAAAAGCTCCTCGTACTGGTTATACCCGACCTCTTCTATTTTGACCTTTTCCAGTTTATCGATCTCGTTATAGATCTCCGCCAGCGACGCCGTATCTGTGGCCCTGAAATATTTCGCGCCGGTTATTCCGGCGATGTTCTTCAGCAGGTCCTCGTCGATCTCTATCTCGACCTGTTGCAGAACGGTCTCGCCGAACATGTCCTTTACGGGGTACGGCACGAGCCCTTTCGTGCCCACACCGATCGTGTATACCCTGATACCAAGGGCCTTGGCCGCTTCCGCGGCGGAAAGAGGAGATATTTTCCCCGCGTTGTTCCTCCCGTCGGTAAGAAGGATAATGATCTTGTCCTTCGCTTCGATGTCCTTCAATCTGTTGATCGCCGCCGTCATCGCCGACCCTATCGCGGTACCGTCCTCTATCATGCCTATCTGGACCCTCTCGAGGTTCTTGTCCAGCCATTCGTGGTCCAGGGTAAGCGGGCAGACGGTATACGCCAGTGATGCGAACGCGACGATGCCTATCTTATCGTTAGGCCGGTGAGCTATGAACTCTTCGACGACCGATTTCACGACCGTAAGGCGGTCTACACGATGCCCCCCCATCTCGAAATCCATGGCGTGCATACTGCCGGAACAGTCGACAGAGATCACTATATTTATGCCTTCGACGAATATACGGTTCTCTTCTATAGGTTTCTGGGGCCTCGCCAGCGCGAGAAGCAGGAAAACGAGGGCGAACGCCCTGACATATATCATCTTTTTCGCGAGAAATATCCGTACTGTGGGTTTAAGGGAGTTCACAAGGTCCTGGTTGGAGAACCTGATGGAGCTCCCGCTCCTCCCGGCCAGTTTTCTCGCGAAATGGACCATGAGCGGTATGAAAAGTATCAGTAAGATCACCCAGGGATACGCGAATCTCATTTTTTCTCCGCTTCGACGATCTCTTCAATGAATTTTGTCTGGTCGACGAGCGTCTCCGCCAGACGATAACTATCAAGCATCTCTATCGGTTTTGGCCCGTATTTGGCGAATTTCACCATATCGCAGTGCGTGAGAAAGGCCTTTAGTAATTTCCGCTGTTCTTCCGTGAAATCCCCCGCGACCTTTATGTATTCCAGGAACTCTTCCGTGGTCATTTCTGGGGCTTTACAGGAGAACCTGTTCTCGAGATAATGCCGCGTTATGTCCGAAAGGCGGATATAATATTCTTTTACCATCCCTTTGCCGGGCAGGTCTTCCTGTTTCAGTTTCGTCAATTCCTCGTACGCGATCTCATGCGCGGGCCTCTTTCTCCTCAGCGCCATTTCTCTTTCCAATTTTTTCTGCCGCCAGAGCCAAATGCCCATAACAGCCGCCACAAAAAGGAAAATGGCAGTAAACGCGGCAAGCCATCCGGTCCTTTTGAAAAAGGCCAGGCCTTTGATGTCCCTGATATCGGTCTCTTCGCCGGTAAGAAGGCTTTTCACCTCTACCGGTACCTGGTTCGTTTCCGCCGTATGCCATTCCGCCTCGCCGGTCTTCCTGTATTCGACTTTCAGAGGAGGGATAACATGCGTCCCCGTCGAATATATCCCCATAACATACGTGATCCCTTTTTCTTGTGCGCCGAACCTTCTGGGCTTGAGGGGAAGCGATCCCATGGAAGAAAAATCGCCGGTGACCTCGGGTTTCACGGGAAAATTCACGTCATACCCTGCGGCGTTCTCCGCCCTCACGTTGACGTTCACCCTGTCGCCGATAACGTATTCTTTTTCGTCCACCTCCGCCGTGAGTTTGAGCTCGCCGGCGGCAGAGACAGCTTGTATCGTCAGGCCCAGTAAAAAAAATGTGAGTAGTGTTTTTTTGAACATTTTAGATACCGTATAGCGTATATCGTATGTCGTATTTCGCATATCGTGGGTTTAACGAACTCTCGTCTAACCACGACATACTACATACGCTGTACGACATACGCATTTATCTTCTAACCAACCTTCTCTCCCTCATCCTGAAAAACCTTATGAGGGGTTCAACATATGACTCGTTGGTCCGTATATTTATCGTGTCGACGTTGATCGAATAAAAAAGTTTCTTTAACGCCGCGAAAGACCTTTCGGCGTTCTCGTTATAGGCCTTACGGACACGCGCGTCGGAAGTGTCCACAAAATACGCGAGGTCCGTCTCCGCGTCATGCAGGCGTACGAGCCCCGTGTGCGGCAAGTCGACCTCCGAAGGGTCCATCACGGTGACCGCGATGACATCATGCCTTTTGTTCGCTATGGCCAGCGTCTTCTTGAAATCCGGCGCAACAAAATCCGACACGATGAAAGTTATCGTACGCCTCCTCGTCACCCTCATAAGGTGCTCAAGGGCGCCGTTCACGTCGGTCTTGGATCCCAGGGGAACATTATACAGCGCCTCGCGGATGACCCTGAGGACGTGGCGGACACCTTTGCGAGGGGGTATGATCTTTTCCACGCGGTCCGTGAAAGTGATCATGCCCACTTTATCGTTGTTCTGCACCGCGGAGAACGCGATCACCGAGCAGAGTTCGGCGGCGAGATCGCTTTTCGTCCGTTCCTTCGTCCCGTAACGACACGACATGGAAACGTCGAGAAGGATCATTATTGTAAGCTCCCTTTCCTCGACGAATTTCTTGATGAAAGGCTGGCCCATGCGCGCCGTGACGTTCCAGTCTATGGAGCGTATCTCGTCGCCGGGCAGGTACTGACGCACTTCGTCGAACTCCATGCCCCTGCCCTTAAAGACGCTCTGGTACTGCCCCGCGAAAATATCGGTCACCTTGCGCGAGGTAGTGATCTGGATCCGGCGTACTTTTCGTACTACTTCTTTAGGAATCATAGTTCGTATGTCGTATTGCGTATATCGTATGGCGTATTTCGTATGTCGTATATCGCATGGCGTGGGTCTAACGAACTTTTGTTTAAGAACGACATACTACATACGACATACGCAGAACGCGCTCTTACGGTACTTCTATCTCCTCAAATATTTTTTTGATGATGTCCTCGGAATCTTTCTCTTCCGCTTCGGCCTCGTAGCTCGGTATGACCCTGTGCCGGAGGACATCGAGCCCTATGGATTTTACATCCTGGGGTGTCACGTAACCGCGCCTCTGGAGGAACGCGTATGCTTTCGCCGCGACCGTAAGATATATGCTCGCGCGCGGAGAAGCGCCGTACTCTATCATACCTTCATACTCTTTGAGGCCGTAATTCTGCGGCTCCCTTGTGGCAAAAACAATGTCGATGATGTATTTCTCGATCTTCTCGTCCATGTATATCTCGTTGACCACTTTTCTGGCGGCAAGTATCTTTTCCGGGGAAACGACCGGCGCGACATCGATCGTTCTGTCCGTAAAAGCCATTCTCTTGAGTATCTTGTGCTCTTCTTCTTTCGACGGATAACCGATATTGAGCTTAAGCATGAAGCGGTCCACCTGGGCTTCGGGAAGAGGATACGTACCTTCCTGTTCTATCGGGTTCTGCGTCGCGAGGACGAGAAAAGGCTCGTCGAGCTTGAACGTCTCGGACCCTATCGTCACCTGTCTTTCCTGCATGGCCTCAAGGAGAGCGCTCTGCACCTTCGCGGGGGCCCTGTTTATTTCGTCGGCAAGTATTATGTTCGCGAAGATCGGGCCTTTCTTGGTGGTGAACGCGCCGTCCTTCGGGTTGTAAACAAGAGTTCCGATAAGGTCGGCAGGCAGAAGATCCGGCGTGAACTGAAGGCGCTGGAATTTGGTGTTTATCGCGGAAGAAAGCACCTTCACCGACATCGTCTTGGCCAGCCCCGGGACGCCTTCGATAAGCACATGCCCGTTCGCGAGCAGCCCCACCAAAAGCCGTTCCACAAGATAGTCCTGCCCCACGATGACCTTCCTGATCTCCGTCAAAAGCGCCTCTATGAACACGCTTTCTTTCTGGACTTTTTCGTTTATCGCCGTAATGCCCTGAGACATTTTGACCTCCTCTTATATGCTATAGAATTTCGATCTGACTTTATATTAGCGTTGGAAAAAATTATACACCCCTGGGGGGATTAGGGCAAGTTAGTTCGCGACTCGTATTGCGTATTGAGTATTGAGTATTGCGTGTTGAGTATTGGGTATTATACCGATCTCAGGCAGCGCCGGACAGCCGCGCATCGTTCTGCCGGGTCATTGCCGCCAAACGCTTCAGCATGCGGAAGGAGCGTAAAGATAAGAGCGCCGTCTTTCTCCTCTATCCCGCCTATATTGAGGTCCGCGATGATCTTCGACACGTCCTCTAAGGCCTTTTCGTCAAGAAAACTGGCAAGTGTGATGGTCACCATCTCGACAAGCGGATAATACGCGTCTACCGGGAAATCCTTCCCGTTGACCTTCTCATTGATATAGACTTTATGGAACCTTTCCCCTCCGGCCACATTGTTCAGAACGGCCTTCTCGCTTTCCCTCGCGAACATGAAGATCTCACTTCCCCCGTCATTCCTGTATTGTGCAAGCTCTTTGCCTAACTTGTCCGACGGCCGGCGTACTATTATAAGATTCTTCAAAAGATGGCCGTATTTCGGGTCATTCTTCAAGCGTTCAAGTTCCGATATAAGCGCGAATGCTTTGTCCCCCCATACCCCGCCGAGGCCGCTCTCAAAAGCGAGAACTGTCTTTTTTGAAAGAGAATGCGAGATCGCGGATTGGACAAGACATTGCCCCAGGGCATCGGGGACCCTGATGTCCTTAAGAAAAGGCTTCTCCTTTTTGGCAGCCATGCCGCCTGAGGCGTCCAAAGCTTCTTTTTCTTCTTTGCGTTTAACGGCCTGATATCGCAATTTCCGGAACATTTTCTGCATACGGGGCATATAATTTTTTAACAACTCGGACTTGATCAACTCTGTTCTGAGTTCGTCCTCGAGTATTTCCTTGTACCGCAGAACGCTTAACACGTTCTCATGTTCCATTTTTAACACCACGTCATCTATCAAGGACCCTATTTCCATGTCCTCTACGTGCCTGAGGAATTCCGATACCCTGCTCCTGACATCGTTCCCGATAATGTCAGGCCTTGACTTGCTGATCTCCTGCATGGCCATAAAAGTGAGCACCCAGGATATTATCTCTTCCTTGGCCTTCAAGACCATCACCCGCTCATAAAAGTCCCTGTCCTTCACACTGCCTATATCTTCGATCTTCTCCGCCTCAGCGTTATTGGCGTCGAACTTCGGAAAAATCTGCCGGGCCATTCTGTGGCCAAATATCTCATGGAGTATATCTATCTCCTTGATACTCTCTCGCAGGGAAAACCGTCCGTCCTTGTCCTCTTCTAAAGCGCTCCTGTCGACAAGAAGCCAGACCTTGTCCGGTTTTGGCTTGTACAATTTGACACGGAACCGCGGCGGGATCTCCAGGTCCCCCATTTCTTCGCTGAGTTTTTTGTTCAATTTCCCGCTGTCCACAAAAACCACTCGTTCCGGCACAAACAAATATGTGAGCCAAAAAAAGTCAAGACATTCGCCCAAGAACCTCTTTATCTCGGCTTCCAGCCCGGGGCATTCGAACGCGGTCGCTTTTATGAGCTTATCGTCGAGCTCCGCGCGTTCTTTCGCTGACGCCGCCGCCAGTTTGGCCACTTTGGCAAACGGTCTTTCCGGGGCTGCGGCGAGAGAATCAAGGAATATCCGTACATTTTCCAACATCCGGCTTCTGGCGACATTCTCATCCAGGTAAAGGTTCCTTATCCCAAGATGGAACATGTCCGTCATGGTCGAAACGCTTATCGGTACGATATTTTTTCTGGGGGTAAGCCAGTGATATATGGCCGGCGAAGTGATTATGGCCGAAGGAACGTTATGGACACCGCTCGCGAGATGGCTGAAACCCGTATCAAGCGTAACGACGGCGCTTGTGACATAAAGGATATCATGTATGACCGGATACAACGGGGTACGCGGCAGGACTATCTCGTTGCCGTTAGAGAACCCTTCTTCATTCAGCCTTTGTCTGACGCCTTTTATAACTTTGTCCAAATAACCAAGTTCGTCCATCTCTCCGCCGTGTGTGAAAACTATATAGGAATTTTTCAATTTTTTTATTATTTCGGCTATGATATGCACCCACTCACCTTCGGACACCCTATGCAACTGCGTGACCGCGTAAACGTTCACAATTACTATTTTCTTGTTTGGATCGAACCGGCAGCCGTATCTATTTGACCTGTTGTATATCCCTTCCAGAACGTGCAGGCCTCTTGCCACTTCCAGCGCCGTAGGCATAACGGACGGCAAGTTTTCCGCGTCAATATCCAGACCAAGAAGACGGCACATCTGGATGGAGATCAGCCACCCTCCGGCTATAGTTCCCGTTTTTGAGCCTATGACACTTTTCTCCATGGTCATGATATTACTGTAAAACCAGTCGCGTGACTCTTTGTCCTGACTATCCACATAATATTCCTCGGCGTCGGGAGAAATAAATGAATAATCCATGTCCCCAGGATACCCGTCAAAACCGTAGGCACTTAACTTTGTCGTGGGGGCAAATAGACCAAAAACGTAAGGGAGGGCACCGCTACTTTTGTCCTTTCCGCCCACGTACTTATTTCTGTACACCCTATGCAGCACGGGAACGATACTCAAGTCAAATATCATAGTTATGTCCCGCTCCTTCACAAAATTTTCCACCCACTCAAAAGTTTCTATCCTTTTCTCAAACGCAAAGTCTTTATAATGGATCGCCTCTACGCGGCCATCGAACATGCCGGGCTTAAAGAGCTCCGGAAAGCCGGATACGACATAGATCTTCGAATGTTTGTACTTCCCCATCAACCCGGAAACGAGAGGCCACACGTCCATAACGGTCTCTCCCAGTTTTGGAAAAGTGGACTTTCTTCCCAGATAAACGAGTATATTTTTCACGTTGTTAGGGCCTATTTGGTCCAACGGTCTTCTGACTATCCTCTTCTGTTGTCCTGTACCGGTGTCTGTTACGGTGTGGAAATCGAACTTAACATTACCCGCGGGAGATACTTCTCTTTCTTCAGCAACGACCGGACCGCCTTGACAGGGCACACGCCCATATGAATTGGCGTTTCCCCAGGCCTTCCTCAAATATTCTATCAGTTCCGGGTGCTCGGCCGCCCAGTCCCTTAGTGAATGGCTGTCAATGGGCATCTCAAAAGCTTCTTTCATCCTTCTCGCTATGAGACCCCGATCATCCACTACCGTATCAAATTCCGGTATAGACGCGAACGCTCTCTTGGATTGGGCCGTCGCCGTACCAATAATGTGGTATCCCTCATACTGGGGCCTGTTCAAAAGATATTTAAGAAGCGCCCTTCCCTTTCCCTTCGACGGCCGGAAATTCGGATAGAACACCTCGACCACTATCGTTTTCAGTTCCGGGATGACAAGGAACGCAACATTGGACCCAACGGCCGGGTTCTGGTGCCGGCGCGTGATAATAACTCTATTCTCCTCGGCGCCGATATCCTTCCGGACATTCTTCACGATATCAAATTCATACCCCTCCTCAAGAAAGTCCTCTGGAGAAAACTCCTTTTTTTCACTTTCCGCATGCTCCTCTTCCCTGTGGAAGACATCTATCTTTCCTGTCGGGCTTATTTTTACGCGATAGTTCGAGATCCTGCCTGCACTGCGGTCCACAACCTTGCAGGGAAGCGTTAAAATACCATCCTCATACCTTTTCTTCTCAAAATCCATTACCAAACGGGTCTTCTTATCGGCACTTGTGTTAAGAACCAATTCGAGGTCCAATAGATCAAGAGCCTTCCTGGAAAGCGGTCGGATTATATATTCAAGATTAGATTCTATAAGCATCTTGTCGTGCTTAAGAACACCCGCTACTTCGGAGTTGAAAGGAGAAGGAACCTGTAAAAGACACGGCGCGCCGGACTCCATAACGCAGACGGCGGCATCCTCACCCGCCACCATCCCCAAACAGAGCGCCAGGACAACGATAATTTTAAATTTGTTGATAAAAAAACTTTTCACTTGGTTACCATTCCCTTATGCAGTATTCATCGGCTCGTCCAGAAAAACTCAGTTGTGTTTAGCTTAACATTATAACATAATACTCTAATTTCTACAAGAGAAACAATATGAGAGAAACCGGAGATTGACTAAGCTTGATATGTATAACATCCGACATACATTTACTCACCTAGCACCCTTTTTCAACATATCACCTAATAATCACATCTATATTGTCACCTTTCAAATGCCATTTTTTGATGTCTAACGGTCTACTCATGTGGTGTTTGGGTAAAAGATCGCATCCTGTACATTTTTGATTTTTCTGAATGAAATTGAAATATTTGCTTTTTTGTTAAAAATACAAAAGTAACAAAAACTGGCTTCTTTTTCCGGAGTCACAAGGTAGACTATTAAGTGAGGATAAAGTAAGATAATTTTCTACAAAATTCACTTTATTTTACACAAAGGGATAGAGTTTTTGTATGTACACTTTGTAAATAACTTTAACCAAAGGACGTTAAAGTGAATACCTGCCGGGTTTACATGGTCGTGATATTAGCAACGGTCATTCTTGCCTGTGGGTGGATAGATCCAGCCTGTGCCGTGAATAATAAGATATGGGAAGTTTCCGCTGACGGAGACTGGGACACCGCGTCTAACTGGTCTCCGGACGGCTATCCCACCAGTAATGACAACGCCATGATAGGTGTCACCGGGCACGGAATGGGGCGTACTGTAACCTTGAACAGTGCACGGGATTGCTATGCTCTTTTAGTCGGATACAACCAGTCCGAAAGTGACATAGACGGCTATCTAGATATGGGCGCTGACGGGGACCTTGTCGCGTACAATGCGAGTTATGTCGGATATGCCGGCGACGGTTGGATGCGGCAGCGATCAGCCGGCAATACTGTAGACTTCGACGGCGGGCTCGTTATTGCGCAGGAAGCCACTTCCTCGGGCTATTACTATCTTGAGGGTGGTAATTTAGATTCGCCTTGGACATATGTTGGGGTTGACGGAGACGGATATTTCACTCATTCAAGCGGTACGCATAACGCTACCAGTTTTGTTTCTATCGGAAGTCATAGCGGTTCCAATGGAATGTATGATATGAGCGGCGGCGTGTTGAATACGGGCATTCTATACGTAGCACAGTTAGCTAACGGCACCTTCACACAGAGTGGTACAGCAGATGTTAATCCTTCGAGCAGTGTTTTGATGGCCGAATACGCCGGATCCTTGAGCGAGTACCACATGAACGGCGGTACGCTCGATACGCCGCACATATACTTGGGATATGCCAGTACGGCCACCTTTACACAGACGGACGGTACCGTGTCCGTAAATGCTGCTTTGCACATAGCCACACAAGCCGATTCAGAAGGAACATTTAATCTTAACGGAGGGGAACTTATCTCTGCAGGTAATATTAGCGGAGGTGCCGGTAACAGTTACCTGAATATAGACGGAGGAACGCTTACCTTTAACGGCAGCACGATCGACGTGACCGGGTTCGCGCTTGGGAGAGGGACTGACACGACAGGCAGCTTCACCCTTTCTAACGGAAAGACGCTTACAGTTTCTGCCGATATGGTCTTAGGCGATGGCGGCTCAGGAACGTTCACTCAAAACGGAGGAGACGTGAACGTGGAAACTAATATGCTCATGGCCGTTTCCGCCGGCAAAACCGGCGATTACGTTCTTAACGCGGGAACGCTTGATATCACCGGCAGTATCGCATTGGGGATCGAGGGAACCGGCACGTTCACACAGGACGGCGGGGACGTAACGATCGGCGATCAGATCTTCATAGCGGATTCCGCCGGTTCTACGGGTACGTATTCGCTTAGCGCAGGCACTCTTGCGGTCACTGAAAGTATCAGAGTGGGATATTATGGTGCTTCCGGCACGTTCACACAAACCGGAGGAAGCGTTACCACGATCAACGGAGACATCTCTATTGGAGTAGATACTTCGGCAAGCGGAGAATACACACTTGTCGACGGCACGATCATCGTCGGAGCGAATATGCATGTTGGGAATTTTGGCACAGCTGTCTTTACTCAAAGCGGCGGTACCTCTACAATAACGAACACGATCTACATAGCGGAAGCTTCCGGGTCCAACGGTACGTACAACATGCAGGGAGGGGTCCTTAACGCTAACACGATCCACTTCGTCGACGGAACGGGCGAATTCAATTTTACCGGGGGTACGCTTCATGTGGTCAATTACAACGGTACCCTGCATCAGGAGGGGACCTCTACCCTCGCGCCCGGGTCTTCACCCGGGATCACGAACATATCCGGGGATTATCTTTTAGATGCGGGTTCTTTCCTCGCGCTTGACATATGGGGAGAAACTCCCGAGAGCGAATATGACGTGGTATATGTCACGGGGAACGCCACACTGGACGGGACCATTCTTATCGATCTCGGATCGTTCGTCCCGCCCGAAGAATCCTATTTTGACGTGCTGCACGCCGCGGAGATAACGATAGGCGGAAATTTCTCCGTTCCGGCAGGATGGACCTACTCCATAGAGCCCGGGTCTGACATATTAAGGCTGTCGATGAACGGATCGAGCGTTCCGGAGCTTCCGGCGGGAACGGCTGCGCTGCTCAGTATGTTAGCTGGTATTTTAATAGTTTGCGGCAGAAAAATCCGATTGCGCTATATAGTCGTGTTCATAATGGCCGCAGGTATTCTGTTATTCGGAGCGCCGGCAACACATGCCGACACTTATTCGGCTACTGTTATGGCAGATAACCCCCTCGCCTACTGGAGGTTCGGTGAATCTGGCGGTTCTACCGCGTATGACGCCAGCGGCAACAACCTGAATGCCACGTATAGTGGTGTTACATTGGGTGAGGCCGGCATCATCAGCGGTAACACTGCCATATTGTTCAACCCCGCGGAAGGCGATGTGGTACGATACACCGCATCGGGGCTTTATCCGGGTACAGGGTCATGGACGATGGAAGTATGGACCAAGATCCCTGCTACTATCAGCAACACCGGCGTTATCATCTGCTATTCTCCAGGAGGATATGCATTTGGGCTTCCCAGCTCTTATGTTATGAATGTCGGTGCTTCGGGTATCCCGAGTATATGGATCAGGGATGTCAATAGTAATTCCCTTGGCATTTCTGCTTCTTCAGGGATAGCGGATGACGAATGGCACCACCTTGTCGGGGTCATCGATCGGACAAACAATATGTTAAATCTTTATGTTGACGGCGAACTGGCAAATAGCGGGTCCATCGCTTCGTTAGGATCGATAAACGATGGTGCTTATCCTGTTGATATGGGAATGCGATACACTTTCTACTCAGGCTGGCTGGAACCTTTCAAAGGCACTATGGATGAAATGGCGATCTATAACAGCGCCCTTTCATCTTCTGATATAACACAACATTACCTTGCCGGAACGGGAGCGGTTCCGGAACTTCCGGCAGGAGCGGCTGCGGTGCTGAGTTTGCTGGCGGGAGCTTGGATGGTAGTTGGGAAACGGATAAAGTGCCAAGTACCATGTATCAAGTAGCAAGGGTTAGACGGGGCTATATCGTAACTTGCTACATGGTACTGGTCGCTTGGTACTGAATATCAACAAGGTGGAGAAACATGCGAATCAATCGGGCTGTGATACTGACGGCAATCATCCTGTTTTTCGGGGTGTCCGGGAACGCGCATGCCTCAAGCGACCTTAACAACGATGGGTATCCGGACATAGTAGTCTCGAATAATTCTAACGGCTCATCGTTTAACATCAACTCTACTATTTACTGGGGCGCGGCGTCGAACCCATATTCAACAAGTACCCCGCTCGCGACCCATGGCGCATATGGTAATTCTGTGGCCGATCTCAATAATGACGGTTATCAGGATATCGTGTTCTCGAATTTACATAATGATTCGTCGTTTAACACTAACTCCGCGATCTACTGGGGCGCGGCATCGAACCCGTATTCAACGAGTACCCCGCTCGCGACCCATGGCGCAGAGGGTAATTCCGTTGCCGATCTCAATCATGACGGTTATCTGGATGTTGTGTTCTCCAATTATTCCAACGATTCATCGGTTAACATCAACTCTACAATTTACTGGGGGGCGGCGTCGAACCCATATGCCACAAGTACCTCGCTCGCGACGTCCAGCGCAGACGGTAGTTCTATTGCCGACCTGAACAATGACGGTCATCTTGACATAGTATTCGCGAATTTCTGGAACGGGTCATCGTATGACATTAACTCTACAATTTATTGGGGGGCGGAATCGGATCCATATACAACAAGTACCCCGCTCGCGACCCATGGCGCACACGGTACTTCCGTAGCCGATCTCAACCACGACGGGTATTTGGATATTGTGTTCTCAAATAATCGTTACGGTTCGTTTAATACCAACTCCGTTATTTACTGGGGGGCCGCGTCGGATCCATATTCCACGAGTACCCCGCTTGCGACTTCCGGCGCAGCGGGCAATTCCATAGCTGACCTGAACAACGACGGTTATCAGGATATCGTATTCTCAAATTATAACAACGATTCATCGTTTAACATCAACTCTACTATTTACTGGGGAGCGGCGTCGAACCCATACTCAACGAGTACGCCGCTCGTGACCTCCGGCGCAACGGGCAACACCGTAGCTGATCTTAATCTTGACGGATATCTGGATATCATGTTCGCGAATGTTTTTAATGGATCATCGGGTAACATCAATTCTACTATTTACTGGGGTGCTGCATCGAACCCATATTCAACGAGTACTTCGCTCGCGACCTCCGCCGCGGTGAGTATGTCTGTGGCAGGGAGTCCTCTTTTGGACGCGAGTTCAGGTTATGGCTCGGTGATCCCATTATGGGTGACCGAAGGCGGATACAATTACGCGGAACTAACATCCCCTGTGTATCAGCTAATAGCTACTAAATATTATACCTTAAATAGCGGTGCGCTTGTTCTGTCGGATGAAGACATTGCAAAGCTTACGGCATTCTATTTTGATGCGGACCCGGCCGCCACGCTGGATATTGGAGGACTTACATGGAGGTATTTCAGCGGTGATCAGGGCGGCGGGCATAGTTTTGGTGACACCTGGTACAACAATGGGACTTACTATTTTTACATGAATAGCGGGCTTGAAGGCGGTCCTCTCGGAGCGGTTCCGGAACTTCCGGCAGGAGCGGCTGCCCTGCTGAGTTTGTTGGCAGGAGCTCGGATGTTAAAAAAGAGGGGGACAATATGAAGAAACTACTGATCTGTATCGCAATGTTGATTGTTGTCTCCTTATCTATTACGACGGCGGAAGCGGCACTTTTTGAGGGATTAGGTGATCTTGCCGGGGGAAGCCATGCAAGCTACGCCCGCAGTGTTAACAGCGACGGTTCGGTTGTTGTTGGATATGGGACCTCAGCCAGCGGCACTGAAGCGTTCAGATGGACCGAGGCAGGCGGCATGGTCGGACTTGGCGAACCTGCAGGGGGAACATTCGGCAGCTGGGCCAACGGCGTTAACAGCGACGGTTCCGTTGTTGTTGGGTACGGAAGATCGTCCATCGGACAAGAAACATTCCGATGGACACAGGCAGGCGGCATGGTCGGATTGGGCGAACTTGCCGGCGGAGGTTCTGCCAGTCTCGCTTATGGCGTTAACAGTAACGGTTCAGTTATTGTCGGATATGGATCCTCCGCTTACGGTACTGAAGCGTTCCGATGGACACAGGCAGGCGGCATGGTTGGATTGGGAGACCTTCCGGGAAGTACCTTTTTCAGCAACGCCTACGGTGTTAACAGCGACGGGTCCGTTGTTGTCGGATACGGAAGATCTGTCAACGGCTATGAGGCGTTCAGGTGGACAGCGGCAGGCGGTATGACAGGATTGGGGGACCTTACGGGAGGAGACTTTGAGAGCTACGCCTATGCAGTTAACAGCGACGGGTCCGTTGTTGTCGGACAGGGAGACGGATCTGTCGGCTATGAAGCATTCCGATGGACACAAGCCGGCGGCATGGTAGGTTTGGGGGACCTTGCAGGAGGAAATATCGCAAGTGTCGCCTACGGTGTTAGCGGCGACGGTACCATAGTTGTCGGGAAAGGATATTCTACCACCTATGAGGCGTTCATCTGGGACGCGACTAATGGAATGAGGAGCTTAAAAAGCGTCCTTCAAAACGATTATGGTCTTGATCTTACAGGCTGGACGCTGACTTCGGCCAACGGCATAAGCTCGGACGGCCAGACTATAGTCGGGTATGGCACAAGTTCGAACGGAACGGAAGCATGGGTGGCATATCTTGGTTCCAGCGGTGTAGCGCCGGAACTTCCGGCGGGGGCGGTTTCGGTACTTAGCATATTGGGGGGCGTTATGGTGTTGAGCGGCAGGTGGAGACATGTCCATAAAAATTAAAAATCACAAGATCAGCATCGTGATCGTCCTTGCAGTTCTCTGCATGGCGGTGATGGTTTTTGCTGATCAAGTGGATGCGAGTCTCGTGGGCTATTGGACATTGAATGAGGGAACTGGTACGATCGCCCATGATTTTACCGTGAACGATCATGATGGTACAGTGTCCGGCACTGCTAATTGGGTCGATGGAAAATTTGGCAATGCTTTCAGTTTTAGCGGAAGTAACGATATCCTTGGGACTCTTCCTTCGTATACTGTCCGTTCAATAGGATTCTGGTTTAAACCGAATTCAAACATTACTTCGGGGAGCGGCGGTCAACTTGCATTGACATTGAGAATTGGCAATACTGGCGACTATTTTGATATCGGGTTCGGGAATGTGACATCAAGTATATCTGGTGAAGTGATTACCATTATGCATGATTCAAACGGAAGGTCATGTGTCATGGGATCGAGCGTTCCGACGATATCCGGTAATGTGTGGCACAGGTTGGACTTTATATGGGTTTCAGAGCAGTCCCAATATTATGTTTATTTTGACGACCCAGCGTACTCAAAACCGACAACTGTTCCTGCTCAGAATATACACGCGCCACTGCTTACCGATACCAATAGAATAGAGATCGGATGTAACAGTTTCAATGGAATGATCGACGATGTCGCTATCTGGAGCGATCGTTTGAGCAGTTCTGATTTTCAACAGATCATGAATTTCAGCGCAGGGGCATACAATTTTCTTAAAACAGACAGTCTTTTTGAATATGACACAACAGAAATGGCCAGTCTCTATAATGTTTACGAGTCACATTTGGGCACAACGAACATCGGGGGTAAAGACTGGACATATTTTGCGTCTGACCCTGCATGGGTGCTGGCGATAGATCCCGATCCGCAGGCAGGGGAATATTTTGTGGATAATGCGACGGGGAACTATTATATAAAACTGGGTTCTGGGGTAGGATCTCCTCTTGGTGGAGCGGTTCCGGAGCTTCCGGCGGGAGCGGCTGCGATGCTAAGTTTGTTGACAGGTATCAGGATCGGTTCAAGAACAATAGAGCGGGTCAGGCAGAGGTCCGTTTAAATAAAAAGCCCTGTCGATCAACGGCCGGGCTTTTTATAAATATTCACTCAAAAATAGTGCGGTTAGAGAAAGAAGTGTCTAGTACTATTTACCCTAGTATCCGACGCTGTACGAGTATGATGTGCCACCGCTCCCCGACGGGCTTATCACATTTTCTTCCTCGGTGCCGCCCTCGTTGTCTTTTTTTGTCTCATCGAGGTCACCCGGATCCAGGTCATTCAGCGCCTGGTCTCCCTGCTGCTGAAGATCTTCGTTCGGTTCCCCGCCGTTCGGAGCCACGACCGCCACCCAGGCGTTCCATATCGCCAGTTCGTTCTCGGTCAATTCCGCTGGCGGCGTAAGGTTCCCGTTCTGGTCAACGCTCGCGCTCCAACCTTCGGGTATCGTTACTTCGGCGCTGACGGGGTTACCCGACGCGTCAAGGCCGGTCACATACACTTTGTCCTCAAAAGCCATAGCGACCGTCATATTGTTGATATAGTCTACGCCCATCCCTGATCCTCTTATGGCGCAGACCGCGGTAGGTGTTTTCACGCTGAAAGTCGAGCCTCTTTCAAGATTGTCGAACTTGGCAAGAACAGACCCCTTCACAAGATCGAGTGAAGACGCTTTCACAACAGCGATCGTGTTCTCTTTTATCTCAGCAATATTAAGACCCGCGGCGTCATAAATAATGTTAGTTGTGGAAGCGGGCCCTGTTTTCAATTTGGCACCCGTGGCGAGTTTCATCCCGGGAAAGGCTTTCGTCCAGTTCCCATCACCTTTTACATCTACCTGTACGTCCCCTGTTATCGACAGAATGGACACTTCAAAAGCCTTGTCGACAGCCGCACGGACCGTCACGCAAGACCCGCAAATAAAGAACATGGCCGCTATCATAAAAACATATTTTCTCATCACTACTCCTTATTTAAAAAATTTTTGGGGAACTATATTGGCGTGTGATTTTGCATAAAGATTATCACCCGATGTGTCCATTTTGTCAATCGATAAACTGCGGGCGGGCTTGACTCGTGGCCCCTATAGGGCATTGAGTAGGTGGTGCGTAGTTCGTGGTACGCAGTGCTAAGAAGAATACTTTTCTGCGTATTTGTCGAGTAAGGCGCGGATGAGTTTCTGGTATTTTGTGTGGTGTTTGTTCGCGGCGCGCTTAAAGAAATCAACGCTCGCCTCGTTCAGCATTATCGTCACCTTTACCGTGCGCTCGGGAAGAACAAGTTCTTCAGGGGGCGGCAAAAGATCGTCCACCCGCTTCATCTTGCCTATGGGTTTATCTATGTCATACGTCTTCTTTTTCATAATGCCTTGCCCCCTTTCTCCAGCGTCCAGCCCCGAATATCCTTATTATCCCATCCCTGTAAGTGAACCTTACGGTAAGGATATCTTCCCCGACCCTTCCCACACAGAAAAATCTTGGTTCCCTTTCGCTATGCTTCGAATCAACATATATCTTCCTCTCTGTGTCCTCAAAAGCAGACGCGGCCGTCGTAAAATCTATCCCATGCTTACGGATATTAAGCTCTTCTTTCGTCGGGTCCCACGCAAAACTGCCGCGAACTTCCTTCATTTAAATTATACCCCTTCCCTGAATTTTGTCAATATAATTATCCATACTTTTATACATATAATTGCTCCGAAGCCCTATCCAATCAAAGGGCGGAGAAACCCCGCCACCTGCAAGCCCTACCATAAGAGACACCTTGAGAAGGGATTTTCTTTCAAAAAATTAATACCGTGACTCGCAAATGAGGTGTCGGGCATGTTTTGATACAAGCCATCTCCTTGACGAGAATTTTGGGGGACGCGAGTGGTCCCGAGGAAGCGCACTATTCAATACAAAAGTACCAAACTAAAATCAAAAAAATAACTAACCAATTTATCTTTCCCCCGCAACAGAAACGGCATTCCGTGGGTGGCAGATATGTCATTCGAGCACGATCTTTCGCGCGCAGAATGACATATCTGACAGTTACAATGATTCGTTGTGTCCTCCTCCCCCAAGGTAAACTTGGGGGAAGGTCAGGAAACCTAAAAAGGAGGACACATGGATATGATAACAATTGGCGTGGATTTTCACAAGAGGACATCGTC
>Ga0302252_1000111_pt1 | contig 101804 bp, 86 predicted proteins | sample AAG_RA_Leu_MG_FD_193511 | JGI IMG/M metagenome (GOLD analysis project Ga0302252, IMG submission 193511) | Enriched activated sludge microbial communities from anaerobic digester in WTTP, New Holstein, Wisconsin, United States - AAG_RA_Leu | ecosystem: Engineered > Bioreactor > Anaerobic >... | reverse complement strand
TAGTCGAGAAGGTGAAGACCCTCGAGAAGAACCACGGCTACGATGCACAGAAAGACGAGTACACAGACATGTTCAAGGCCGGAATCGTAGACCCTGTGAAGGTTACGCGCTCTGCACTGCAGAATGCGGCCAGCATTGCGGCGATGGTTCTCACCACAGAGACTCTCGTATGCGAGAAGCCGGAGAAGGAAAAAGCGATGCCGATGCCAGGTGGCGGAATGCCTCCGGGCGGAATGGACATGTACTAGGCCTCAGGCCTGATACAGGCAACTGATATCAAAGAGGGCGAGCAATGCTCGCCCTCTTTTTTCGTTTTCGGCGCCAAAGGGTCAGTTTATCGGTATCGTCACGAACTGGTTCTGCACCGTGGACTTGGAAGGCCAGCTGTTCTGCCCTCTGAACCAGACCTGCAGAAGGTTCTCTGCAGGAATGTAGTTTATCATCTCAATCGTCCAGTCGTTGTACAGGTCTCCGGATAATGCGAACGGGCCTGGATTCTGGCTCCAGTATGAAGACATGATATCTCTCAGATCGGCCATCGAGAGCTTGGTATCTGGCGCGCCCTTCTTGTCCAGGAGGCTCGTCATGAGCTTCCATCGCTCTGAGTTGTATTTCTGGCCGGTACAGCTGTCAGGCTGCCCTTCCAGCAGGAAGGCGTTGACAGATGCGATCGTCGTCGAATAGCTCCATGTGACGCCGCTCTGCAGAGTCGAATCGGAGTATCTTATCGCGCGCCTGTAATTGCTTCCGTTCTTCGTCGCCATGCAGTTCTCTACCTGTAAGGCGGAGCCGGTGTCGGCTATGGTGATGGCGTGCGATACCGCATACTTCTTCGAGCTGTCGATCATGTAATTGGCTACGGCGCCTGCGCTGGCCTGATCTTCCATCGCCTTCCTGAGATCGAATGCGTATGATCTGCATCCCGATGAGCTGTAGGTCGTCTTTTCGACAGTAGAGTCAATCAGCGCGCTGAACACCCTGGTTTTACTGTTTATTCCGGTTACGCAGCAGAGCTGCCCGAGCGTGCCCATCAGGATGACCTTGTGATCAGAGTACTTCAGCTCGACGACCTGCTGCAGGGCCGCGAGGCCGTCGCCTGAGCCGGTGTACATGTCCAGGTTCCTGTGCACGATTGTCTCGCCTGTCTTCGAGGCTGCGCCCCAAGCCGCCATTGTGCTGCAGCACGTCGTCCTCGCGACATCAGGGAGGAGATTCTCAGTCCATATCATGTCGCTCACCTTCATCGAAGGCCCGTGCTGGACCTGCACCGTTTCGCCGTCCGCGACGAGTGAATCGACGAGCCCGTCTATCTCTGATACGTAATCTGAATCCATGCCCGTCTTGATGTCTCCAATCCTGCTGGATATGGTCTCGTCGCTAAGGTTCACAGCCGACTTTACCGAGCCGAGATATGTCGCAAGCGCTGTGGTATACTGCGGGCAGACATCTCTGATGCAGTTGCCGAAGTCCCGGCCGATCTGCCTGCGCGGGCTCCCTGTGGTCATATCGATCGTGACGTGATAATAAAAGCCGTCACAGGCTGTTACTTTCTTCATTGTGGCGGCTCCGTGGGAAGTCTCGGTCACCGCCGTGGCCGATGTGGTGGTTGTGCCGCCTGATGTCGCAGTGCTGGTTGAAGTCGTCGTGGACAGCGATGACTGGGAAGATCCCGACGAGTAGTCCGAGACCCCTCCGCCGCCGCCTGACCCTCCGCCGCAGCCGACTGTCAAAAGGCATAAAAATAAGACTGCTGTCAAGTATATTGCTCTCATGGACATCTCCTTTGTATGATTCTTTGTTGTATCTGCAGTCATTCAATATGCTCGAGGGGCCAGGCTCATTTCACGGCCCTCGAAAGCTAGTCCTCATATTTGTATCCCACCCCCCTTATCGACTGTATCAGCGAGGCAGGCACGCCCAGTTCGAAGATCTTCCTGCGGAGATTCTTGATGTGGATGTCGGTGGCCCTGGTGTCGGCGGCCCTGTCGCCTTCGGTGAGGCAGAACTGAAGCTCGTCGCGGGTGAAGGTCCTCCCCTGCCTGCTCATCAGGTTCTTCAGTATTGCAAACTCAGAGCCGGTAAGCGTAATGGAGGAGCTTTTCGAGCAGAGAGTCCTGCTCTCAAGGTTGAGCGTCAGGTTGTTGGAGCGGATCAGCGCGTTTTCATAAGCCTGCTGCCCTGTCACATCGAACTCGATTCTTCTGAAGGCTGATTTGACGCGTGCCACAAGCTCCCTGAGCGAGAACGGCTTTGTCAGATAGTCGTCTCCGCCCAGCTCTATGCCGAGAACCCTGTCGACTTCATCTTTCTTGGCGGAGATGAATATGACAGGCATCTTCATTGTTTTTCTGATCTCCACGAGCATCTGCATTCCATCCACACCGGGGAGCATTATGTCGAGCACGATCAGATCAGGCGGGCTCTCCATAATGGCCTTCAAAGCCGTATCTCCCCTGTGGAACGAAGTGACATCGTAGTTTTCGTTCTTCAGATATCTGACGATGATGTCATTTATCTCGTGCTCGTCTTCTACTACGTATACCTTCTTCCTGGTGTCCATGGCTTCTTCCGCTGCCCCTTTGATACTGTCGATAAGCTGCATGATCAGTCTCATTTCTTCCTTTAAATTATGATATGCAAAACACTTTTTCTGCAGGCTACTTTGTGTCGCCCGCGGCTGCGCAGCAGGAAGACAGGCCGGCATTTTTCCGGACTATCGCCTGCACCTTGTCGGCAATATCGGCCATGGTAAAGGGCTTCGACAGGAAATAGGCCTCTGTCTCACTGGAAAAATCCTGAATCTCGCTGCTGACCGTGTCACCTGTGATTATGAGAAGCTCAGGGCGTGGCTCAGGCAGCCTTCTGTAGAACTCGATCCCGCCCTCCCCGGGCATGAGCATATCCAGAATGAGGAGGTCGTATGTTCTCTCCCGCATCAGCCTCAGCGCTTCGTCCGGGCCGGAGGCAGTGATTATCTCGTGCCCGTCCCTTTCCAGCGACACTTCGATTACCTTCCTGAGAGACGATTCATCATCGACGGCCAGAATCCGCGCTTTGACAGAGCCCCCTGCAGCCTCTCCCGGCGCGCCGGCATTACAGGGACTGGCAGCCAGGACAGGAAGCTGCACTACGAAAGCCGCTCCTCCGAGAGGGCTCTTTTCCACTCTGATCTGCCCCTGGTGCTCGGTGATTATCTTGCAGGCTATGGAAAGCCCCAGCCCTGTTCCCTTCCCCTTCTGCTTCGTCGTAAAGAACGGCTCGAATATCTTGGTAGCCTTTTCCGGCGGAACTCCAGGGCCGTTGTCGCCAATCATCACTTCCAGATGATCTTTTCCGCCTGTTACCCTCACCTCGATTATCCCGCCATATTCCTTTTCCTGTACTGCGTGCTCCGCATTAATCAGCAGGTTGATGAAGACCTGCATCAATTTGTTGTGATCGCCTGCAGTCTCAGGAACGGACTGAAACTCTCTGCGCACTTCGATATTTCTGATGCGCAGCTCGTCCGATACTATGGCCAGACAATCATCGAGGCATCTGCATATGTCGAGAGCCTCCCGCTCAGGCTGATATGCCCGTGAAAAGGAGAGTATGTTGCGCATTATCCTGGAGGCGCGGAGAGCCTCCTGATGAATTATCTCGAGGTGCTCCCTCAGGTTTTCGTCCGAGACCTGGTACAGCAGCATCTCCGAGTAGCCCAGGATGCCTGTGAGAGGGTTGTTGACATCGTGGGCGATGCCGGCCATCAGCTGGCCGAGCTCTGACATTCTGTCCGCGTGGAACAGCTGCCTGATCAGCTGTTCCTGCTGAGCCACATGGAGCGATCTCTCATATTCGGCTCGTCTGAATACGGACTTCACCCTTGCGACGAGCTCGCGCATCGAAAAGGGCTTCGTCAGATAGTCGTCTCCGCCCAGTTCGAACCCGCGGATGCGATATGACTCGTCCTTCTTTGCAGATATTATTATGACAGGCAGCTTGCAGCTCTTTCTCAACTCCTCCAGAATCTGAATACCGTCCAGGCCGGGAAGCATGATATCGAGAACAAGGAGATCCGGCTGGTTGCTTATCAGGGCCTCAAGCGCGGTATCGCCTCTGTAGAACGGGGTGACCTCATAGCTTTCATTCCTGAGATATCTGACAATTATGTCATTTATCTCGCGCTCATCCTCAACCACATAGATTCTCCTGCCGCTTTCCCCTGCACAGTCCGATTCTTCGATGATTCTGTCGATGTGCTGCATTTCTTTCGTCGTCTCCTTGATGTTATGAAAAGCAGTTGTGATTTGTGCACCGGCAGTTGCTGCAATGGCTATGCCTAATATTATAGACGGGAATTATGTAGTATGATCATGTTTTTGTATCGATTCTGTATCGTTTCTGTTAATAAATTGTTACCATACCAGAAACGCAGGCTGCCCCGCTCAAATTTTCAACGGCGCTGCTCTCTGAGATATGCAGGAGGACGGCATTATTTAGTGAAATAGTGCATATGAAGCAGCATGCCCCGCCGTATTGAGGCGTGCTATCCTCCATGACCAGACGAATTGCCGATAATCATATGCGAGGTGGACGATGAAGTTTACTACCGAAGAGATAATGGAGCGCATGAACGCCTATGTCAATTATGCCCATCGCATCAAGGAGATCAAGGATCTCCTGCTCGATTTCGAGATATACGGCGACGAGGATGTCGTAGAGGCCGCAATGCGCCAGCAGGATGAGCTGCTGAAAGAGATCCACGTCATCTACCAGGAGCGCATGCTGCCGATTGTGGAGGAAGTGGCGCGATATGTGGGCGAGAACAGGCATCTCATCGAACAGATGAGGCCGGAGCTCGCAGCGGCCGGGATGTCGCAGGTCATCGACAGAGTGGAGAGGGGATCCGAACAGGAAGAAGATCATGAAGCCACTTCGAGGGCGAGCGCGCTGACCATGGGAAGCGCCTTCCTTTCATCGATCAAGGACGAGACGCTGAAAAAACATGAGTGACAAAAAGCTGAAGACCCTGCTCGTATTCCCTCCCCAGTGGATACCGCTCAATCCGCATTTCTCGCTTGCATCGCTCGCAGGCCACCTGAAAGGCGAAGGCCGCGAGGTGGTCCTCGAGGATATAAATATCAGATATTACCGGCACCTGCTCTCTCCCGAGTACATGGATTACTCCGCCGCGAAGGCCGAGAACAGCTATCAATATCTGAAAGAAAAGCTGATGTTCACGATGGCGAGCAACGACTCTTCCCTGCCGGCCCAGATAGAGGGAGCGAGATTTCTCGAGATCGAGAGATATTTCAGGGAGCAGCAGCCTGTCATAAAGAAGCTCAAGGAAGATCTTCCACTGGCCTTCTCAGTCTTTGACGACAGGGAGAAGTTCTATGACCCGTTTCTTCTCGTCAAGGCCTTCCAGACAGTCGACAAGGCGCTGGACGTGGCATCCCTGCCCTTCTACCCTGCCAGGTTCAGGTTCAACGATTTCTTCACCCCCCGCTTTCCGCTTACGATAAAGGGGATCACAGAGTTTACCGTCGACAGGGACGAGAACATGTTTCTGTCATTCATGACAAGGGAGGCCTCGAGACTGCTGTCTCACAAGGCCGACGTCATAGGCATCTCAATCAACTCCCCGACGCAGCTCCTTCCGGGATTGACGCTTTCCAGGATCCTGATGGAGAAAAAGCCTCCGAAATGCCATCTGAACATAGGAGGCAACTATTTTACGAAGCTTAAGGAAGTGCTGATGTCTCACAGGGAGATCTTCGACATCTTCACGGACAGCATAATACTCGGCGAGGGGCAGATGCCTCTGCTGTCGCTGATCTCGGCGCTCGAGCGGGGAGAGAGCCTCGGCGGAGTCCCGTCGCTGATCTATCTGGACAGGGAATCAGGCTCTCCTGTCCATACTTTCAGAGACAAGCCTGCCCTTCTCAACGAACTGCATCACCAGGTGCTGGACGATCTCCCGCTGGGAAGCTATTTCATGCCGGATCTGGCGATCTCGCTGCAGTCGAGCAAGGGATGCTACTGGCAGAAATGCACTTTCTGCGACACAGACTTCGGCATCGAGCCTGACATAAAGAGCGTGGATCGACTGATCGACGAGATCACTTTTCTGAACAGATCCTACGGAATCAGGCATTTCGAGTTCATAGACGAATCGATAACTCCACCGTATATGGATGAAATGGCCAGGAGAATTATCGACAGCGGGCTGGACATCACATGGTTCTCCAATGCGAGGACAGAGAGAGCGTTCTCGAAGGAGCGGCTCGAGCTTTACAGAAAGAGCGGACTCGTCATGCTGCTCTGGGGGATCGAATCAGGAAGCCCCAGAATAATGAAATTGATCAACAAGGGCGTGGACTTCGACAGAAGGCTCGATATCATAAGGGACTCGAGCGATTCAGGGATCTGGAACTTTGCATATATATTCTTCGGCCTCCCGACTGAGACAAGAGAAGAGGCTGAGATGACCATCGACCTGATTAGAGATCACACCGATATCATCCATTCATATGGAAGAAGCATATTCACCCTCGGGAAGCACGCGGCTCTGAAAGATAAGGCCGAAAAGCTGGGCCTGGTTGAGTGCGTGAGCGATGACCAGGAGCTTTCGACCAACATGGGATACCGCTCTCTGGCCGGCATGACGCCGCGCGAAGTGGCGGAGATGGCGGAAATCTGCAAGGGCGCCTGCCACCTCCAGTATGGAGAGCCTCTCTGGATGTACCTCAAATACAGGGAGATCCTGTTCCTGTATATCAGCCACTACGGCATGGACCATGTGCTCAACTATAAGTTCACCGATGATCAGAAGCGGGCCATATATTCCATGTACAGTTAGCGTGAGCAGCTTTGTAACATTTCGGCCTAAAATGGGTCCATTATGGATAAAACAGAGATTAGAATTTTACAAATCTTTAATAATATTCAGGGTTTTTTCAGAAATATTTGAATAACAATTCATAGGAGCCTCTGATAAAAAAGTGTGAGACATGAAAAATTTTAAAAATTCGGAGGATAAAAATGGAAGGAATACCCGGAATTCAGAACTTTGATTATTCCAGATTCTACGGCTCAGGGATGGATCTCTCCAGTCTCGCCGCATCAGGTATCGACCTCTCCAGCCTGAGCGAGGAAGAAGTGGCAAAGCTGCTGCAGGAGCAGAAGATGAAATGGGTCAAATCGTCAGCGATGTCGCCTCAGGGCCAGCAGCAGCCAGGAGCAGCGGCAGGCGCGGCAGACGGCGCAGGCGCGGCAGACGGCGCAGCAAATGCAGATGCGGCAGGAGCACAGGGCGCAGCCGGACAGGCTGCAGGCGCCGGCGAGGCGATCATCAACAAGAACGGCACGAAGATGAACGCCCAGGAAGTGGCGACTATCTCAGACATCTTCAAGAAGGCCGGAAAAAGCGGCATGAAAGCAGATGAGCTGGCTGCGAAGCTCAAGGAGAGAGGCATTGAAGCCACTGCCACAAAGGTAAACGGCAAAATGGCGCTGAAATTCGCAAACGGCGACACCTTCGTAGATACAAGCGCAAATGGCGTGCTCGATACAGACGACAAGGAATGGACTGAAGCTCTGAAAACACTCAAGAGCAAATACGGAGACAACCCTCCGCTGCTCCAGGGCGGCCAGGGAGGAAACAATGCCGTGACGCCTGTGAACAACACCGATAACGGGCAGGCTGTGAACAACAATGCAAATGCAAACGCGAATGTGCAGGCGGTCAACGCGGCCGGGAATACACCGCAGGCGGCAAATACGGCGCTGAACACCCAGCTTCCGAATCCGACTGGCGAAACAAAGGGCCAGGACGCGTCTCAGCTCAAGACAGTCCTCTCAGATCTGGACAGCTCGCTCAGCGCGAAAGGCTACAAGGGGAGCACGGCCCAGGAGCTCCTCGAGAGCGGCGAACTCGAAAACGTGCTTTCGAAGTACGGAATTCAGGTTCCCACAGAACTGGAGCAGAACGGGGCAGGCAATTACGTGAACAACCTGTTCAGAAACGCGCTGCTGATATCCAGCCTGAGCTGACAGCCAGGCAGAGCGGATATAAGATGAATTCGGAGAGGCGGATCTCAGATCCGTCTCTTTTAAATTCATCACACAGAGAGCCTTCTTTCGAACGGCAGCAGGAAGAATGAATCGCTGTGTAAAATCTGTAAGCTGTATCTGCAAGGAGGTATATATGATTAAGATAAGCCATATCGTACGCCTGTTTATCATCGCCGCCGCGATGTTCGCAATTCTCCAGGCGGGCCGGGAGGCTTCTGCCCAGCTCATCCTCGTGAATCTGAAGGTCAAGATCGTCGAAGTGCAGCGAAAGGATTCGCGCCTGCAGGTGAGAGTCCACGAGGGAGGCAACGCCGATGTGCAGTATGTGGAGATAGATGCGAACACTTCATTTTCGTGCCACAACAAAAGGATCACATACGATCAGGCCTGGAGATACTTCAGGAAAGGGATGATCGTCCGCGTCAAGGGAGGCTATACAGTGGCGTTTCACGTGAAGGCGAAGCAGATCTACTGGTGATGCGCTTTCTCGGGAGCTGACAGATGTGCCTGCTTTCGATAATCAGTACGCAGTCCCTGCTTTCTCATGGAAAAGTAGTTAACTGTCCCTGCTTTCTCATGGAAAAGTGGTTAACTGTCCCCACTTTTAATTCTGAAGAGCCTGCGCGTGTTTTCGATGATGGCGCTGTCCAGCTGTTCAGGCGATGTCTTCCTGATTCTGGCCAGCTCTTCCACAATGAGAGGTATGAACGAGGGCTCGTTTCTGTCTCCCCTGTGCGGAACAGGCGCCAGATAGGGAGCGTCTGTCTCGACGAGCATCCTTTCCTCAGGAACGATCTGAGCCACTTTTTTCAGCTCGGCCGCCGATTTGTACGTGACGATCCCTGTGAAGCCTATGTAGAATCCCAGCGCCAGAAACTGCTCCGCTTCGCTGACGGTGCCTGAGAAGCAGTGGATCACGCCTCCGCACCTGTCCCCCTCTTCCTCTCTGAGGATGGCCAGAATCTCGGGCTGTGACTCTCTGCTGTGCAGAATCATCGGCTTCCCCACCCTCCGGGACAGGCGGATCTGCTCTCGAAGAACCTGTATCTGTCTTTCCCTGGGGCTGAAGTCGTAGTGAAAATCGAGGCCTATCTCCCCAACTGCGGCTACCTGCTCCATCCATGCCAGCTCTTCCAATTCGTGAATGTATCCCGGCCCTGCTTTCCTCGCATCGTGAGGATGAATCCCGACGGCAGGTATTATGTGCCTGTCGAGATTGTGCAGCTCAATGCCTTTTCTGGACGACGGTATATCCGAGCCCGGAACGATGATCAGCTCGAGCCCGGCTTTGACGGCGCGGTCTATCACGGCAGGCAGGTCTTCCTGAAAGGCTTTCATCTGTAGATGGGCGTGGCTGTCAAGCGGCATCCTGATCAATTCTCTTTCCCGGAGCCGATCACCTCTCAATGATGCAGTCAGATGCTCTTCCTTTTCGGATGCAGGTGAGTTTGTAAGCAGATTTTAACATAAGTAACAAAAAATATTGTCGATTTTGAATTTTTATCAATTTCCGAAACAAATTATTAACATTTGAAACAATCCGGCAATATCGTTTACATTTTATTTATCTATTATTAACATCTCGTTAACATTCATGAAAAGAAAGATCCATATCGCCAGGGTATCATGAGAGTGTGGAAATAGAGAGGGGGAGCGAGAGATGGCCAGTGGAAACAGATTGACAGAGTTGATGGAATCGGTTCAGAAGCTCGGACCGGCAGCGATGGAAAACCAGCCGGCACAGCCCGATGGCGCAGCAGCTCCTCTGTCATTCAGCACTGATATGACGAAGAGACCGGCAATCCAGTTCGTCGCCAACAGAAATGACGGCTACGACGGCGAATACCGCCAGAATACAGTGGAAGGCGTCTACGATCTCAGAACGATGCTGAAGCTGTTCGGCAACCCCCACGCCGCCTAAATCTCGGCATACTGCTTCCTGAAAACCTTCTTCTCGATATACGAGGCGAGCACACCTATTATCGCTCCGTGAGTCACGCCACCGAATATCCCGCCTGCGCTGAAGTTGTGGCCTATGACCGAGAATACCAGGGATATAACCACACCCGCTATGGCGCCGATCTTGGCGCAGTCGACCTGATAGCAGAGCACGTTCATTGCGCCGAGTATCGCTCCTATGACCGCCCCGTATATGACATTCGCGAAAAAGATTATGAAGAAGAAGATGATGCCGAAGACTCCGGCGGCGGCAACCTGTGATCCGGTCGACAGTTGAGGCAGGAAAGCACTGAAGATCATGCTGTAGAAAGCGCTGCATGTGAGCCCGCATACCGTTCCCAGCACGACTCCGGACAGGGCTCCGCTCCTGAGGCCGTGAATCCACGTGGATTCCTTGTCCTGCGTCTGCAGCTTGTAAGCCGGTGCATGGGGGATGTGCGTCGATGCCTTTGGAGGAATGGCCTCTCCCCCATCGGGTATGGCCCCTTCACCTGGAGCAGGCGCCCCTGAAAGAGGCTTCTCGCACATGTAGCAGTTTGTGTCTGTCTCCCTGTTCTGCGATCCGCAGTGCGGACATGAGATGTACTTCATGGTGGTCACCCCGCCTCTCTATTATCTCAATAAAAAAGATCCCCCTCAGGATCTTTCAAAGCTGTCGAGTATGATAATCCTGTTTCTCTCGCACCTGACCAGCCCCTTTTTCTCCATCTCGGAAAGGGCCCTCGTCACATTTGATCTTGTCGCCCCTATAAGATTCCCTATCTCTTCGTGAGTGAGAGAGAGAATTCTGTCTGGAATTCCCTGCCTTGACTGCAGGCTCGAGATCAGCCTGCAGACCCTGCCGTAGACATCGGTGTATTTCAGCACGCTTGCCCGCTCTGACAGAGCCCTCAGGCGGTCGGAGACGTTGTGGATGAAGACCCTGATCAGCTCAGGATGCTCCTTCGATATCGAATAGAATATGTCGGGAGGAATTATCAGAAACTCTGTCTCCTCCATCGCCACTATATCGGCTGAATGGGGCTTTTTGTCGAGAAGCGACATCTCGCCTATCGTGTCAGACGGAACCATCAGGTTCAGGATGAACTCCTTGCCGTCCTGTGTGTATTCCACAGCCTTCACCATTCCGGAGAGCAGGATGAAAAGACCGGCGTTTTCATCGCCTTTCTGCCATATCGTCGTGTTTTTCCTGTAAGTCCGCCTGTGCGAGTTTCTGCACACCTTCTCAAGAACATCCGTGCTGAGCTCGGAGAAGACAGGTATGGCCTTCAGAAGTTTGACGGTGTTGTCCATAATGCGCAGACTCTCAGTTCGATAATGGGTGTGTGTATAATATTTGAGGATATATGGAAATATCCTTCAGATTAAGGCATCGCTGAACGCAGAGCTCAACATGTCCCACCATCATATCTATGATGAATATCATGTAACAATTTTTTTACATTTTCCCCTGCGATCGCTATGGATCGCCCGGCCATTTTATTGTATGATAGTATGAGCATAATATGAAAGGAAGGAATGCCCATGCAGATAAGACCGACAGGCGGAATGCCGGAAAACTATCAGATGGAAAAGCCCGGAAAGGTTGAGGGTAATCAGAATCAGACTCCCCAGGTGGAAGGTGACCAGGTACAGATCTCAGGTACGCCGCCGGATACGGGCGTCAAAAAGAAATGGACGTTTCTGCACTACGGAGCCGGAGATAACAACCTCTCTTCGTATATATATAAGGATGCCGACGAGATGGAGGCTGTAGGATCTGATGCCAACACACATTTGATCTCCCAGCTCGATCAGTCGAGCGGCAGCTGCAAGAGGTTCTATATCCAGAAGGACAGCAAGCCTGGCACCATTACTTCGCCTGTGCTCCAGGACATGGGCACTGCGGTGAACATGGCCGATCCAAAGACTCTCACCGATTTCCTCGTATGGGGCCAGAAGACTTTCCCAGGCGAGCACGTGGCGCTGATAATTGGAGACCATGGCGGCGGCACAGCCGGAGCGATAGCCGATGACAGAAACGGCGGCCACGGAATGATGAAGCCAGCCGATATCGAGAAGGCTCTGAAAGACGCCGAGGCGCAGACAGGCAAGAAGCTCGATGTACTGGGATTCGACTGCTGCCTTATGGCCAACACCGAAGTGGCCTACCAGCTGAAGGATACTGCAGATTTCATGGTAGCCTCGGAAGAATCGGAAGGCGGCCTTGGATGGCCTTATAACAACGTCCTGAACGAAAAAGCCCTGGCTGGGATTCAGGAGGCGTTGAAGCACAAGATCAACGTCCCGCCAAAGGAGTTTGCCACCAAGATCACATCTGACGCAGAGGGCGTACAGGGCGACCTGCCGACGATGAGCACCATCGATCTGTCAAAGATGAAAGATGTGGCGGCGAAAATGGACGGTTTCTCGCAGGCAATCCTGTCGACGGAGACGCCGATGAGCGAGCTGAAAGGCCTCGTCTACAAGACCCAGGGATTCAGCGGCTTCAAGGACATCTATGATTTCACGCAGAAAGTGGCCGAGTCGACGACGATAAACGACGAGAAGCTGAAAACGGCGGCCAAGGAAGTTATGACCAGCATAGAAAGCGCCGTGCTTGCAGAGCAGCACTCCACCCAGTATCCGGGAGCCCACGGCCTCCAGATAGAGCTGAAGACATACGGCGGCCCGAGCGGCGATTACAAGAACCTTGCCTTCGCAAAGGATACGAAGTGGGGCGAGGCGATGGCAAAGATCACGCAGAAGAGCCCCGGCGAGCCTGATATGGTCCCTGGCGGTTCAGACGGTCCTGCAGGATGGACAGGCGGCCCGGGATGGGATCTCGACGGCGAGTACTACACCTAGAGACTGAGAGACAGATATGATGAGAGGGCTGGCGGTTTGCCGGCCCTCTTTTTATTGGCAGAGTGATCAAGTGGTCGAGGGGTCTTTGTCAATGTTCCGGCAGTTGGCCCATCTTCAACACCACCACTGTGATGTCGTCCTTGCATCTCCTGTCTCTGCAGAAGCCTGTCACTTCTTCTATTATGCGGGTGCAGATCTCGGAAGCCGATAGATTGGAGACGGCGTTGACAATTTCGTTGAGTTTCGATCTGCCGAAGAACTCCCCACTGGAGCTCCTGGCTTCTGAAACGCCGTCGCTCATGAAAAGTAGAACGTCGCCTTCCTTCAGGAGGAAAGTGCGCTTTGCAAAGCTGCCGTCACTGAAAAGCCCGAGCGGCACGTCGCTTCCCCTCAATTCAGTGAGCCGTCCCTGCCGCACGAGCCTCGGGGGAGGATAGCCTGCATTGACATATGTAAACTTCCCTGAGTCTCTGTTGATCCTCGCGAGTATGGCAGCTATGTAAACCTCTGCAGGCGTGTCTGCCATTATCCTTGCATTCAGCTTTTCCATCAGCCTTGACATCGGGAAATGAAGATCACGGTGCGCCGAATGAAGGTACTTTATCATGGCCACGAGCATTGCAGCCGATACTCCGTGGCCCATCACATCAGCCACGAGAAGCTCTATCTCGCCATTCACGCTCACAGACAGGTCCCAGAAGTCACCTCCCACAGTCCCGGCCGCGATGACCTTCCCTGCCACATCCAGGCCTGGAAAGGCCGGTATCTCCTTTGGCAGCAGGGCTTCCATGATATATCCGGCGACTTCCAGCTCCTTGGCCTGGATCTCCGCCTCTTTTTCGACGATGATCCTCTCCATCTCCTCAACGTATGCCAGCGCTATCGATCCCGTGATCTCCTGGAAGAACAGGTTTATCTTGTAATAACAGCTCCCGTGACCTGTTGCGTTTTCGCAGACACCGTCATCGCATCTCTCTTTTGAATGACTGCTCCGCAGCTCTGTCGACAGAAAATCCCACAATACCTCGTGAAGCCTGGCAAATATCTTCAGCACCTCTTCGATGGTATATCCCATCCTGGCCATTTCATGGCCTGAATCGTGGAACATCGTGCAGGGCTTATCGAGGCTGCACAGGCCAAAAGGACTCCCATCCGTGCTGAGAGCTTCTACGAGCTTATCCAGTATGGCGTTGAAAACCCTGTCACGCATGTCGTCCGGCAGATGCCTGGGAAATAACTTCAGGCCTTCAATCCATCTCCCGGTGAGCTCGCGATAGCTGGAAGCCACTCTCTCGGCGCAGGTCAGGCATATTATTGACTCACTCATCGCTTCAGCTGCCTTTATCTCTTCATTCTCATATGAGGCACTTCCCTCCCTTTCTCCAGGGCAATCATCTCGGCCAGTATGCTTATCGATATCTCGGCCGGCGTGTCGGCTCCTATGTTGATTCCGACCGGGCTGTAAACTGCTCTGACCTTCTCTTCGCTGATCCCCTCTTTCACAAGCATGTCAAAAGTCACATGCACCTTCTTCTTCGAGCCGATCATCCCTATGTAGCTGAAATTCACATCTTTTTTCAATATGGCTTTCAGCACGTCCTGATCATGCAGATGCTTGTGGGTGAAGATAAGAACGCCTGCAGGCGTCTTGAATTCAGTTTTTTCTATCAGTTCCTTCAGATCTCCGCAGTGAACCTCAACAGCGAGAGGATGAATCTCTCTTTTCGCTACTTCAGGCCTGTTGTCCATCACGATCACCTTGTAGCCGAGCGACACAGCCATCGGCACGAGGGCCTGGCAGACGTGCCCGCCTCCGAACAGATAGAGATGCCTGCCCCTGTCGATGTATTCATAGTAGAGCTTCATCGACCCGCCGCAGCTCATCCCGATCGCCTCGAGATTGATCTCTTCGAACAGGCTCTTTCCATCCCTGAGGCAGGCGAGAGCTCTCTCACGCGCCTCGTGTTCGACGGCACCTCCTCCTATCGTACCTTCAGTCAGGCCTCCTTCGCGGACGATCATCCTGAAGCCCTGTCTCCCTGGCGAGCTCCCCATGGCATCGACTACGTTGACGATGACAAACTGCTCATTTCCTGCGAGCAGCTCATTGATCCTGGCATACATGTTCATGGCAATACCTCTTTCATATTATTTCTGGCGGCTCTTCCCCATCCAGGCTGAGCTCACATTCATCGACTCCTTCGCCCTTCTCACTGTCTCTCAGGCAGTCTCTGAGCGCTGTCAGGAGGCTCCTTATCGTGTCACGGATTGAATGCGAATCGTGCCTCTTTTTTCTGTATTCTTCTATCGCCGCCGTAAAACCTATATCGTATCCCCTCTTCTCGCTTTCGAACCACTTCAGATCTGACAGCATCAGATACAGATCTGCCGGCGTCTTTCTCGAAAATCCAAATATGAATCGCTCCTCTTCGAGGACCTTCCTGACCGGATCGAAGATCTCATAGCGCCACTGTGCCGACGCTTCGTCGATCGACACCTCTCTCCCTGTTTTCTGGGAAAGGTAGTACTTGTGCTCAGAGATCTGCTTCATCAACTTCGAATAGCCCTTTTCATCTGACAGGATGATGTCGCGGAGGCCTGTGCGCTCCTGGAATATCTTTCTCCTGCGCGAGCCTCTGATGAATGGCGAGAACAGGTCTTTCAGATGGTCCCTGAGGGTCTTTTCAGCACTCCTGTGGTGGAAATGCTGCAGCGCATGTGAGAAGCCTATGTCGTATCCCTTCCTGCGGCTCTCCATCCATTTGTGATCCGATATATAGACGTAGAGATCCGCCACGGTCCTGTCAGGATAGTCGCGCAGGATCTCCTCTTCATCTATGCGGGCGGCAATAGGCGTATAGATGGTCTCGTGCCAGTCCCGCGCAGCATCCTTGAAAGAGACTTCGCGCTTCTCCCTTTCGCCGAGAAAGTACTTGTGCTCTCTGATCTGGCATAGCAGCTTCTCATACTGCGCAAGCTCTGTCAGCGTTATGTCGTGAATGTCTGTCGTGAGCTCGAACTCTGATCTCTCCCTGGCCAGCAGGTTGTCGAGCGAGTTCCTCGGAGGGAGGTGCTCTATCACATGGGCTTTGAGTGCCTTCTTCCCGGCCTTCCTGGCCAGCACAACCCGGTGATGGCCGTCCACAATGAAGTAGTGATCCTTCAGCTTGTACAGCTCCAGCGGAGGAAGCTCAATCCCCTGCTCTATGGCCTCTTTCAGCTTCCTGAGACGCCTGCCTTTGACAAATCCGGCCGCGTTCAGGCCCCTGTCGAAATCGCGGTATCTGCCGACTGTGCCGACTATCTGGGAAAGCGGCACCTCGAAGACTCCCAGATCAAAGCTCGAAACAGGCTTCTCCCTCTCATACTCTTCGTTGAATTCAAGAAACTGCTGGCTCATCATTTGCGCTCTCTTGCCGTGATTTTTCCGGATATGCTGCTGTGTTTTCGTTGCTGATACGCCGGTACGCTCTTGAGTATAATGAATCATCGAGGGATGGTCAAGGGGGAGCAGAGCAGGAAGGGATCAAGAGATCGAGAGATCAGGGGAATGAATGAGATTTCATTGGCTTCCCGGCCACTCAGCCCCGGAATCATCTTCTTCCTGCAGGCTACCTGGCCACTGGACAGAATCGTCACTGGCGGCCATCACCGGAATTACTGCCTGGGGAATCGGAACTTTATACTGCCCGTGAGCGCTTTTCGGGAGGCTTGACGGCGAGGGTTTTCATCTTTTTAAGCTTCGCCAGCGCGGTGACGAGAATCTTTCTCGCTCCCTGCTTGGTAATGCCGAGCGTGTCGGCTATCTCCTGGAAGGACCAGGGGTCGTCCCCGTCAAGACCGAACCGCTTGTGGACGACGTGACGCTCCCTGTCTGACAGATAGCTCAGCAGCCATCTGATCTCCTCGATCCTGTATTTCCTGAGGAAATAGTCTTCAGGAGACTCTGTCCTCCTGTCCGGTATGGCTTCGTAGAATGTGCATTCCTCGAGCTCTCCGTATGGCGCGTCAAGCGAGACAGGAGCCTGAGACGTGTGAATCACTTCTTCGAGATCCCTGAGCTGACTCATCCTCTTGTCTCTCTCATCCGCCCGCTCGACGAGATCATCGAGGGAGAGCTTACCTTCCCTGAGCTGCTCATGATCAGATACGCTGTCATCTGTTAACGAGAATATCTCCCTGGCGATCTCTTCGCTGGTGGGCTCGCGCTCCAGTTTCTGGAAGAGCCTCTCTTCTGCCTGGTAGTATCTCTTTATCTGAACGAGGATATGGGTAGGGATCCTTATTATGCGGCTCTGCGTATTGAGCGCCAGCATAAGAGTCTGCTGGATCCAGTAAAATGCGTAAGTACTGAACTGCACGCCCCTCAGAGGATCGAACTTGCCGACTGCCTTCAGAAGCCCGAGGTTGCCTATCTGGATCAGGTCAGAGAGCTCCATGCCCTGGCCCATATACTTTCTGGCGAGCATATAGACCAGCCTCTGGTTCTCTTTTATCAGCCTGTTCTTCTCTATCTCTTCCAGATAGTATTCTTCTTCATGCTCTTCCTCTGAGACAAACTCGTATGAAGAGAGGGAGAGCGGCTCTTCATCTTCTGTTCTCTGTGGAATGATTCTTGCAAGTCCTGCGTGCTCAGACAAGGTTCTCCTCCAGCCGGACTGTCTGTATCTGTAACTGTTCTCTCTATCTCTTATATATCAGTCCGTTTCATTTGTAAACTTATTGTTAAAAATTTGTTACGTTTTCGCAACAATTTAATTATATCATGATTATTTTTGACCATCAATCATGACTGCGGACTAATCTTGGATGAACTATTCCCATGTATTTAAAGGATCAAAGGAATTCTTCCTTCCCTGGATCCCTCGACCACTTGTCCACTTGATCACTTGGGTACTGCCTGGAAGTATGAGATTCAGATGGCGGGCTAATCTTTTTGACCATATGAGTCCTCCAGCATCTTCCTGAGGACCTTGTAATCCGTCTTTCCCGTGCCGAGGACAGGTATCTTTTCCAGTCTGATTACCTCATCTATGCGCATTATTCCTTTCATGCCCTTCCCGGACAGCAGCGTGTTTGCCTCTCCGGCGCTCATTTCCTCGGTTGTGAAGAGCGCGATCCTCCTGCGCCCCTCCCGCTCAATACCCTCCACGGCGACACGGGGGCCGTCCTGCGTGGGCGGGAAGCTTATCGCAAAAGGCTCTTCCAGTGCAGGGAGAGAGATCATCTCTCCTCCCGCCTTCAGAAAGCGCTTCAGCCTTCCTGAGAACGTGATATAACCTTCTGCGTCAACTCTCACGAGATCACCTGTAACATACCAGCTCTTTCCTTCGAGCTCGGCGAACGGAGGAGGACCTTCCTGGGCGATATAGCCTGAAAAGACACCCGGGCCGCTCACCAGGAGCATCCCCATTTCACCTTCCGGCACAGGCTGCAGCCTGTCATGATCCACTACTCTTATTTCAACACCAGGGATCGCCCTCCCAATCGTGCCTTCCCTCGAACCTGAAGGAGAGTTCATGGACACTATGGGAGAGCACTCTGTTATGCCATATCCCTCATACAGCTCGGCACCCGGCGCCAGAGCCTTCAGCTTGTCAAAGACAGACCGGGGGCACTTCTCCGCGCCTGTAACGATGGTGCGGAGGCTCTGCATATCGTTACGGGACGCTTTTTCGAGAACATAGTGCAGGAAAGTCGGGGTGGTGAAGAGCATTGTCGGCCTGTATGCCGAGAGCTTTGCAATGAGCCCTGAAGCGTCTGTCGGATCAGGGTGATGGACCATCTTCATGCCGCCGAGAAGAGGGAGAAGCGTTGCCGCTGTGAGGCCAAAGCTGTGGAATGGCGGCAGGATCGACAGGAGGCTGTCATCCTTTCGCGCCTCCAGCTTCTTTATCCCTGAGCATATGTTGCTGATTATGTTCCTGTGCGACAGCGGCACCGCCTTGGGAGCTTTCTCTGAGCCAGATGTGAACAGAACCACTGCCGTGTCAGTTTCCGATCTGTCAGGCAGGCTTTTAAGAACGGCTCTGCCGTTGAAATGCACCGACAGAAATGTCTTTATCATGTCGGCCCTGGATATGGAAGCTTTAATATCTTCGAGGTACAGATATTCGGTGCCCTCCACCCTGATTCCGGTCCTGTCTGTGAATCTCCGGCTCGTGATCACATGTGTGATCCTGAGCAGTGACGCGGCATGGGCGAGGTTTCCCGGACCAGTCGTCCAGTTCAGCATCACAGGAATCTTCCCTGCAAGGTGCACTGCAAGAAAGGCAATGGCGCAGGCCGTCGATGAAGGAAGCAGTATTGCCACGTGCTCCGATTCGAGCCGCTTTATCCGCCTTGCCATTATAAGCGCTGAAATAATCATACGCTCATATGTGAGCACCCCGCTCACATCATCGGCAGATGCAGGCTCGCCTCCAAACCGCAGGGCCATCTCTGCGAATGCGCGGTGTATGGTCCCTTCAGGCAGATCGAGCAGTCCGCTTCCTGCCCCTCTGCTGAACCATCCGTGAGGCGCATGCTTCGCTGCGGCTCTGTTCCCGTTCAGCTTTCCATCGGCGAGCGCGGCGAGCTGCCCGAACGTCAGCGGAACGCGATCCATGCTGAATCCGAACCGCCCCTCCACTGTCGCTCCGACCTCCATGCGCTCGAGGCTGTCCATGCCCAGGTCCTCCAGCTCAGTCTCCGCCTGGCAGTTCTCAGGGCTCAGGCTGCGTTTCAGGTGCTGCTCCAGTATCTCCCTGACTGCATCCTTCGTTTCGGTCTTTATACTGTCGAAGTCGACAGCAGTGTCGTCGATAAGCTCCGGAAAATCGCGGTACCGCGGCCCGAAAAGGAAGTGGTGCGGCACGAAGACGGCTTCCTCAGGTCCTTCAGCGTTATACCAGCTCTCGAAGAAGCGGTTGATCCCGTCTCTCCCTGTTCCAGGGAGCCTGCTCCTGTCTATCTCCTCGATTGTCACCGTGAGCTTCCGCCTGGGTATGAAAAAGATCAGGTTGCCGAGCAGGTCCTTTATGCCTGTCATTATGGACTTTGCTATGTCGGGGTTCGTTCCTAGCCAGGCGTAGCCCCACATACTGCCCCACATGCCGCGGGTGCGCACGGCGATTATCCTGGCATCAGGAGCGGCGTTTATGATCTCTGCAAGAGCGCTCGTGCCGCCCAGTCTCTCATAAGGATGCCTGTATATCCTTCCTGAAGGCCACATCAGGTGCGTCTTTCCATCATTGAGGCCATCTATTACCTGACTGACGGCCTTTTCGGCCTTCTCCCTAGCCTCAGCGCTGTGCTCCCTCGTAAAAGGCACCTCGATCACATCGAACGATTTCAGCAACCACTTCAGCAGCGGATGCTCAAAGTTTCCAGAATACAGCATCGGCCTGGGGTGGAGAGCCGGCCACAGATGAGTGAACACGATTGCAGGCTCGAGGAGCGAAGGGTGGTTCGGCACGATCAGCATCGGCGCGCCTGTGCGCTCGATACTGTCCAGGCCCTTTACAGTAACGCTGTAGCGTAGCGACAGTATTAATCTCCCTGCATAACAGAGCATATTCCTCAGGAGATTGCCCATTTCGCGCTACCTCCTCTTTAAAAGCTCCATCCCCGCCTTTGTCTCCCACTGGATGTCGCTGCCGCGCACATTGAAGACCAGGTAGTTGAACGGCGGTGTCTCGCCTGCAGAGCCTGCGCTTATATGGGTCACCGGCCCGAGGCTGTCTTTCGAGCACAAGTGCTGGTGGCCTGAGATATAGAGCTTCACGTTCTTCCTCTTAACAATCGACATTATGTTACCCTGGAGCACTTCGTTCGGATGTCGCCCCCTCCCGACGAGGCCGACGTGGGAGAACACGACGACAGCGCCGTTCCTGTGCCTGTATTTATCTATCGTGCTCTCGAGCCAGCTCTCCTGCTCCCTTCCAAGTGAAAGTCCGCTTCCATCGAGAGAGATGAAGAGTATCGAGCCGCATCTGAATGCGTAGTAATCCGAATACGAGCCTGCCACGAGGTTGATCGATCTGTTGCTGAACCGGGACCAGTTCTGCCTGTACCGGCTCCGTCCCAGTCCGAACACGTCGTGATTGCCGGGAGAAGGGAAGAATGCGATCCCTGCGGAGGTGAGCCTGTCTCTCACGCCTGTGTCGAAGATCTTCCACATCGCTGTTATATCCCGCTCGCTGTTCGTCATCGTATTGATGCTGATCATGTCGCCTGTATCGATCACGAACTTCGGCTTTATTTCGCCGATGATAGAGTCCACAATGGACTTTGTCGCCGCGTAAAGCGAAAAGCCGGATCTGTCCACGCACATATGCGTGTCTGAGATCACGACGAAGCGGTAGTCTTCAGCCTTTACAGGAGCTGCACTGAAGAGAAGAACGAGCGGCAGCACTATCAGTAATGCGCAGAGTGTTTTTTTCATGGATTCTCCTCTCATCTGAAAAACCGGCCCAAGGCCGGACATCTGCCGGCCTTTCTTCCAGGTGCTTCTTCGAAGCGGCAGTCAGATCCTCCACATCCCAGTATTGCAGGCCCCCGAAAGGGCCTGACAGGAATAGATCTGTTTTTGGCGAACCATGCCTCACCTGTCAAAGGGGAAGCGACTGACATCCCCATATTCAGAGAATCAAGTAATGGAGGTTACCATGCCAACTATACATCCGGAATACTGGAACAATTACAGACAGTATGCTGAGAAAAAAGCCGGGGAAGCCGGCAAATCGCTGAAGGACTTCGAAAAGAAGGCAAAAGAGTATGCACAGCAGTACCGCACCCGCGGCTATATAGATAAGACACCGAAAGCCATCCTGAAGGAGGATCCCTGCCTTTTCTACTGCTTCTACTACGAGCTGGGCGCCGGGCTCCTCGGCGATACAGGCGCTCCATCGCCTGTAAGCGGGAATACGGACTCTTCGTGGATGAACAGCTCTGATTTCTGCTTTCTGAACATAAGATCCACCTCTCCGAAGAAAGATAAAACAGGCTCGATCACAGACGCGATGAAGCTCCTTCCCGTCATAAGGGCCAACTCAATTCACCTTGCGCCGTTCTTCGACTGCACGATGGACAACCTCTACGCCGTGGACAGCCTCAGAATAATAACAGACGACATAGTCGACCTGGAGCTCGAAGAGGCCGGCATCGATCCCGAAGCGCAGCTGAGACTTCTCATCGACGCGATACACATCCTCGGGAAAACCGTCGGATTCGACCTCGAGCCTCACACGAGCCAGTTCTCGAGAGTCGTGATGGAGAACCCGCACCACTTCCGCTGGCTACATCTCAACAAAAGCAGGACAGAGCTCGCAGGCGGTGTGACCCACGAGGAGATGTTCTCGCCTGAAGCGCAGAAGGCAATCGTGGAAGAGGTCAAGGCGCTCATCGCGAAGGTGCTCAGGAAGGCCGGCCTGACTGAAGTGGAAGACACGTCGAAAGGCGTCAAGGCCATAAGGGAAGCCCACCACAAGGCGCTCGATCTGCTCATCAAGGAAGGCTACTGGACTCTGCCGAGCCACACCTGGAACGGCGTGGGCCTCCCTGAGTTCAAGGATTACAACAAAGACGGGAACTACCCCGATTTCAACTATCTCGACGAGGAAGGCGAAGATCAGCACGATGAATCGTTCGGCATGCTGACGCCGTTCGCGATATACACGAACCTCCCGTTCAACAAAGTGCCGACGCTCGACAATCCGCCCCTTTACAGGGATGAGACTGTAGACTTCCTGACAGGGATCTTCCCCGGAATCCTGAAGCGCTTTAACTTCGATTTTCTCAGGATCGACTATGTCGATCACGTCTTCGACTCGACTGTGGACGAGAGCTGGGACATCCCCGTATCTGACAGAATGTCACCGAAGGTTCTGAAGGCCGTGATAGACAAGGCGAGAGAAGTTAAGCCGTACCTGGGAGCGATGGCCGAGAGAATGGGACAGGACATAGAGGATTACAGGCGCGTCGGCTTCGATCTGGTGCTCGGCCAGGACATCCTGACAACGATGCACAGAAGCTACCTGACTTACTCCATGGAGATCCAGGAGAAGCTCAGGAAGATGTCGGAAGGCTGGAGCACTCCCGCGTCGGTCCTCTTCGCACTCGACACGCACGACTCAGGCCATCCACTGTTCTGGACGAAGCCCGAATCGCAGGTGGAAGGCCCGCAGGGCATGATGCTGCGCCACTTCCTGTCCCGGTTCCTGTACCCTGGAAAGCTCAGGAGGCCCAAGTACGAGGTGATGGGAAACCAGGACCTCAGCTACGGGCTCTATGAGGCGAACAACAAGCCCATCAGCCTCACATGGACAGGAGACAGGGATTTCAACAAGTGGTATCACGCCATCGAAAACGTATACGCGGAGCTGAGGCCCGTCATCGAGAGCTCAGTATACGGCCCGATTCACCTGGACTCCGAATTCGGCTTCTGGTTCCTGGACTGCTGCGAAGGGAAAAAGAGCCGTCTCGTCTGCGCGGCACTGCTCGAGGTAGAGGTCAAGAAGCTCAAGGAGCTCCTCGAGAAGGAGCCTGTGTACTCTCCACTGCCCCACTACGTGATCAACCCATACGAGGGGATCGACTTCAGGAGATCGAAAGTCGTCGAGTTCGACATGAAGACAGGCGAGAAAAAGCCGTGCGACACGCCGGACGGGCGCATAGTTCTGAAAGACGTCGAACCGAGAGGCGTGAGACTCTTCATGATCACAGAGGCGGACGAGGCATAGTTTAAGAGGCTGACTCAAACCAGGATAGAAATAGAAAGAACAGGACCGGACTGCCTGAGGTTTGCTGGTAAAACGCATCATGGCGGGAAGGTCCTGTTTTATAGTTATGCGCATTGAAAATTTCAGTATCAACAAGCCGGAATCATATTTTGCAAACCAGGCAGAAGAATCATTGCTCTGACGATTAGTTTCTGATATTATCATTGCAGGAAAGAAGACAGTACAATTACTGATTATGAAATGCAGAATCTGCAATAACTCACATGGCAATGAACAGTATGAAGTGAGAGAAATGCATTATGGCTTCAGAGATTTTTTTATATATTTTCAGTGTTCTGCGTGCGAATGTCTGCAGATAGCCGCCTTGCCCGATGATATGCCTGAATACTATCCTTCAGATTACGGCAGTTTTCTTCTGACAACCGAACAACGATACAAGAATCCAATCAAGAGAATATTTAAAATATTGAGAGACAGATATGTAATTTATAAAAAGGGAGTATTTGAAAGATTTCTCTACGCATGTTTCCCCAGCGATTTTTTTCACGTTCTGTCACCATTACAGATACAGAAAAAAAGTACCATATTGGATGTTGGATGCGGAAGCGGTTCTATTCTCCATGCTCTCATGGAAACAGGGCACAAATATCTGACAGGTGCGGATCCGTATATCAAAGAAGACATAGAGTATCAGAACGGATTGAAAATATACAAAAAATCAATTCACGAACTGGATGGCAGGTGGGATATAATTATGTTTCATCATTCTTTTGAACATATCCCAGATCCCATAGATACATTACATACTGTTTCAAGATTACTGACTGAAAGAGGACAGTGTCTGATAAGAATTCCAACTGTCTCATCGCATGCGTGGCAACATTACAGGGAGAACTGGGTCCAGATTGATGCGCCAAGACATTTCTTTCTGCATTCCACAGAGAGCATTGCCGTGCTGGCAGAAAAGGCCGATCTCACGGTGGCTCAGACTGTCTATGACTCTACTGAATTTCAATTCTGGGGAAGTGAGCAGTATGTCCGTGACATACCGTTAAAAGATCCTCGTTCATACGGTGTTAATCCATCAAACTCAATTTTTTCAGTTCAGGAAATTGCTGAATTCAAACAACGGGCAAAAGAATTAAACCTGAATAATAAAGGAGATTCCTGTGCAATACTGCTGAGAAAGAGCTAAGCAGATGCTGATAACGATTGCAATCAATCCTCCCAGTGCGCCCTAAAGCGTACGAAAGCACCTTTTATCATCAGCGCACTGTTTGTGCTCGAGGCATACTATTGATGCCGATGCCAGAAACCATGATACGATCCGACTTGCGGGACACCAGCTTTCCCGCACCTGATTTATTGCCCTGAACACATTCCCGGCAGCTATGACGGATTTTCATGAGGAACTCTGTCGGATTTTCAACCGGATTCTATAAATGGGACATTTATACTCACCAGCATAATTAACGCCACCTGTCCAGGGCACCAGGAGCAGGTAAACCTGATGTTATCAAAAATGCATCTGCTATAATGTATTCAGGTGACAATTATATGACAGGCTTGTTCGGCTGTGACTGCCGTGCCTGTATTTTTCGTGAGGGGGAGACAATCGATGAGAAGACCGCTTCCTGAGATGATGATAACAGCCCTGCTTCTGCTGGCGCTGCTTCAGCCGTGCCTGGCAGACGGCGCTTCAGCCGGCTCTGTAATGAATGTGGATTACAGGGCAGCCGTTGGAGATTTCAACAGGCTGTCAGGCGCCCAGTGCTCTCCATGGCCCATTGTATCATGGGACAGGGAGAAAGTGGCTCTTTTCAGGGACTATCACGTGACCCTCTGCCGCTTCCCTCAGGACTGCTACCCCAACACCCTCACCCTGGGAGGCATCTTCCCGAATCCCGGGGCGAACCCTGACAGCCCGCAGAGCTACGATTTCAGGGCCATTGACAGGCATATCAGGGCTGCAAAAGACGCGGGGTGCGACATCCTCTGGCAATCCTCTTATGATGTCGGCGGCTCTGATATATGGGTGACGCCCAATCTTGGCGGGAAAGCGCCGAGGGATATGAGGTTATGGTGCCGTGTCGTGGAGAAATGCCTCGAGCACTTCAATAACGGCTGGGCAGGGGGAAGCGACTATGCGGTAAAGTATGCCGAGTTCGTCAATGAGCCCAACGGTCTTGGAGGCTTCAACGGTAAGGATGGCGAGAGGCTCATTCCCGCCTTCATCGAGTTCATAAGGATAATCGAGCGTTATAACAGGAACCATCCATCCACGCCTGTAAAGGCAGTGGGGCCTGGGATCCCTTTCAGCTGGGACAGGTGGGTCGAATGGGAGCCGAGATTCAGAAAAGCCTTCACCATACTCAGGGAGAAGAACGTCGCGCTGCCGGTGCTTAGCTTTCATACATATGGGAAGGACACCTCGCCGCAGGCGAATCAGAAAACAGCCCGGGCCTATCGCGCTCTTCTCGACGAGTATGGCATGAAGAGCACGGCGCTGTGGAACTCTGAGTGGCAGGCAGCCGGCTTCCTGAAGACTCATCTCGGGGATAAAATCATGTCAGTAAAAGGCTCACCTTCTGCTGAGGAAACAGCGGCCATTGAACGAGCCTTTGCCACCTACGCTTTATCGTGCAAGATACGCTGGCAGGGAGTCCTGGATGGCTCGTGCTATTATCTCGCGAGCGCCCGGGCATTTCCGCCGAAGATCGAGGAACAGGCCAGGAACAGGAAGTTCCATGCAAGCTGTTATTTCACCCCTGAAAACAAGGCCATGCCTCTTGCAGGTCAAGAGAGGCTCACCTGGCTTGTCGCGGAAAAGACACCGCTGCGATGCCGCACTGTGGTGCTGGAAGATGACGGACTTTTTACCGGCCAGGGGACCCGCTCCAGAGACGGCAGTGTGGCAGGCCTCATTGTGGCCGGCCTCGGCAGGGAAAAACGCGAAGTTGCCGTGAACGCCTTTCTGCCTGAAGACTGGAAGGATGCCGATGCGACTCTCGTGACCTTCGACGGGGAAAAGCCTTTCCCAGGAAGCCTGGAGAAACCCCGCAAAAAAGGAGACAGCTGGAAGATAGTCCTTACCTTACCCTCCCTGGATTCGTGGTTTGTTGTGCTGAAGAAGAAGGCCTGAAGAACAATACGGAATTCTTTCAGCCATTGCATTGATTGCGGGGTGTCAGAATGTTTTTGCCGGGATCACGCACCTGAAGCCCCTGTCCCTGGCAGCGCTTCCAGCGTCGGCTTTCATCCTCTTCGTGACGCGGCAGTTTCTGGGGATCTCGTTCCACGAGCCTCCCCGCATGGCTTTGAGCGTTGAGCGCTCGCGAAAGCAGTGTGGGTCCCGCTCCGGAGATTTCTCGTAATAGTTTTCCTCATAAGTGTCCAGGCACCATTCCCAGACATTTCCGGCCATGTCAGCCACTCCGAACGGCGAATCGCCTCCCCTGCATGTACCGACCTTGACAGGGCCCCTGCCGTCGAAGAAATCTGCCCTCCCTGGGAGAGCCGGACTGTCCCAGCAGTTGAACCGGCTATTGTCCAGGAAGCTTCCCCAGGGATATGTGCGCTCATCATCTCCGCGCGCCGCCTTCTCCCACTGCGCCTCGGTCGGCAGCATTGCATGAGCCCAGCGGCAGTATGCCATCGCGTCATTGAATGTTATGAAAACGACAGGGTAGTGATCTCCCGACTTCTCCCAGTATTCCTGCCACTCAGGCGCCGCCGCATAGCCTGTGGCGTGCGCGAACACGGCGAACTGCCTGTTTGTAACCTGATACTGGTATATCCAGCAGCCGCTGAGCAGAACACGGTGAATCGGCTTTTCATCCGGTTTCGCCTCCCTGTCATCTCTTGCCGCTCCCATTTGAGAATATCCGGGCGGGATCCATATCAGGGACGCATTATCGATGTCGTTCTGATACTCTTCAAAGCCCTGAGGGTTGACATCGATGAACGTTACGCCTTCCGGGAGCTCTGCAGGCGAGAGCGGCGTCATCGGACGGGGCGGTGGAGATGCAGGAGCGGGAGGCGGCTCAGGCGTAACAGACGGCGACGTGACGATGGGCGGCGCTTCCGTATGGGACTGCGCTGCAGAATGATGCGGCATCGAGATGTGGGCCTCAGCACCGGCAGCAGCAGGCTCGCCCATCCTTGCCGTGGTCGAGTCTGTTGACTGTTCATCGTCAAAATCCGTTTCAACGCCGGATAGTTCATGTTGAACCGGAGCTGATGCTCCATGTGAATCCGCAGCAGGTAAAACCTGAGGATCGGCTGGAGATATGATCTGGACAGCGGCAGGAGCGCTCTGGGAAACTGGAGCAGGCAGGCCATGAGAAGCGGCCGGAGGCGGCTGGCTCTGGGCGGACGCAGGACCGATGTGCCCTCCATACGAAGCGAGAAAGCTCCTTATCTCCGACACATTCTGGAAGCGCTCCCTCGCTCTCAGCGTTACCATGATGTCTATGGCGTCTGCAAAGGCCGGCGCTATGTCCGGGCGGGCAGATCTGAGCGACTCGAAGTCGAACGGATGATCGGCAGGATCGTCGCCTGTAAGCAGGTGATGGAGCGTTGCTCCGGCGCCGAATATGTCCACTGCAGGCGTCGCCTTCCCTGATGCCTGCTCAGGAGAGGCATAGCCCGGCGTGCCATATGACATGGTCTTCGTCGCGCAGCCCACCCTGACGATGCCGAAGTCTACGAGGTACAGGGTCTTTCTGTCCATCTGCCAGATCAGATTGTCAGGTTTTATGTCCCTGTGGATGATAGGTGGATTCTGGCCGTGTATGTATTCCATGATCTCGAGGAGGCTCAGGAACCAGCTGAAGGCCGTGTCTTCATCGAACGGAGCGGAGGGGCCGTACCGCTCTATGATGGCCCTCAGGCTCATGCCATCTATGTATTCCATGACGAGAAAGAACCGGTGCATCTCGAAGAAGTAATCGCTGACAGTCGGCAGAGACGGGTGCTTCAGCCCGAACAGGACCTGGGCCTCCTGCTGGAAATAGCGCTCCATCGCGGCTCTCTCTTCGTCGCTGTCAAAGCCACCTGTCATCTCCTTGATCGCCACATTTGCTGCGAACCTGTTGTCTCTTGCCTTGTACACCCTTCCAAAGCCGCCCTGGCTGACGAGCGACAGCACCTCATACCGACGGTCGAGGAGGGTCCCTGCATCGAGTCGCTGCATCACCGCGGGGGCCGACGCTCCCGAGCCTTCGAAAAGGCTCTTCCCGCACTTCGAGCAGAAGAGCGCGCCATCAGCACTCTTTGTACCGCAGACCTGGCAGAACATAAAATCCTCCCTCCATAAAAAATATTCTACGGCGTGTCTGAAACTGTCCTTTCTGGGAAAAATAGAAACACAGCAATTCAGAAAAAAGGAGGTCGATTTTATGCTCGTATTAATCCTGCTGATCCTGCTCGGCCTGCTGGCCTGGTATTCATCAGAGAGCAGGAAACAGATCGTGAGGGCGAAGGAAGAAGCTCTTCTCAACAGACTCACTCTGCTCGAGATTGGCGCTGAAAAAGCCGGTCAGGAGATCGCCGCAATCAGGCACACAGTGTCGCAGATTACGAAGAAGGTTGACAATCACATCAGCTCATCGGCGGCCGGGAGAGTCACGAGAGAAGATGAGCTCTCCATTCCTGCCGTGAAAGCAGCCATGCTGGCGCCGGCGCCTGCCGTAAAGCCTGAACCGGTCATCAGGTCCGAGGCTGCTGTAAAATCAGAACCGGCCATCAAAAATGAACCTGCTGTAAAGGCTGTATCAGTAACAAAGCCGGAGACTTTCACCAATCCCGAGCCTGCCATCAGGAAAGAGTCCACTGCAGCAGAACCGCCTGTTAAAAACAGCGAATCAGACCTCTCAGCTTCAGTGAAGGCTGAAAGCCACGAAAGTAAGAATCCTGAGCATCACAGGGCGACCGTCCATGCCCCGGCGCGCAGGCTCAGAGTGCAGCAGATTGCATCTCAGCATATAGAAAAAAACCGTGAGATCCCTGAAGTTGAATCATCATCAACCGATGCGGTTGTCAGTGCTGCAGTAAAAGAGGCCGTGACTGCCGAAGACAACAGCAGATGCGAAACTGCCGTATCAACTCCCCAGGCAGATATCAAAACTGCTCCGGCAGCGCAGACACCGGTTTGCGAAGAGAAGACGGCCGTTGCAGCTCCTGACAATAACCCAGTCAAGACAGAATCTTCCGCAGGTAACAGCGAAGACAGACCAGCACATATCGGCATCGAACCGGCTAAGCCGGCCAGAAAGGCATACACCGAGAAGGCTTCAAAGATGGAGATGGAGTTCGCCGGAACGTGGCTCAACTTCGCGGGCATCATATTTCTTATAATCGGCATCATAATTTATCTCACAATCGCCCTGAAGGACGTCACAAACGGCATCAGCCAGACCATCTCGGGAATCTCTCTCGGACTCCTCCTCGTATTGACAGGCCACTACCTCTTCAATAAAAACATGCAGAAGTTCGCCCACCCGCTGATAGGCGGCGGCTTCTGCATAACCTTCTTCACGCTGTGCGCAGCTTACTTCCACTATCATATAATGCCTCAACTGCTGTTCTTCATTACGATCTTCATAACCATAGCGTGGTCAGGCATATCGATATTCAAATACGACTCGAAGCTCATCGGAAACGGCATGCTTATAGCGGCATTCCTCGCTCCGCTCTTCATGCAGTTCAGCTTTTCGAATGTCTGGATCATAAGCACATACCTGATAGCGATCAACCTGGGCGTTGCATATGTCGCCTACTACAAGAAATGGGACTACTACCTCACTGTGGCATTCCTCGCCACATATCTCCTCTACTTCTCAACATTCCACTTCAGACATCCTTATCACGCCCTCGCTTTCCTCGTGACGATCTACATGCTCTACCTCGTATCGAACAACGTGCTCCACTTCGTGAGGAAATCTTCCAGCGGGTACCAGATCTTCCTCTCATACCTGAACCCGGTCATCTTCGCAGTCACATCCTACTTCCTGCTCCTCAAGATGGCTAACCTGATGGCCACAGCCATCTACGTCGGCCTCGGCATCATCCACCTGCTGCTGACCTGGAAGGCAGCCAGAATGGAGGAGACAGACTCCACATTCAGAGAGATCGTCAAAAACAACCTTGTTCTCGGAGTGCTCTTCCTGACTGCCTCTGTCAGCTTCATAACCTACTTCTCGAACTACACAGCATGCTTCTCAATCGTGACGGCCCTCTGGTTCGTGGAAGCGTTCGCCCTCCTCATCTGCAGCTTCCGCTGGAAAGGCTATGAGACAATACTGAGACGCTACTCATACCTGTCACTGCTGCTGGCATCCGCTCAGCTCGCATTTGTAATCCCCACTATGGAAGCGAACATATTCATGCTGAAGCTCGGCGATGCCGCAAAGATCGCCATCCCGCTCTCATCGATAATCAAGTTCCTCGTATACCTGCTCTCTGCGATGGCTTACTTCAAGTACTTTGACATCCTCTTCAGCAAGAGAGATCAGATCGGAAGCGAAGAAAAGGGCGTGATGATAACGGCGCTCCTGGCATCATACGCGACAATCGTTTACAACATATTCGCGTTCTCGCCCGTTCCTCTCTGCCTCGAGCTGGGACTTGGAGCCCTGGCACTCGTGACGCTCAGAATGAGCAGGACCCTTTACAAAGAATATGACTGCTCGTTCAGATGCCTGTCCTATGCTTCGCTGATGATCAACTGCGTCTACCTGGCCTTCATCCTGCAGGCTGCTGACAGCGCGTCGTTCATCTCATCGCATATCGCGACTGGAATAGCCGGCGCGGCCCTCTACTTCTCATACTTCCTGGCCCTCCGCGGAATGAAAAACGATCTCGACGAGCAGGAGAAGCACGCAGCCCCGCTCTCGCTGTGCATATCGTTCATAATCACCGCCTGGACTCTCTTCCAGATCCCTGTGCTGTATCCGCTGGCATTTACCCTTCTCGCGCTGGGAACGCTGCATGTAAGCTTCAGATGGCTGGGCGATTATGCACTCTTCTTCAGATGGTACTCATACGCGCTTATGGTTACGTCCTTCTGCTGCACATATATTCAGGCCACAATGCAGAATGGAGCGGAGTCTGAACTGGCAGGCATAATCGTTGCAGCGGTATCAACAGCTCTCTATATACTGTTCTTCCTGTCCCTGTATCTGAGACGGGATAAACTGGCGGCAGAGGACATCACTGCAATGAACGCTTCACTCTATGGAATCTACGCCCAGATCTTCATGGCCCTCAACCTCTACCTTCACAACCAGCCTGTTCTGACCGGAGCATTCGCAGCCATCAGCCTCATATCACTCGCGATGAGCTGCAGTGGAATTCCCCTCTGCGCTCGGAGCCTCAGAAGACTCTCGTTCATGTCGCTGATCCTCTTCTCTTGGCAGATTGCAGGGATGCTCTCAGAAACGGTGAGAACAAGCCTTCTCATCCCGTCAGGCGATTTCTTCGTGCTCATCTCCTCTGTGGCCGTGCTCTTCGCGCACTTCCTGATCTCACACCGCAGGCGCATCTCATCGGCAGCGGAGGAGCAGGTATATATGTCGCTGTCATATATGGCAGCAATGGGACTGACATCTTATATCCTGCTCGGCAACTCGCACAACGGCAGCCTGGCATATCTGGAAGCGGCAGGCACGGTCGTCTCAGCAATGCTCATTGTTCTGGGGCTCAGGTTCAACGATGTTCTGAAGGGATTCTACAACTTCGGCACCGTTGGGCTGATGGGAGTCACTGCAGCGGTTCTCTTCACTGGATCCATGGAAAAAACGCCTTTCCTGAACGAAGGATTCGGCGCAGCCATCTTCATCACGGCTCTCTTCATTGCCTGTGCGGCAGTGATGAAGAGAAAAGATTGCGTTCTCGGCAACGATGAAAAGTGGAGCGTCAAGGCAATCCAGGCGATGACACTGATCATAGTCATGAAGAGCATACTGCTCCAGTCCACCGGCTCATTGACGACATTCCTGTGGTCGTTCATAGCGCTGGTGGTTCTGTACTTCGCAACCTCTGGCACGAGAAAGGACAGCCTCGTAACATTGGCACAGGTCCTCTTCTTCATGGCATTCCTGAAGTCGATCCTCTTCGACGCCAACTTCGTCTTTGCAAACGGCACCTTCGAGGTTCTGGCCCAGGGGACTCTTCCGGTTCTCGAGTACATCTTCATAGTAGCGATTGTGGCTACTTTTGGAGTGGCAGCCAGAAGAGTCTGGGGCGAGTACGATCTCAGGAACCTCCTGGTGGCGCTGGCGCTCTTCATATTCTCGTTCCAGTGCACATTCATACTCTACCGCCACTTCGGCCTTCTCGACTGCTTCCAGGTGATCCTGTCTACCATATGGAGCATTATGGCGCTGATATTCATCACCCTCGGGATCCGGAAAGAGCTCAAGATATACCGCCAGTTCGGCCTGATGCTCCTCGTGGCGTCGATCCTGAAGATCTGCTTCGTCGACACGTGGGTGCTGAATGTCTTCTACAACGTGACTACCTTCGTGCTTATAGGCGTGCTGCTCATGCTCACCTCGTTCCTGTATCAGAAGAACAGGGGGCAGATAGCCGAGAAGACCCAGGTCAAGAAACTGGCCATTGACCCGGCGTAAACAGAGACTCAGCATTGCGCGGTTCATTCTGAGCCGGCCGTCAGGCCGGCTCTTTTGCCGTACCTGATTGCCTGGCGAGCGCTTTCCTGAGCCTCAGCGCAACAGTAGCGGCAATGGATGCCTTGACGAGATCAACTGGAAGGAATGGAAGCACGCCTGTGCACAGGGCTGCCCAGGCTCCGGAAGTGAGGTAGAGAGCCAGCCACAGGGCTCCAGAGACATATATCACGACGAGCCCGGCATACGCGGCGACGCAGTACCGCATCATTCCGGGCTCCCTCGTCCTCTCAGCGATTATGCCGCATAGCCACGAAGCAGGCACAAATGAGAGCAGAAAGCCTCCGGTCGGCCCCAGAAAAGCCCCGGGACCTCCGCTCATCTGCGAAAACACAGGCAGCCCTGCCAGTCCCATCAGCAGGTAGACGCTCTGGCTCAGAGGGCCGAGCCTCGGGCCCAGCACGAGCCCTGAGAGGATTACGAAGAGAGTCTGAAATGTCACAGGCACAGGCGTGAAGGGCAGCATGACAGAGCACCATGCGCCGAGGGTGGTCAGTGAGGCCATCAGAGCGGCAGTCGCGTAAGGTCTCATAGATGTCACGTTCATTCAGGATATCCTCGTGCATACATCGGATCCCATATTTCCAGTCAGTTCTGCAGTGATCAAGTGGCCGAGGGATCCAGGGAAGGAAGAATTCTTTTGATATCTGACTCTCTCGATCCCTTTCCCTGGATTTCCTGCCAGCCGAGTGATCAAGTGGTCAATGCTAAGAGATTCACTTTCAATCACTCGATCCCTGGATCTCTTGATCCCTGGATATTTCAATCCCTCGATCCCTTGATCACTGGACCTCTCGATCCCTGAAATACATGGGAAAACTTGATCCTGAGCCTCTTTTTATCCATGTGAAGGAACAAGGCGACTGAGGTATAATACTCCAAGAGTCTGCCAATGATGCACTTTTGATCACAGGAGGATACGATGGCTATTCTGATGGATGGATACAGCCTCACGATAGAGGATGTTGTGAAGATCGCCAGGTTCGGCGAAAAGGTGAAGCTTGCCGAAGTGGGGCTCGAGCGGATAAAGAAATGCCGCGGGCTTCTCGAGAGGAAGATCGAGCAGGGCGAGATCATGTACGGCGTCAATACGGGAATCGGAGAGTTCTCAGAGGTGGCGCTGAACGAGGAGCAGGTGAAGGAGTTTCAGAAATACCTGATCTACAACCACTCTGCCGGGATCGGCAAGCCGTTCCCGGTTGAGTATGTGAGAGCCGCGATGGCCACGAGAATCAACGTACATCTCCACGGGAACTCGGGGTGCAGGCCCGAGATCACCCAGACTCTCGCCGAGCTTCTCAATAAGGGCGTCACGCCTGTGGTCTGCGAGAAGGGCTCTGTGGGTGCCTGCGGGGATCTGAGCCCGATGAGCCAGATCGCGCTGCTTATGATGGGCGAAGGAGAGGCCTTCTACGAAGGTAAGCGGATGCCCTCGAAAGAAGCCATGGGCCTTGCCGGGATACCGGTTCCGGGCCTGATGGCGCGGGACGGCCTCGCCACGATAAACGGCTCCAACTTCATAGCAGGGATCGGATGCCTCGAGATATACGACACCGAAAGATGGATCCAGCAGGCCGAGATAGCGGCTGCGATGACACTCGAGGCTCTGCTCGCGAACATGAAGCCTTATGACGTAAAGCTCCACGAGCTGAGAGGCTTCAAGGGTGCCATCACCTGCGCCACAAACCTCAGGAAGGTGATGGATGGGTCCGATCTGATGACAGGGAAATTGAAGGTCAAGGTGCAGGACGCCTACTCGATGCGCTCCACGCCACAGGTAATAGGCGCTGCCCGCGACCATCTCGCCTATGCGAGAAAGCAGTTCGAGATTGAGATTAACGGCGTGGGAGACAACCCGATCTTCCTCCCTGATGAGGACAGGGTGCTGACAGGCGCGAACTTCCAGGGCACTCCCGTAAGTCTCCCGCTCGACATGGTGGGAGCCTCGGTGTGCATGATATCTGTGCTTTCAGAGCGGAGGCTCAACAGATTGCTGAACCCTGCGCTGAGCGTCGGGCTCCCTGCATTCCTGACAAAAGGCGCCGGCATGTTCAGCGGCCACATGCTGAGCCAGTACACGGCAGGAATGCTCATCGTCGAGCAGAGGATCCTATCCACGCCTGCCTGCATCCACTCGATTCCAGCTGCGGCAGACCAGGAGGACTTCGTCAGCATGGGCATGAACACAGCCCTTAAGACCAGGCAGATCCTCGAAAACGCCGATGGCGTGCTTGCCATTGAGCTGATTGCCGCCGCGCAGGCGCTGGATTTCAGGACATTCGGATTCGGGAAGGGCACAAAGGCGGCGCACAGCGCGGTTAGAAAGGTCGTGGAGCATCTCGATGTCGACAGGCCGCTCTTCACAGATCACAACAACATGATGCAGGCCATGCATGAGTGCAGGGTCCTCGATGAGGTCACGGCGGCTGTGGGTCCGCTCACCCCGAGCTGGTAATTCAGCCTGCTATCGATTTCGACAGGGGCACGGCTTACTCTGTGCCCCTCTCTTTTTCAATCGCAGCGACCGATTTCATGAACAAAGGATGTAAAATGGAGGGGAGATGGGGAGCGTGCGGAGAGGAGGAGATCGGCTGAATGGATGAGCTGCTGGTAAGCGTTCTGATGATCCTTTTCTTTGCCGGAGCCGTGCTCGGGATGGTGAGCTTCCACAGGAGGCTCATGAAGCAGCCCCTGGAGATACTCGTCGATCTCGTTGAGAAGGGCGTGATAAAAAGCTCTATTTCAGGATACACGCTGAAAGGGGGCTTCCAGGGGCGGAAGATCTTCATAACACTAAAATCCGGAAGGCAGAAGAACAGTCCGGAGCAGTTGACAGTGGGAGCCTCTGCGAGCCTCCCATTCAAATGCTCGATCTACAGCAGGAGCGCGCTTCTCGACCTGGGAAGCACGATCGGCCTCATCAGAAATGTGGTGAAAGACATCCCTGAATTCCAGCAGAGATATGTGATCACGTCTGCCGATGAGATGCCAGTCAGGGAGTTCCTGCTTGCAGAAAAACGGAGGCATTGCGTCGACAGACTGCTGCAGGGCAGATCTGCAAAACTCGTGATGGAGCGGGACAGCATAATGATCATCAAGTCTGTACGCGGGCTGAATCTTCTGAAGAAGCTTGTCGAACCATCCGAGATAGAGGCGATGCTGCAGATACTCGTGGAACTGGCTTCAGATGTGGAGCGTTTTTCAGGGAATATGCCTTCAGGTGCGTCTGGCTCTCAGAGCTGAGCCTGCTTATCGCGATTCTTTCCATCGAGCACCTGATGTATTCGATCGAGCAGATTTAAAGGGCTGAAGGGCTTTTGGAAATAGTCGTCCGCCCCTGCCTGCCTGCCTTTTTCCATGTCTTCCTTCTTCGAAGCAGCCGTGAGAAGTATTATGTGTATGCCCCTCGTTCTGTCATCTGCTTTGAGCATCCTGGTCACCTCGACGCCGTTCAGCGAAGGCATGACTACATCGCAGACCATCACGTCAGGCATCTCTTTCCGCGCCATCTTCAGCGCCTCCACTCCATCCTTTGCATAGAACAGCTCATATTCCTCCGATTCGAGAGTCATCCCCACCATGTTTCTGAACGCGCCATCATCATCTGCCACCAAGACCTTTTTCATATCACATGCCACCTGTATCGCCGTCTGCTGAAATTATACTCAATAGCATAAGTAACGCTATGAGGCAGCCTCCTGGAATCAAAATAAACCCCGTTTCTCACCCAGGGGGGTATCACTGGCTTCACCATTTTAAATTGAAAAATTTAAAATGGGAGCCAGTACAAGATGGTGTATATTTTGAGCGTTACTATACAGGGGCATCTGACGACACCCCTTTCCTTCTTCAATTTAATATCTGCCTGCACAATTCCTTCCTGAATGTGGAGACCGGAAAAGGAAAGAACCGGCCTTCCGGGAATATATCACACTGAATAATAAAAGGAGGGGGATCTTATGGAAAAAAAAGAAAGCCACGAACACCCGCACTCAGTGCTGAAAAAACAGTCGACAAACGAGGATCGCTACTTCGCCGAGCGCGATCAGGAGCTGGTCGAAAAGCACAGGAAAGAGAAGGAGCTGAGGAAACGGGAAGAGGAAAAGAAGCTCCACCATATGAAGTGCCCGAAATGCGGAGTGGATCTGAAGGAGATAAAGTTCAAGGGGCTCCTGCTTGACAAGTGCGGCGAATGTGAAGGGCTCTGGTTCGACAAGGGTGAACTGCAGCAGCTCCTGAAGGAGGAGGCAAACATCCTGAAATCTCTGATGAAGGGCTTCTTCGAAGACAACGAGATAAAGAAGCTGTGAAGACGGAGAAGGCCGGGGCTGAGCCTGAAACACAGCAGTGCGCGGAGCAGAACGAGAACAGGCCGGAAAACGGAGCCAGCCAGAGGAAGGGTAACGACTGGCGCCAGCTGGGCATCCTGTTGCCCGGCACGAGCTTTTTCGGCAATGGAACTCTCGGGATCACGAAGGGCCTCCTGTCCGTGCTTCTCTTCTTCTACCGGGACAGCCGGGAAAAGAAGCCTGTCAGAGCCTGATCTCCTTGACATCCCAAGTCTCCAGATCGACAGTCGCGATTGATGGCTCTTTTTCGAGCCATCCGCAGCATTCACCCGGATTCAGCAGGATGCCCCTTTCCTTCTTCAACACTCTCCTGTGCGTATGCCCGAAGACAATCAGATCGAAGCAGCCGGAAGCGAAAAGCTCTTCTGCAGCGCAGGGCTCATGCATCAGCAGGATGCGGCGGCCTTCCATTGTGAAGAAATAAGGGCCATCGTATATCTCCCCTATCTCCTGAAAGCGCCTGGAGAGCATGAGCCTTTCTCCGTCATTGTTGCCGAAAACGCCAATCACTCTGCAGCCTGCCTCCTTCAGTGGAGTCAGAGAAAAGGGCGCCACATAATCTCCTGCATGGAGAATCAGCTGCACGCCCTCTGATTTGAATATTTCGACCGCTTTCTTAACATTGTCGATATGGTCGTGTGTATCTGACAGGACTCCAATCTTCAATATGAACCTCCTCTGCGCCGGCTCGATCCTGTGAGGTCAGCTCTGCTCCCGGCCCTGTCCGTTTTCCGAAACTGAGACTTCAAAGCTCTTGCAGGCGAGCCTTATTATCAATCCATCGATGAGCTTTATGTTGAGCTGATACCAGTTGTCGGTTATCCTCTTGTCGCCTCCGCCGGGAAGCGGGTCTCCGCCGTTCAGGTCCTTGACAACCAGCAGGGATTCATCGATCAGGCTCCCCTTCGTGTCCACCGTTATGCTCTCTATTATGCACTCGTCCCAGTGCCCTATGTATGAGAACCCTATGAAGTCGTGGCAGCAGATCTCCTTGTTCACCTTCTCGTTGAAAGATACTACGATTGTTATCTTGTCGAAATCTATCTCTATGTTATGCAGAGAGCATTCAAACCACGAGCTCTGGTTGATCTCGCTCATAGCTTTCTCCATGTTTACCTCCGGACACTGCATTGATCGATATCATGCTTCCAACATAATAATAACCAGTGCCTGAGTCAATTGTCAATACTCCATTGATAGTACGCCTTTCAGACAAAAATAAAAAACCCCTCGCCGTGGAGGGGTGGCTTTCATTGAAAGGTGTGCAGAGGAGCCAGAATCACTCGGTCTGGGTATCGTTCGCAGCGTTGATCTGCTGATCGTCGTACTGATTGTTGTCAACGTTCTGATTGTCGAAGTTCTGATCGTCGAAGTTCTGATCGTCCACGTTCTGATCGTCGAAGCCGCCATCGTCATAGCCGCCGCCGTCATCCACTTCGCCGCCGCCGCCGTTGCCGCCGTTGCCTCCGCCGCCGAAAAGCCTGTCGATCAGTCTGTTAAGCAGGTTTCCCACTACCGAGGCTCCCATGGCGCTCCAGATCCCTTTTGAGGGGTTCTCTGTATTGGGCATCGTATTGTTCACCGGTGTCGGCATATTGGTCAGGAAGTTGGTGTTCGTGAGCGGTGGCATTCCGTTCATGAAGCCTCCCCGCTGAAGCTCTCTGCTGGCGCTGAATCCGTCTGTGCCGTAGTTGCTGTATGGGCTGACACCCGTGCTGCCGGCCGGATTCTTCAATGCATTGTAGCCGCCGAAATTTACCGCTCCCAGGTTACCGTAGGGGTTGATTGAGTTTATCATTCTGCACACCTCTTTCTTCAGTCTTTCCACTTCCTATATCAGGACGCCGGCTGAAAGTCTTCTGATAATATGTTGAAAAAAAACTGAAAAAGAGTCAGCCATGTAAACAGATCGTAAAATAAAAGTACAAAACAAAAGGCACCCGGATCCATCCAGGATTCCAGATGTGCCCAATGATCAACTTTTGTTCAGAGCCCTGTTATTGTTGCTGCCACTGCTCCGCAGCGGCCGGATTAGCCCGCTCAGCCGCCGCCCTGGCAGCTGCCGCCGCTTCCACCGCTGCCGCCGCCAAAGAGCCTGTTGATCACATTGTTCGCTATCGAAAGCCCCATCATCGCCCAGGCCATCCCGGCTCCGCTTCCCTGCTTCGGCTGACCCTTTTCATCTGGAGGTGCCTGCCCTTTCTGATCATTCAGGCTCTGAATCTCCCTGCTCGCCTTGAATCCGTCTGCGGCCTGTCCATACTGGCCCTCCTCTTCCTCATTCAGCTCAAAGGGGAGAATCGAGCGGGCCTGTGACGCGCTGTTTACTCCGTAGTATCCTGATGCCTGTCTGATTGCGTCTATCACGATACGCACCTCCTGTTCCTGTCCTTCATATGCTCTATAACGACTTTGGATGAAAGATCGATGATAACCGGATGAAAAAAAGCTGAAAATGAGTCTGCGATGTAACCATAAGGTAAAAAGACATGACCAGTTTGTTGAATTTTTTTCACTAATACTGCAGGAAGACAGACCTCTCAACTGTTTTTCTCTCCCTCTCTGCTTCATCCACACCTCTCCTTTATTACACTGATTGTAAATTTTTCTTTCGCTTCCTGATTCAGAGCGACTGGAATCTCTGCAATGTTCCGGGAGTGCCCACTGCAGCGTCGGTGTGACATCTTCACAGGAGAATGGGCTGCCCGGATTGAAAACTGTTTATATGGACCAGGCAATCACCGCAGAACAAATAAGCAGAAACTTCAGAACAAAGGGAACAGGCAAGAGCAGAGATATCACCGCTGTGGACGACATCTCCCTTGAGATAGGCCGCGGAGAGCTTTTCGGGCTCCTCGGGCCTAATGGCGCAGGAAAGACTACATTGATCAAGATATTCTGCACCCTTCTTCTCCCCTCTCTCGGAAAAGCCACAGTCGCAGGCTATGACGTGCATCATTCCGCCCATGCGATCCGCAGGCGGATTAATCTAGTGGCAGGAGGCGAGTACTCCGGATACGGGATCCTCAGCGTCAGGGAGAATCTGTGGATGTTCTCCCAGTTCTACAACGTGGACTTCAAGACTTCAAAGAAGCGGATCGACGAGCTCCTGGCAATAGTCGGGCTGGAAGATAAAGCCTCCACGAGAGTCAACCAGCTCTCGACAGGCATGAAGCAGAAGATGAACTTCGCCAGGGGATTCATAAACGACCCTGAGATCCTGTTCCTCGACGAGCCCACGCTGGGCCTCGATGTCACCACTTCAAGGCAGCTCAGAAGCCACGTAAGAAAATGGCTGGAAGAGGACAGGAGGCGGACCGTGCTTTTGACGACGCACTACATGGCCGAGGCCGATGAGCTCTGTGACCGCGTGGCGATAATAAACCAGGGAAAGATAATAGCCTGTGACAGCCCTGCAGGCCTGAAGAAGAGCGTGCCATACTCGTCGGACTTCGAGATAACGATCAGGAGTAAAGGCAACGACTGGCACGATCTGGCCGGCATCTCACAGGTCGCGAGCTTCGCAATCACTGCCGGCGACGCCGGAGACGACACGATGACCTTCAGGCTCATGCTCGAGAGCGACAGGCCTCTCGAAAAGATTTTTGCGACGATAATAGACAGGGGCGCCTCCATCATTTCAGTGAAGAGAACCGACCCTACTCTCGAGGATGTCTTTATCAGTCTCTGCGGGAGGGGGCTCGACAGTGAAGTGGAGTGAGATAAGGGAAGAGCTTGAGCTGAACGCCCGCGCCACAATGGCCAGGGCTTACGTGAGGATCGCAGGCTCGAACAGGGAGCTCTCATGGGTCGCCTTCGATATCGTGCTGCCGCTCCTCGGCGTCTGCGCATATGTTTATCTTTACAAGACCCTGAAGACCCCTCCGGAGTTCCTGGGATACGTGATCCTGGGAGGCGCGATGATCGGCATATGGATGGGAGTGCTGTGGGGAATGGCTTCGCAGCTCTATTTCGAGAGAGAGCGAGGCCAGCTCGAGATGATACTGATGTCTCCCGCCTCGACTATGTCGCTGCTCCTCGGCATGGCCCTGGGCGGAATTTACAACTCAGGCCTGAGGTCTGCCTTCACATTCGCTGCGGGAGTGTGGATCTTCAAAGTGCAGATCCACGTCAGCTCGTGGCTCGATCTAGCCGTCACATTCATGCTTACGCTCTGCGCCCTGTACGGGCTCGGAATGGTCGGGAGCTCTGTCTTCCTTACCTTCGGCAGGAACGCATGGCACATCAGCAGCCTGCTGCAGGAGCCTGTCTTCCTGATATCCGGCTTTTACTTTCCTGTCAGGAGCCTGGGCGCGGCGGTCACCACTGTCGCCTCTCTTATACCTGTCACAATAGGTCTCGACGCAATGAGGCAGATACTCTTTTCAGACCCTTCCTGGGGCTTTCTGTCGGTGAAATCTGAGATGCTTGTACTGCTCGGCCTCTCTGTCTTCTACTTTCTCTGTGCCAGAAAAGCGCTCAGGATAATGGAGGAAAAGGGATGCCGCGAAGGGAGGCTTACTCTGCGGTGGCAGTGAGGGAGCACATGAGGAACTTCTTCTGGGCGTTCTGGCTCGGATGGCAGGTGGAGGCCAACTGGGCCCACCCGGCTCTGTTTGCCCTTTACTCGGTGGTGAAGCCCCTCGCCTCGTGCCTGATCATAACGGTGATGTATATGGTCGCAACCGGCGGCCGCAGCTCCCGTGAGCTCTTCGCGTCGATATACGTGGGGAACGCGTTCTTCACCCTGGTTACAGGGTCCCTGCTGGGCCTCTCGATGGTATTGCACGCAGAGCGGGAGCACTACCAGACTCTGAAATACATCTTCCTCGCCACTTCGAATCTGCACATATACCTTTGCGGGAGAGCGGCGGCGAGGATGATTACATCGGTTGTGTCGGTGATCGTCATGCTTGTCTTCGGAGCCTGTGTGCTGCACATTCCCTTGACTCTGGCGGCAATAGACTACCCGCTTCTGCTCGCCGCTCTGTTGCTGGGGCTCTTCTGCACGGTTGGATTCGGCCTCATCCTGGCCGGGATATCTATGAAGACGGCCATGCACAACTTCTTTTTCTCGGAAAGCGCCTCAGCATTGCTTTTCTTCCTGTCAGGCGTGATATTCCCGCTCAGCGTTCTGCCGCAGTTCCTTCAGAAGCTCTCCCTCTGTTTCCCCTTCTGCTACTGGATGGAGATAATCAGGAGGGCCGTGTTGCCGGCTTATCAATCAGACGCCGTCATGTCGGCTTTTTCCACATCGTCGCTTCTTTGCACCTTCTCTGTGATGTCCATGCTGCTGCTGCTGATCTCCATCTTCTTCTTCAAAGCGCTCGAAAACGAGATGCGAAGGGACGGAACGATAGATATGACAACGGCCTACTGATCCTCTGAGCTTTCTTCCGCAATTTTCGGAGATGCCGCGCACCATCTGCTCACCTCCAGCAGAAAGGCGGAGCGGCCTTCCTGTGAAAAAGGCCTGTGCAGTATCTGCCTTTCCGACAGTCGCGCGCCGCACTCTTCTCCTGAAGGCACCACAATCTGCGCGTGCTCAAGCACTTCCCGGGCAGATTCCTTTATCGCGCCGTCATCGCCACAGATGAATATAACCAGCGGCTCATAGCCATAACGGACGAGATGACTGTATGGCGAGTTTCCCTCTATCACGAGCACTTTGAACGGCATCATTCTGTCGATGGCCCCGCCCAGCCCTTCAGGCATCGCTTCAGGCGACGAAGTGAGCCAGAACACTTTTTCCGCTCCAGCCCTCAAATAGCGCTCCGTGTCCTTCCCTTTTTCCTTAAGTGCTGTCGGATCGTCCACCATCAGATACCCTTCCAGGGAGCTGTCGCACGCTCCGCAGGGGATTGCGCGCGGGCAGTCGTGATGCTCGCCGGTGTGAGCTGTCGTAACCTTCAGCGCCGAGAATCCGTCGAAGCTGCTGAAGAGAAGCTCGCAGAGCTGCGTTTTCCCCAGCCTGCTTTTGCTGCTCCCCACCAGTATTATCTTAACATCGCCTGTGCCCATTCGCTGAACTCATCTCCGAATTTCAGGATCATCGTAAGAATCGCCTTCGCGGCCGAGTCTCCCATTGCGCAGAGGCATGAGCCTTCCAGTGTGCGGCAGAGCCTCTCCAGCAGCTCGAGGCTCCTCCGGCCTCCCCTTCCTCTGAGAAGCCGCTCCATCATCGCAGTGCCTTCCCTGCAGGGAACGCACTGCCCGCAGGACTCGCCGGCGAAAAAGGAGGCAGCCTGAATGGCGACTGAAGGCATTGAAGCCTTGCTGCCGAGCACTATCACCCCGGCAGAGCCGAGCATGGAGCCTGCGCGGGCAAGAGAATCAAAATCCATCGCGATATCGGCCTCAGATGCATTCAGTATCGGCGCAGAGAGGCCGCCCGGAATCACGGCCTTCAGCTCCTGGCCGCCTTCGAGTCCTCCACCCGCCTCTTCAATAAGCTTGAGAAGAGGAACTCCGAGGGGATACTCATAGCATCCCGGCTTCCTTATGTCGCCGCTCAGCGCATACAGTTTCGTGCCCGTGTTGCCGCTGAAGCCTATCTCAGCGTATGCCCTGCCGCCGTTTTCCACTATCCACGGTATGTTGCACAGCGTCTCGACGTTATTGACTACCGTCGGGCAACTGTAAAATCCTGAGATCGCAGGAAACGGAGGCTTCCGCCTGGGGTGCCCCCTCTTTCCTTCCAGCGATTCTATCAGCGCAGTCTCGTCTCCACACACATAAGAGCCTGCGCCCCTGTATATCACCAGGTCCAGATCGAAGCCCGAGCCGAGTATGCCCTTTCCGAGGAATCCGCCTGCCACGGCCTCGTCGACGGCTATCCGGAGCCCGGCTGCCACCTCCATGAACTCTCCCCGGATATATATGAAGGCATTCTTCGCCCCAATGGCATAAGATGCGATGGCGATCCCCTCGATGAGCCTGTGAGGCGCCCGCTGCATCAGGACCCTGTCCTTGAAAGTGCCCGGCTCGCCCTCATCGGCGTTGCATACCAGGTAAACAGGCCTCTCTGTCTGCTCCGGAACGAAGCTCCACTTGGCTCCTGCAGGGAAGCCCGCTCCGCCTCTCCCCCTGAGGCCGGAGATCTTCACCTCTTCAATCACTTCACGCCTGGACATGGTCAGGGCTTTCCTGAGGCCGTTGTAGCCGCCCTGCGAGAGATATCCCTGCATTGCTGCGAATCCCTCGCTCCCGCACCCCCTCAGCACTATTGAAGGCTCATTCACCGTCGCCGCCCCCTCTCATCATCGATTCGACGATCTCATCGACGCGCTTCATCGAAAGGCCTTCGATGAACCTGTCGTTGACTGAGATGACAGGCGAGTGATCACAGTATCCGAGGCAGTCCACCTGCTCGAGCGAAAAGAGCCCGTCAGGCGATATGTTCCCCTTTTCCATCCCTGTCTTCTCGCGGATCTTCGCCAATATGTCTTCGGCTCCGCGCCTGCTGCAGGACATGTGCCTGCAGGCCTTGATGTGGTATCTTCCCCTGGGGCTGTCGGTGAACATGTGGTAAAACGTCGCCACGCTGAAAACCTCTGAAACAGGAAGCTTCAGCAGCGCTGACAGCTCTTTCAGATCATCGCCGTCAATATGACCTTTTTCATGCTGGATGAGATGGAGAGCCGGCAGAAGGGCCGATCTCCTGTGCGGGAATCTCCCGATTATCTCCTTTACCTGCCGGCACTGGGCATCGGTCAGCATTGCCGATCCACCTCCCCTTTGCTTCCTCTTCTGTCAATCCTGACCGCGCAGGCCTTGTATTCAGCAGTATCAGTAACAGGGTCGAAGGCGTCTATGGTCAGCACATTCCCGCAGGCCTCCCTGAAGTGAAAGGACGTGTAAACAGTCCCTGCAGGCGAGCGGTCGGTGATTCTGGCTTTCATGGTCACCTTTCCCCTCCTGGACGAGACATCCACGTACTCACCGTCCTTGATCCCCATCCTATCCGCGTCCTCCGGGTTTATCTCGATCAGCTCTTCAGGGCACACCTGTTCAAAGCCGTCCGAGTGCCTGGTCTGCGTGCCTGTATGATAGTGCCACAGACGCCTTCCCGTCGTAAGCACGAGCGGCCAGGACTCGTCAGGCTGCTCGGCAGGGCCTCTCCAGTCGACAGCGGTGAATCTGGCCAGGCCGCATGCGCAGTCTCCGCCGTCATGCAGGTACTGCGTGCCTGGATGCTCACAGTCCGGGCAGGGCCATTGTATTCCCCTCTCCTCGATTCTGCCGTATTGGATACCCTGATAGCTTGGCGTGAGTCTCGTAACATCGTCCCAGACGTCATCGACGGTGCGGTATCCCATGTCATAGCCCATGCGGCGCGAGAGATCGGCAAAGATTGCCCAGTCGGGACGGGCGGCTCCGGGAGGCTCGACGGCCTTATGCACACGCTGAACCCTTCTCTCTGTGTTCGTGTAAGTCCCGTCATCCTCGGCAAAGCAGCAGGCTGGCAGCACGAGATCGGCGTAATGGGCGGTCTCGTTGAAGAATATATCCTGCACTATCATCAGATCGAGAGACTCGAGCGACGCTATTGTATGAGCCTGATGAGGCTCAGACATCACGAGGTTCTCTCCTACGCAGTAGAGAGCCTTGACCTTCCCCTCCTTCATGGCCGTGAACATCTTCGGAATGGTAAGGCCGGGACTGTCCGGAAGAGAGACCTTCCAGGCCTCCCCGAATTTCCGCCTCGCGTCTGGATCGTCTACGCGCTGGTATCCTGAAAAGACTCCGGGCAGGGCGCCCATGTCACAGGCTCCCTGCACATTGTTCTGCCCCCTCAGCGGGTTGACTCCGCTCGAGGGCTTCCCGATGTTGCCGAGCAGCAGCTGAAGATTCACGCAGCTCTTCACGTTGTCCACGCCGCAGCTGTGCTCCGTGATCCCGAGCGTGTAGATGAGGGAGACCCTTTCAGCGCCGGCCAGGATCTCCGCCACTTCCTTGATGGCCTCTGCAGGCACGCCTGTGATCCCGGAAGCTTTTTCAGGAGGGTAGCGCATAACAGTGCGCTCCATCTCTTCGAATCCGACAGTGTGACTGTCGATGAACTCTCTTTTGTGCAGGCCCCGTGAGATTATGTGGTGCATGATGCCGTTCAGCAGAGCCACATCGGTGCCGACCTTCAGGCTGAGCCAGCGGGTAGCGTGGTGCACGAGGCCGATCTTCCTCGGGTCTATCACTATCAGCGTGGCGCCGTTCCTGGCAGCCCGCTTCAGCGCGTATCCTATGACCGGATGGGCCTCTGTGGTGTTCGAGCCTATTACGATTATGCAGGGAGCTTCTTCAATCTCACCTATCGAGTTGGTCATCGCTCCTGAACCAAGTGTCGCTGCCAGCCCGGCAACGGTGGGAGCGTGTCACGTCCTGGCGCAGTGGTCCAGGTTGTTGGTGCCCACTGCGGCCCTCATCATCTTCATCATCGCGAAGTTGTTTTCGTTTGTAGTGCGCGCGCAGCTTATGCCGGCTATGCTGTCCGCTCCGTGAATGCCTTTTATCTCTCCCAGGCGGGAGGCGGCAAAGTCGAGCGCCTCGTCCCAGGTCACGGCCTCGAATGTCCCGTTTCTCCGGAGGAGCGGAGATTTCAGGCGATCGGGGTGCGAGACGAAGTCATATCCGAACCTGCCTTTTACGCAGAGGCTGCCGTAGTTTGGGGGCGAGTCTTCAGCGCCTGTTACCTTGACAATCCTGTTCTCCCTCGTATGCAGCTCGAGCTGGCAGCCCACGCCGCAGTATGGACAGGTCGTCCTGACCTTCCGCATCTCCCAGGTCCTCCCCCTGCCTTCCGATTTCTTCTCCCTCAGCGCGCCTACAGGGCACAATTGCACACATTCGCCGCAGAATACGCAGCTCGATTCGTGCATAGGCCTGTCATCATCGCACACAACTCTTGATTCCCTGCCGCGCCAGGCCATGGACAGCACCTCGTTGACGACGTGCTCCTGACAGCCTTTGACGCACCGGAAGCAGGTGATGCACCGGTTCATGTCTCTTATGATGAAAGGGCTCTCCGCATCGGGAGCCATATCTTTCGGAGCGCCGGGGAACGGCGACCTCTCTATCCCCAGCCTGTATGCGACCTCCTGCAGCGCGCAGTCCCCGCAGGCGTCACATGAGATGCAGTTGTGAGTGCCGTCGGCCAGCATCAGCTCTACGATGGTTCTCCTCGTATCGAGCACCCTCTGAGTCGATGTCTGTATCTTCATGCCCTGCTGGACCTGCGTGGCGCAGGAGACCTGAAATCCGGGCCTTCCCTCGATCTCGACTATGCATATCCTGCAGAGGCCCGCCTGGCCGATCCTGGGATGATGGCAGAGCGTCGGGATGTAGATGCCGTTGGCCCTGGCCACTTCGAGGACCGTCTGACCCTTTTCTGCCTCGAAAGTCTGCTCATTGATCGTGCAAGTTACTCTTTCCACCTGTTTCACTCCTGAGTTTTTCGTTTTTACCGGTGAACGATTGAATCGTCAGATTGAGAAGGGTTTCGCCGCCTCCCATTCTCTCGTCCTTCTCCACTCATCTGAAGTTATGAGCGACAGATAACATACCCTTTCGCCATCCCTGACTATCTGGCCGATGAACTGGGAGTTGCTGACGGTCTCGAGTGAATATCTCTCGAGCCTGTCCTCCTCTTCGTAGAAAAACGGCTCTTCTATAAGATCCCGTATCCTGCCGCGGGCAATCATCTCTTCTTTTGCTGCCGCATCATCGAGAGCCTTCCTGAGATCGCCCAGGCTCGCGATCGAATCGAGATCGAGAGGCACCCGGCTCGAAGGAATCGATACGGTCTCCTTCCTCGCGGCCTTCAGCGCGTGTGAGCCATAGCACTCCCTTATCAGGGGCTCCCAGACGCTCTGGAAGTACTCTGATGAAGGGCACCTCTCGACCCCGACTACCTCTCCGCCTGTCAGGATTACGGCGCCGACCTGACGTGGAACCCACTCGAACTCGGCTGCGAACTCGTTCAACTCGTGCTCGAACCTCGTGAAGAAATATTCCAGATGGGCCTGCGTCTTTTCGATCCCGGCGTCGCTGTTGAACTCCAGGATGTAGTTCCACAGCTTGCCGAAGCCCTTTTCCTCCCTCATCTGCAGAGCCTTCTCGCGGAGCGGGAAAGGGAGTATCATCATCGAATAGCTGCCAGGCGATATGAAGCCGGGCTGAGTCTGCTGTATGCACATCGCGTCGTTGAACGATACTGTGCTCTCCCGCTTTACGAAGGCAGCGTGACTCATAGCGTGATCCTGCGCCGGCTGCCGGACCATGTAGCCTGCATGGCAGGGAATCAGCATTATGTTCGAGGAGGGGTTGTCGAATATCATCGTGCCGTATGCTTCCGTTCTGAACCTTGCATTGACAGGGGATACGATATCCGGATCTTCCAGATCAGAGAGCAGCGGGATGATCTGCATAATCCCAGAGGTCTGCATCGGGCCGGGCTCGCAGCCTCTCAGCATCTGGGAGACAGTCGTCTTTCCTCTTCTCGGTCTGATCAGAGCCTTATGCGGGGCTGGAAACATGCTCTGCCGCTCCTTCCCTCAGAAGCGGCCCGGTTCTGAATATTTCATCGAGCGGAAGCATCGATATCACCGCGTTCAGCGCCTTGACCGGATTCTCCCTGATTATTGTCATGATGAGGCTCAGCGCGATTGACTGCTGCTCCGGCACAGCCATCACCGGGATCAGCCCGGGCGCGAGAGCTCTGACACCTCCCGACTCTGAAGCTGAGACCGATGAGAGCTGGCAGATTGGAGTCGCTACTCCGATTCTCCTGAGGGCGAGCACCACCTCTCCGAGTCTTCCGGACGGGGCGTTTTCATATCCGTCAGAGAGAATGAAGACATTATCCACATTACGCTCTATCAGATCGAGAAGCGCCGGTGCAAGCGAGGTGTGGCCGGACGGATATATCAGAGAATCCCTCATCTCCCCGCCGCAGTATACCGTGATGGCGTCTTCGCTCATCCGCTGAAGCACATCTCTCAGCGCCAGCGCCTGGGCGATGGGTCTGAAGGGCTGCGTCCTGTGCCCTTTCATCGAAAGAGAGCAGTCTACGAGCAGCCCTGTCCTGCTGAATGACAGCGGGATCGATGAGGCCGTATCCCTGGCATTGTCGTGCAGGGTCATCTGGATCTCCTCTGTCATCCCTCTCTCGAAGGCATATATGTAGAGCCTGGCAGGGCTGTAACGTGAAAAGTCCACGGCTATCTCGACGCCGTCCTCAGCCGCCTTCCGCTGCAGGCCGAGCTTCTGGCCGTCTGTGAGAAGCCTCTTCGTCAATGCGAGGACTTCTGCGCTGGTGCGGTTCCTGTGGAATGTGCTCCTGATCCCTTCGAGCGTCTCGAAGGGGAGCCCCATTCCTGCCTCCAGATCCTTTCTGGAGGCGCAGTATGAACGAAGCAGCGGAAGAGAGAGGCTTTTCTCGGCTCCAAGCGCGAAAGCCACGCATTCGTATACTCTTTCTCTCTTCTCCCTGCCCGAAAATCTCCCCAGAAAGCCGGCGACAATGTCTTTCTCTCTGTCAGTCCTGTCCTCTTCCCTTCTTTCGAGGATATCCTTTGTTATGCTGGCAGCGCGCCTGCCGAGCGCATGGATGAGTGATCTTCGCAGGCCGGTCCTGTATCTTACGCTCCACAGCTCAAGCTTTGGAGAGTGGAATATGAAATCGAGCATGAGCTTCCTCGTCCGTCTGTTGTTTATCCTGGCGCAGGCGATCATTTCAAAGAGCTTGAACGCGCGCTGCGGTGGCATAGACCTGACCATCCACCTGAGGAGATCCTTTTCCTGGCTGTCACTGAGAAGGGACGGCTCATCGTCCCGTCTCGGAAATGACAGAAGGCGAAGCACGCCCATCTGCCTCGCGTGATCGGTCACTCCTCCGAAGGCCAGCAGCAGCCCGTAGAGTCCGCGATCGAGGTAGAAGAGCGTCCTGTGAATGACTTCCAGAGCCTTGCGCTGCTCCTCCACGGTGTTGTAAAAAGTGGCTCTGCCCGTTGCGGTGACAGCAGATTCAATGAACCGCCCGGCAACATGTCCGAGCACTTTCTGCTGCAGCGGATGGGGCGGCCGCTCGAAGCCCATCTTCCTGCCGTCCCATCTGAGGGAGAGCCCCTCGCAGGGAGCGATCTCGACATCGAAGCCCTCGTTGCGGCACTTTTCGCAGACTGCCTCGCATTCGCCCGGCGATATGCAGTATCCGTTCATGAAGCCCTGCTCAGTAGGAATACGGCATAGAGAAGGCTCGTCTCCATACCCGGAATCGCGCATCACATCTGCCGCAGCAGCGGATACGAAGACAATCCTCTTTCCCTTGTCTGACAAGAACATGGACGATCCCCACTCTTTCTGCTGTGAAAACAAAATCGGGCAATATGGGCTCAGGGAGCTGCTGCCTCACGGCGCTCGCACGCGAGGCTCCGGCTCAATTCCCTGCGTCTCTATCCCCCGCATTTACATTCTATTTAGACTGGAATGCTCTGTCAAGCCGGTAATTCTCTTTGTCAGGCCGGCGCCGACTGCGGCAGCTCCAGAATCCTGGCGATCTCTGAGACGGTAGTAACGCCTTCATGGCACAGCGGAGAATACCTGTCGATGTACATTGCCGTGCGTCTTCTTTTCTCTTCTCTTCTGAACTTCCTGTCACCGCTGCAGTCAATGAGTCTGTTCAGCTCATCGCCTGCAATGACGAGCTCGTCGAGCAGCCTGACGCCTGTATATCCGGCCGAATAGCATCTCTCACAGCCGACGCTTCTGTACAGCGTGCCAGACAGCAGCAGCTCCTTCTCTTCATCAGTGATATCATAGGCCGGCTCATCAGACTGCCTGTAGCTGTATTTCTCCATACAGTTGCAGCATAGCTCTTTAATCATCCTCTGCGACAGAACGCCTGCAAGCCCGGACTTTATCAGCCCGATATCCACTCCCATGTCGACTGTGTTGAAGATTGCAGAGGCTGTGTCAGGAGCTCTTGTAACAGCTATCACGACCTTCCTGTCGGCGAGCCCGACTGCCCTCATCATTGTGACAGAGCTTATGGTCTCGTCTATCAGCACGACCTCGCGATCGCGTACGGGATCGTCGCTGAAAAGCCTCTGAAGGCCTTCATAGTCACCCATGTCGTACTGCGGAAGCCCGTCAATCTCGTAGCTCCTGGCGCTCTCGAAGGTCACGCAGGGCCTTCCACTCCTCAGCTCTCTCTGGATCATGTTCAGCGCCGTTGTGGTTCTGCCATCGCCGAGCTTTCCGGTGATTACAAGAAGTCCCCTGCCTGCCGACAGTATTCTGTTTATCTTCTCGACATTGCCGGCTTCGATTCCCAGATCGTTCTGCTCTCTCAGAAGGAGCCTGTAATCTATCCTGTGCAGCACGGCCCGCTCGCCGTAGAGCACAGGCACCAGACTGACAGTGAATCTGTACTCCTCTCCACGCAGGCTGAACCTGATCTTTCCCTCCCTGGGCAGCGGTGCCGATGAGATGGCCATCCCGGCCTTTTCCTTGACGTCGTTGATTACAGATGTTATAAATGACGCCGGTATCTCGAGCACATCCTGCATGACGCCGTACACCCTGTATCTGACCTTGAGGCTCATGAACTCAGGCTCGATATGGATGTCAGACGCTCCCCTCTTTATGCTGTCGAGCAGGATTGCGCTCACGATATTCTCAGATGCTTTCAGAATTGAGTGATCATAAAGATCCATGCGCCGCTCCAGTCTGCTGCTCAGTCCATCACAGATCGAATATCTTTCCGGGATTGAGGATATTCAGCGGATCGAAGGCCCGCTTTACTGCTTTCATAAGCTCGAGGACCTCCCTGCTGAAGACCATCTGCATGTAGGCCTTCCTCTTGTGACCGATGCCATGCTCGCCGCTTATCGTGCCGCCAAGCGATACGGTTATCCCGTAAAGCTCCGCAAGGACAGCCGCCGATCTTTCGTTCCAGTCATCGGCGCTCCACGATTCAGGCTTGAGGAGCGTCGCATGCAGATTGCCGTCTCCAGCATGGCCGTAACAGGGAATGACAATCCCGTGCCTGGCCGAAAGGGCGGAGATTTCTCTTATCAGCTCAGGTATCCGGGCTATCGGAACTACGATGTCTTCAGTAGAGACGTGCTGGTTCCCGGCGTTGACCGCATCTGCTATGGAGCGCCTCACCTTCCACAGCTTTTCTGACTTGGAAGGCGTATCGGCGACCAGTATGTCCATTGCTCCCTTTTCGGTGCATATGTCTCCGACCTTCTCGAGCATGCCGTCCATGGCTTCGCCGGCGCCGCCTTCGAAGGTAATAAGCAGAGTGGCCTCGGCTTCCGGAGCCGGGAAACTTTCTCCGAGGTATCTGCAGGTGATCTCAACAGAGATGTGATCCATCAGCTCGATGGAAGCCGGAATGACCTTCCCCTCCACGATGATCGCAGGAACGGCCGATATGGCGTCGTCCACGCTTCTGAACGTGGCCAGTATGTCCACGGATTCCCCCGGAAGAGGGATGAGCCTCAGCGTAATGGCTGTGAATACGACAAGAGTGCCCTCACTGCCCACCAGCAGATGGAGCAGATCATATCCAGTCACGTCCTTGACTCTCTTGCCTCCAAGCTCGATAATATCTCCGGCAGGTGTGACGCACTGAGCGCCCATAACATACCTGCCTGTCACACCGTACTTGATGGCCTTTGCGCCTCCTGCGTTTTCGGCGACATTCCCGCCGATTGTGCAGCTCTGATAAGACATTGGATAGCCGGCGTAGTAGAGCCCGTCTGCGCGGACAAGCTCGTTTATGCTGCTCGTTATCACTCCAGGCTCCACCGTTATCGTCATATTCTGCCTGTCATAGTCGAGAACGGAGCACATCCTGTCTGTCAGCAGCACGACGCCGCCGTGGACAGGCACAGCCCCGCCTGACATGCCGGAGCCGGCACCGCGCGGCGTCACAGGGAAACGGCGGGAGCAGGCGAGCCTGAATATCTGAGATATCTCAGCGGCATTGCGGGGCCTCACCACCGCCTCAGGCATGTGCGAGTACTCACTGTCGCGGATCTCATCGTGCGAATACGGCTCCAGCGCGAAATCATCGCTGAAGACCACATAGTCTCCTCCGACGATGGCTCTGAGCTCTTCTGCGATATCTGAAGTCAGTCTGTTATATGAAATCGTCTCTGTGTTCATCGTTGCGGCATCTTCTAGGCTGAAATCCTGCTCCCGAGCAGCTCCAGGAACTTTCTCATCCATTCAGGATGGGCAGGCCATGCGGCAGCCGTTACAAGGTTCCTGTCGACATGCGCGTTGGAGAATGTCTCGTTGATCTCGCCCCATCTGCCTCCAGCCTTCAGAATCTCAGGCTTTACGGCGGGATAGGCTGTGCAGAGCCTTCCCTCAAGCACTCCGGCGGCTGCCAGTATCTGCTGGCCGTGGCATATCGACGCTATGGGCTTGCTGCTGTCTGCAAAATGGCGCACAGTCTCGAGCACCTTCTCATTGAGCCTCAGGTACTCAGGGGCGCGCCCGCCAGGTATGACGAGCCCGTCATAGTCTTCCACCTTTATCGAGTCGAAGTCCTCGTTTATCGCAAAGTTATGCCCTCTCTTCTCGCTGTAAGTCTGATCGCCCTCAAAATCGTGCACGGCAGTCTTCACTGTGCTCCCCGCCTTCTTGCCCGGGCAGACGGCATGCACCGTGTGTCCCACCATCACGAGCATCTGGCAGGGAATCATCGCCTCATAGTCCTCGACGTAGTCGCCGACAATCATCAGAATCTTTTTCGCCGCCATGTCGTCCTCCTTCTTCGCATTACATCATTTGCTTCTGCAGTATTAGCGCCATTCCGGAGCCGTCCCCGGCTCCGTGCAATTCCTCTATCTGATACCCTGTACGGAATCGTACTGAGGGAAGTTGGCCTTTTTCGTCACATCCGCATGGAAGGCGCCTGAGCACCATACCGTGTATGAGTCTTCACCGTCATCGGCATTGAACATGTAAGTCGCAGCCCCGGCAGACGGACACACAGGGAGATACGGCAGATACTTCGGGACGAGGCTGTTCAGGTTCTTCGGGCTGCGGTACTGATTGTCCGTCCTGTACATCTCGACAGCCGTGCCTATGTTCTTCAGGTTCGCCCTGCACGCCGCCAGATTGGCTGGGCTGTAAGGGTTCACAGACCTGTCCGCCGACTTCGGCGGTGGATCCTCAACGCTGAACCCGGCCGCTCTTTCAACAAGTCCTTTCACTGCATCATACTCAGGGAAGTTCTCTGCAATGCCCTGAGAGGAGTGGCTGCGGCCTCCGCACCATACTGTGTAAAGGTCCGGGACCGCCGTCTGAGTGTATGAGTAATTTCCATAATTCCTCGACGGGCACGTGGGGACACTCTTCATATATTGCGGGGTGAGCATAGCAAGGGAAGCCGGATATCTCCCGCTGTTATCAGTGGAATACAACTCGAGCGCCGTCCCCAGATTCTTCAGGTTGCTCCTGCAGCCTGCGAGCTCCTTCCCTCCGCTGTGGCTGTCGAAAAGGAATGGCAGAGCTATGATCAGCACCGGAACCACGATGCTCAGGATCGCTATCACAAGATGAAAGAAGAGCTTCTGCCTTATATATTTCGGGAGAAGCGCCAGCGAGACGATCGGCAGAGACAGGAATACCAGGAACGCCGCCGCCAGCGAGACTATTGTGAAAGGCCCCATTATCAGGCAGAAGAAAAACAGCAGCCATATCGCCACAGGGAGGGGAACCGCCTTGAGCCAGTTCAACAGGCTGTGTTGAGGCGTAATGGCCGCAGGAGCCACCTGCGGGCCCTGCGTAGCCGAAATCCTCGAGAGCCTGCTCTCGACGCTCTGCAGTTCTACTCTGAGATCCTTCACGCTCTGATACCTGCTGCCAGGGTCCACCTCGAGGCATTTCGCCAGGATGCGCTCCAGCGCGTCAGGTACGGAGGCGTTGAATCTCCTTATCGGAGGTATCTTGAAGTTGTACTGGGCGAGATCTTCTCTGCACAGAAGATGGTAGACCGTCGCACCGAGCGAATAGATGTCGCTCCTCACATCAGACTGGCAGGTGCCGTACTGCTCAGGCGAGCAGAATCCAGGCGTGCCCAGCTCGCAGGTGTCCCTGGACTTCTCCGGGTTGAAGAACCTGGCGATTCCGAAGTCCACGAGCAGTATCCTGCCTCTCGACGTGAGCATGACATTCGAAGGCTTCAGGTCCCGGAATATGAGCGGTGAAGGCGTCAGGGAATGGAGATGCTCGAGGATATCGCATATCCTGAGAGCCCACGTGATGACGCTTCGCAGCTCAGGAGCTCCGTCTTCGAGGATCTTCTCCAGCGTGCGACCTTCCACGCGCTCCATGACCATATAGTGCCTGGGGCCGTCGGAGAAGCAGTCCACGACTTTCGGGACGCCTGTGTGGTTCAGGCTCCTCAGTATCTCGAACTCCTTCCTGAAGAGTAGAAGCGCCTCCTGGCGCTCTTCGGTGCTGAGGCTCCCCTCCCAGATCTCCTTGATCGCCCACTGGGCGCCTGAAATGGTAAGATCGTCAGCGACATACACCACGCCGTAGGCACCCTGGCCCAGCATGGCGCTGATCGTGTATCTCCCCTTGAGCACATCACCGGTTTTCAGCGCTCCGTCTCTCATAGCATATATCTTATCACAAGGAGATGCTCTTTGCAAACAGTGTCCTTGGGATCCCATATTTCCAGGTAGTTTTTCAGTGATCAAGTGGCCAAGTGGCCGAGGGATCAAGTGAAGGAAGAAATCTTCTGATCTCTGAAATGCTGCAGTGGTCGAGCGGTCAATGGGCGAAATTCTCCCTCGATCCCTCGATCCCTCGATCCCTCGATCTCTGGAGGAGGTCCCGGTCTGTCGTGTCGAACTGCCACATTGACATGAAGCACTGGAGAATTTACCTGACTGTCGCGTTGATCTCTCTGTGCGCCGAGGCAATCGGTGAGCGACGCTTTTCCCTTGGCGTAGGCGTGATACTTCTCTTCCCCATGCTCTTCGCTCTCCTCCTGGCTCTCATCACCTCGCCGTTGTTGAAAAAAGTACTGGGCAGAGACGATAAGTCGATAACCCCGGCGCTGACGCTATGCGCCATATATCTGCTGGTCGCGAGGATAAGCGCCTCGATAGGCCCCAAACTGGGACTGATTGCAACGCTGTCTCCTGCCCTGGCATTGCAGGAGGTGGGTCATTTTCTCGGCACTGTTGCACTGGGAGTGCCTGTCGCAGTGCTGCTCGGTATAGGCAGGGAGGCAGTCGGGGCTTGCTTCTCAATCGCAAGAGAGGGCTCGCTTGCAGTTATCGGTGAGAAATTCGGCCTCACCTCCCCTGAAGGGAGGGGCGTGCTCTTTCAGTATATCTTTGGATCGGTATTCGGAGCCCTTTACTACGGAATAATGGCAGGCTGGGTAGACTCGCTCGGGATCTTCTCGGTCATGTCACTGTCCATGGCATCGGGAGTAGGCAGCATAAGCATGATGATAGCCTCGTCGGAAGCTCTGGGGCTTGCCCATCCAGGCATGAAGGAGCAGATAACCGCAGCGGCAGGCATGGCCAACATCATCACGATGATGCTGGGCCTCTATGTTTCCGTGTTCATAAGCCTTCCGCTGGCCGACAGGTTCCACATGGCGCTGTCGCGCCTGAAAGGAGGTAACCGTGGAGCTTCTGAGAGAGATGTCAGTTAAACTGGCAGTAATTGCATTGATCTCCCTTGGAGGGAACTTCATCGCCACCGGCACATCGCCGCTCCAGGCACTGCCCGGCATGGCGCTGCTGCTGGCGATCGTGCTCGCAGGAGTGGGAACAGGCAGGTGCGTGAATATTAAAGCCATCCCTGTGATAATATTCATCTCTCTTGCAGGGATAATCTCCACTGCGTCATTCGTGCCGTGGAGCCGTTTCACGGTCCCTCTGATAGAAAGCGTTTCGATCTCGTCTCTCGCAACTCCCGTCCTCTGTATTGCCGGAATCTCAACGGCAGATGAGATGAAGAGGATCACGTCTATGGGGATCAGGATGTGCGTCGTTGCAGTCGCGGTCCTCTCAGGCACGTTCATCTGCTCTGCGGTCATAGCTGAGATAATAATCCGCCTGCTCCACCTTTGAGAGGCTGCAGAGCAGATCCATCTGATGCCTTGCCTCAGACTGTGTCTGGCAAAAGGAAGATGTCTCCCCTCTCTCGAAGATAGACTTACAGAAAAATACTCAAAGTCACAGTCCCTGTACCGGAAGAGAACAGCAATGCCAAGAGCATCAGTCGAAGAATCATTGGAGCTTTATTACGAGCTGCACGGCAGGGGAAATCCGGTCATAATGATAAACGGCCTGACCAGCACGGTGGAGAGCTGGAGATACCAGGTTCCGGCTTTCAGCGAGAGATACCAGGTGCTGGTATACGACTGCAGAGGCCAGGGCCGCTCAGACAAGCCGTCCTCGGGCTATACCGGCCAGCATCACACAGCCGATCTCCTCGCCCTCACGTCACATCTGCAGCTGGGGAAGGCACATGTCGTGGGCCATTCGTTCGGCGCCTACATCGCTCTCAACTATGCCATAGAATATCCCGACAAGGTGCGCTCGCTCGTGGTCAGTGATACTGCAGGTGAGGCATATCCGCTGATAGAAAAGATACTGAGAAGCTGGGTGGACGCCCAGGAGCACGGCGGCCTCGATCTCCGCTTCGATATCTCGCTTCCTTGGCTCTATGCAGAGTCATTCATAGGCAGCAATCCAAGGAAGATCAGGCTTTTCAGGGAGGCCTTCAGAAAGAACGACCTCAACGCCGTGAGGGGGCTGACGCTCGAGAGCCTCGAGAACGACGCCACTCCGAGGCTCAGGGAGATAAAGGCTCCCACGCTTCTGGTACTCGGCGAGGAAGACATACTGACGCCCTTTCGCTATGCGGAAAAGCTTCTCGAGCAGATACCGGACGCCAGGCTTTCAGTGATTAAAGGCTGCGGACATGTGCCGCCCATAGAGAAGCACAGGGAGTTCAACCAGATCGTGCTCGAATTCCTGGGCGAAAACGACTGACATAAGCCGTCACAGCTGCCGCTCCATCTTCCTGCACAGCAGAAAATCCATCACATACAGCATGTATCTTCTTTTCTCAATGTAAGCATAGAATGTGATATCCCGCTCATCGATTATCGAATAGGCCCCAGACAAAAGGGCCGGAGAAACGGCCCCTGTAAGAACCGCCCTGAAAAGCTCCTCATAGCTTTCGTGAGAGCACATGAGGCTCTGCAGCATCTCGTCATCGAGCTTCGCCATCCAGTTGTATGTGCTTCCGAAGAGAAGGTATCCGCCTGGGCCCAGGGCCCTGTCGATGCTGACGAGAGTCTTCACCGGTTTCGGAAGCTCCGTTATGATATTCAGCGCCGATGCGATGGACAGCGAGCCTTCCGGCAGAACAGGCGCCAGGACATCGGCCGCGATGAATCCGGATCTCAGCCCTGCATCTCCTGCCTCAAACTTTATCGTGGCAGGCCTGAGCTCTCCCTTTTCGCCGGAAAGCTCAAACATGAGTTGGCTCTCCCTCCGGATGCGGAGCGCCGATTCGACGAGGTCGAACGAATAGTCGATGCCGAGCGAAAAGTCCGCGACAGAAGCCAGCTCAAAGACGAAGCGGCCCGCCGCGCAGCCGAAATCGACTGCCACCCCTCCGGTGCGGGGCATCTTTCCGATTATGCCGTCAATTCCATACAGAGCGCTGTCGCGCCTGATGGGGATGAGCCCTTCAAGCCTGTCTGCGGGCGTAACCTGCATGGGATACTGCCTGAGCAGATAGTAGGCAAGGCTCATCCTGTGCGCCTTTTCCTCCTCGGCGGACGGTCTGCGGAACGATGAGGCAGCCACCCCGCAGAACCGCTCAAGATCAGCTGTGAAGGCATCGCCCAGGCAGCCGCCTTCAAGTCTCCTGAGAAGTCCGGCCTGCGTGGGGATATATGCGGACAGATCGGCTATCAGAACAGGGATCGATGATATGACCGGATAGACGCGCCTGCACCTGAGGGACTTGCACTGGAGCAGCGCTTCCTCTATCTCGTCTCCTCTCATCGCATGGACTTTCAGCATGGCGAGGGATGCGCCGCAGAAAGGACATTTGAGCGGAACAAGCTCGAAGAGATCCTTTCTCATGGCTCGGCCTTTTCCGGCCCGGAAGCGAAGAAACCCCGGCGCTTCTTCTCCACTATCTGATAGATCCCGCTGTCGCAGCGCGCCATGTCTCCTGTGCGCAGCCAGCCCTGATGGAATGCCGCCCTCGTGGCTGAGGGGCAGTTCCAGTATCCGGAGAAGATATGGTGCCCCCTTATCATCAGCTCTCCGACATGCCCGGGCTTCAGAGCCTTTCCGTTCTGATCCATGATGACAGCCTCAACATGTGGCATCGGCTGCCCCACTGCCGAGACATTCTTCGCTGAAAGGGACGGCGGGGCATGGAAGCTGTGAGGTCCCGCCTCGGCCAGGCAGTAAAGCGGCACGAGACTGGCCTGATTGTCCTTTTGTTGACGGGCAGGGCTTCCTGCACAGTCAGTGCAGGCGCAGAATCTGAGCGATGGAAATGCCTCAGGCTCTGAAAGGGCGCTTTCGAGGCCTTCTCCCTGCTCCAGGTACAGGAATGAGATGTCTCCGCATCTCCTGCCGTCGATCAGAGCTTTCACCGCCGATGCTCCTGTCAGTGTAACTCCCCCTCCCAGAAACAGCGGAATCGTGAAAAGCGTGAGCCCGAGCGGATGCGACATCGGAAAGAGGAGCGGAGCCCTGTCCCTTTCATTGAGCCGGTACATGAGAGACACCGACATGGCGTTCCACATCACGGCTCCGTGAGACAGGATCACGCCGCGCCGCCCTTCCCTGGCTGGATCGTATATGAGCAGCAGCGGATCCTCCAGGAAAAGCTCGACCTCTTCGACAGGTATCCGCCTCTTATGAAGCTCCCTCACCGCATCAGAGTCGACATCATCGAAATCAATCAGCTTCATATCAGGCGCCTCATTGCGAAGAGCAAGTGCCTTGTCTCCAAAAGAGCCTTCGTGAAAAAGAGCGGCAGGCTTTGTGTCGCGTACAATGGCGCTCAGCGCTTCTCCAGGCCCGGTCTCAGGGAGAGGCAGAAACACGGCTCCCATCTTCGCGGCGGCAAAGAAGAGCTGAAGATATTCCTTCCGCGGCGGGGACAGCACAGCCACCCTGTCGCCCTTGTCAACCTTGAGCTCTCTGAAAAGGAGGTGCGAAAACCTGTCGCATGCAAACGAGAAAGATGAAAATGTCGAGCTCTCGTCTGCGGCGAGATCCCGAAGCGCGTCGCTGTCAGGCGATGCAAGAGCGCGCATGGACGGCCAGTTTCCGATAAACACAGGCTGCTTTCTACTTTCTGGGCAGCTTTACATCGCCGATGATGACCCAGTCCTGCTGCACCTCTATCCCTGCGCTGCCCTGCTCCCCTTTGTCTTCACCGCCATCATCGCCTGCAGTCAGCTCTTCGAGTTTCTTCTTCACTTCGTGATCCATGCCGATCGTTACCTTGAAGGAGTCGCACATGTCCTGGAAAACCACTGAGCCGTCATCGAGAACCTCTTTCATATCCATGTTTCTCGCCAGCTCCATGGGGAAATAGAATCTCGAATCGGTCTCGACGTCGCAGGTGACTATCGTGTCATCGTCGCGCCTGATCAGCACGTTTCCCCTGCTGTCCGGCGCAAAATCGGAGAACCCTCCGTTGACTGAGATCTCTTTCTTCCTGTTTCCGGAGCCGTCTATCTGCTGTATGACTTCTTTGTCCCGGCGGGCGTAGTAGACCGATCCGTCTTTCGCGACCCTGTAGAAGGGCTCGAGCCCCATCCCTGAAGGGCGGGCGTCATCTATCTCCTGCCTCCAGAGAAGCTTTCCCTGAGGATCTATCGCGTAGAGGCCCTTGTCAAAACGGCCTTCCACGTATATCCTTCCATCCGGACCCCAGTGAGGGGTTTTCAGGCCTCTCTCGGAACCGAGCTGCAACTTCCACGTCTCCATCGTCTCGGGGTTTATGCCGTAGAACTCGCCTTTCTCTCCACCGTAGAATATATGGCCATTGTCGTCGTGGATCGGGAAGGTGCCTATGTCTGGCAGGTCCAGCTCCTTCTTCTTTCCTTTGCTGTCCACGGAATAAAACATGTCATAGCCGAAGTTGTTCGAAAAGTTGTCATTGGCGAAGATGCTGGTGCCGCCTGGAGTCATCTCATGGAAGAAGTCATCAGAGTTCATGCCGATCCTGTGCTTCCATTTGAGATTACCGCTGCCATCGACTGCGTAGAGGGTATTCTTCATCTTCGCATACAGCGTTCCGTCCGGACCGAGGCGGATGGATGTGCAGCGGTCCTCTCCGTCAGGCTGAAACTTCCATCGCACGGTCCCGTCTGCGTTCAATGCCGTGACGCTGGGTCTGTCCCAGCGCTCTTCGCTGTTGCAGGCTATGTATGTCGAGCCATCCGAGCTGAAAAGGTGCTCATCGATCGAATAATGCGTGTCGGGCCTGAACTTCCAGAGCTCTCTGCCGCTGCTGTCGTATGCCACCGTGTAGGCTCTGGGCGTGTCCCTGTTTTCCGTATCGAAGCTGTGGCAGCAAACGAATGTATTCCCTGACGGCGTTCTGTAAACGCCCTCAATCGAGTGCCTGTCTTCCGATTTATGGCTCCAGTGAGCCGCCCTGTCGACCGTAACCGGCTCCCTGCTCTCAGGCTTCAGTACAGCCTGCGTCACATCGGCGGCCAGCTTCTTCATCCTGCCCATGCCCTTCGGCTGCTTCGCGGCTCTGGAAAACGTGTCTGCAGGGAGCGCTTCATCCTTTTTATCGTGGGAAGCGCCGGCTCTGTCATGGAGCACACCTCCTGATATCACAGGGTCTTTCCGAATCTCCACTGGCTCTTTTCCTCCCTTCAGGCGCGGCGATAATCGCCTGCTATTTAAGATTCTTCGAGTGCTGCTTTCTCGTAAAGTCCTTCATTGAAAACAGGAAGGTGAGAAAAGGTATGATGAACTCGCTCCGCTCCCTCGACAGGACCTGCACCGCCTTGATCTCTCGGCCCATCCTCAGATAGTCCTCGTTGACCCGATCATACCGCTTTTTTGCATCCTGGAATTCTTTGAGCGCTTCGAAGCTCTTGTTCTTGACGGACATGACAAAATAGCCGAGCTGCGAAAGCGTATCCATGCCCTTGTCAACCAGGCCGTCGTATTTGTTCCTGAGCTCGTACTTTTCAGACGTGGTAGTTATCCTCATCATGAGTCGGTTGAACTTTTCCGCCATCGGGTTGGAGCCCTGGATCTGCGTAAAATCGAAATCCTCCTGCACCTTTATCTGCTTGCCAACATCCTTAATCTCGGCGCTGAGCATGGTGATCTTCTTGACGAGGTCATCGATCTCAGGGTCGCTGAAGCCCATGTTCTTTCCCTTCTTGATGAAGAGCATCCCGATCTCGCTCAGCACTGAGCGGCGCTCCACAGAGAGACGTCCATATCTTATGTTCAGCTTGACCTCTTCCATGGTGTTGCCGAACTTTTCCTTCAGCTTCTCAATAAAGCTCACTTTCAAGGCCCCCTTCATACCCGGGCACTTACAGTGCTCAGGAATTTTGATTTATCAGATAGCCGCATACTCCATAAATAATAATCAGTACAATCGATGCCCAGAATACCAGTGCAGGCAAGGTCCTCTCGTCAGCATGCTCCCTGTTCGCAAGCCACATGTATGATGAAAGAACCGTGCAGAGCCCGGAGATCACAAAAAAAACCAATCCGAGCAGCAATCTGCCTGTGCCTTTGATCGGCACGAACAGGGAAACGAGAAAAAGAATGACAGATACTGCGATCATCGCCAGGGGAACTATGCCTTTCATCGCAGGCTTCTCCCCGGCATCATCATCGTCGTCGTCAACCTCTATCCTCACAGGCGGAGGAGAATGTTTCGCCTTCTTGAACCTGGCCTCGAGATCCTTCTGAAGCTCCTTCGCGCTCGCATAGCGCTCCTTCGGGTCGAGCTCGAGGCACTTTTTGATCACCTGTTCCATACTCTCCGATACTTTCGGGTTTATCGTCCTTATCGGCGGGAATTGGAACTTGGCCGTCTCCATGTTCCTTCTGGTGAGGAGGAAGTAGAAAGTCGCGCCCAGTGCATAGATATCGCTCCTGGCGTCGGACTGCTCGCTGCCGTACTGCTCCGGGGCGGCAAATCCAGGCGTGCCCATGATGAATGTATCCTTGATCTTGACAGGATTGAAGAAGCGCGCCGTCCCGAAATCTATCAGCTTTGCCTCGTTCTGCGAGTTGATGATTATATTCGAAGGCTTCAAATCTCTGTAAATGATAGGCGGATCCTGGCTGTGGAGATAGTCGAAGATCTCTGTCAGCTCGAAGAACCACGGCAGTATCTCGTCCTCTGTGAAGGGCTCGTCCATCATGATAAATATGGAGTCCAGCGTATCGCCCTCTATATAGTCCATAACCATATAGTAGTTCTGTTCCATGAAGAACTGATCGGCGACCTTGGGAAGCCCCGGATGGGAGAGGCCTGCAAGAAACCGCGTCTCCCGGAGAAGAAGCTCTTCCTTCCCTTTCGGAATGGCTTCCTTGGCAAACTCCTTCATGGCCCTTCTCGTGTTGTGGTTTATCATGTCCTCGACCATGTAGACCACGCCGAAAGCGCCTTCACCAAGGGACTTCAGGATCCGATACCTGTTGTTTATGACTGTTCCGTTAGAGAATTTTTTCATGATTTGTTATGAAAATCCCACTTTATCCGCTATTTTATGGATAAACAGGCAAATAATACCAGTGCCACCTCCTCGACGAGGTGTGAAAAAACCTGATTATCAAAAATAACAGCTGTTTAACCGGCGCTGTTTAAGCGTCGGTAATAATCATCATATTATTTTTTAACAGACAAAAACCTTCTCTCATGAACCAGATTATTTTATCAGTGAGACACTTCCATATAAAAAAACCCTGTTCCTCAGGGTTATGTTACCTTCGACAGAATGATTCAGCGATCAGGCTTTTTTTGATTCCTTGGAATCTTTCAGGCCTCTCTCTTCCTTGGCATCATCTGACAGATGCATCGAATCTTCAGGGGCCTTTGCAGATCCTCCGTCCTGCAGTATCTGCTGAGATGTCTGTTTGGCGTTTTTCTCGCGGACCTTTTCACTCTCTTTCGCCTCCGAGAAAACTTCCCTGAAGCCCATTTTGTTTCCCCTGTCTATCGCCTGTATCTCCTTTGCGTAATCATCTCCCATCAAATCTCACCTCCTTCGCGATATGCAGTTTCTCTACCACAATTTTAAAGTATTAAGATTGCCATGTCAATTAACTGAATGTTAAATCCATTAACAAATCGGCAACTTTACTCTCTCTCTGTTCACAATTCCACTTGAGATTTTCGGCAATGCTGATCGCGTCACAGGCCATGTGCGGTCAGAACCGGGAGGGCCCTTCACATTTGGCGCGAATTAACAGAATATGCATTACACAATAAGATCTGCTGCGGTATTCCTCATCTCCCTGCTTCTCTTCGCGTCACTGTGCGCTCCGGGCCAAAGCGCCGGGAGGAAGGAGAAGGTCAATGTCAAGTGTCTTACACAGAGCCAGTGGCTGAACGGATACTATCTGTATTCATGGTCTCCGATGTGCAGGAGAGTTGTATTTTCGCTCGAGACAGGGGGCAATACAGATATCTGGAGCTGTGACAGGGAGGGCATGGATATGCAGCGCCTCACCAAAGATCCGGGCCAGGATATCCTCCCTTCATGGTCTCCGGACGGAAGAAGGATCGCCTTCATCTCGAGCAGAGGCAGCACGTGGAACGCATGGGTGATGAACGATGACGGCACAGAGCAGAAGAAGCTCCTTGCAGTTCAGAAGCTCACCCCTCTTGTAACAGAGCCTGTATGGTCTCCTGACAGCTCATCATTTATCACGGTCTCATTCAAGAGTGGCTTCTGGGACCTGTGGCGCGTCGACGTGGACAGCAGGAAGGCTGTGCAGCTGACCTGCGATGACAGAAAGGAGCTGGCGTTTTCATGGGTCGAGAACGGGGGAAAAATACTATACGCATCAACCGATGAAGGACGCTCGCACATCTACATCATGAAAAATGATGGAACAGAAGCCAGACGGCTGACATCCGATGAAGGGGTGAGCCTGCTGCCCTGCGCGAGCCCGGATGGAAAGAGAATCGCTTTTGTCAAAGGAGGGGCAATGGATTCCTCGATAGCCTCGATTGACTTTGACGGCGGGGAAGTAGAGCAACTGACAGGCTCTGCAGGTATCAACACTCTGCCTAGATGGGCGCCTGATTCAGGAAAGATCGGCTTCCTGTCCAACCGGACCGGCTCGATGGAGGTATGGACCATGGGGAGTCATGGAGAGGCACCATGCCGGCTTACAGTCAAATGCGGGAGCCCGTTTGGACTGCGATGGGCCTCAAAGGATCTGATATCGTTCATGACCTATGACGACAGCATATTTTCCCTTCAGACGATCAATCCGGCCACATCGGGCTCTGCAGGCATCGTTCCTTCATCGAGAGTCAACGACAGGCCCTGCTGGTCAAGTGACGGAACCAGACTCATCACCAGCCTCTTCAGCGGCTCAACGAGCCGGATAGTATCTATCGGCAGCGAAGATGGGATCCCGTCGCCTGTATTTCCGGAGGCGGAGTTGTCGCAGCGTTATCCTGCTGTCTGCAGGCAGGGTGAAGAGATTGCCTTTTCGCTGATATCCGGAAAAGACAGCCAGATCGCCTGCGGCCCGCTGAATGGAGGCGAAATCAGGCATATCACATCGAGGCGGGGTCAGCACATACTTCCCTCGTGGTCGGCTGACGGCTCATCTCTGGCCTTCTATTCAAATGAAGGAGATGGATGGGAGCTGTCATTGCAGGGAAGCGCCGACCTCTCTCACCGGAGAATCTGCAGAATGCCTCAGATCTCAGACGACAGCTGCCCGCCTGTCTGGACCGGGAACGGCTCGTCTCTGATCGTGGTGATGAGAAACGGCCCGAGCTGCTCCCTCGCCGAGATCAGCTGCGCAGGCTCTTCCATTTCGATTCTTGACAGGTCTGATGAAGGGATTGAGTCGCCCTGCCTGTCCCCTGATTCACGTTATGTATACTATTTCAAGAGGGTCGATGAAAGGGAGGAGCTCTGGAGGGCAGATCGCAAGCAGAAAATGCGGATCAGAATAGCCAACAGCAGGTTCCACGAGAGGCCCCCCTGCCTGGACGTCTCTGCAGATCAGATAGTTTTTACAAGAGACGGAGACCTCTGGACATCGTCACCTGACGGCAAAGAAAAAGAGCACCTCCTCACCATCGAAGGTGAGGAAACGATGCCCGTTTTTTCTCCGCCTGGAGCCGAAATCGCCTTTATATCGGTCAGGGGCGACAACAGGGATCTCTGCAGAATTTCATACCGCAGATAGCTCTGCCGGTAATCGTCCCGGCATTTCATCCGCGCCAGCTGTCTTCCCGCCGCCTGCTCCGATTCTCTACACTCTTCTCAGATACTGGCCCGTTCTCGTATCAATCTGAAGCACTTCTCCTATCTCAATGAAGAGCGGGACCTGGATTGTGGCGCCTGTCTCGAGAGTGGCAGGCTTGGTTCCGCCTGTCGCAGTATCTCCCTTGAAGCCCGGCTCTGTCTCAGTGACCTTCAGTTCGACAAAATTCTGGATGTCGACGCCGATTGGGTCAGTCCCGTAGAACAGCACTGAGATCTCCATACCTTCCTTGAGCCATTTCACCCCGTCGCCCATGGCCTCTGCCGAGAGATTAATCTGCTCGTAATTCTCGGTATCCATAACGACATAGTCATTGCCTGAGCTGTAAAGATACTGCATGGTCCTCTTGTCGATTATCGCTCTGTTGACCTTTTCACCTGCTCTGAACGTCTTTTCTATGACATAGCCGGATTTTAGGTTTCTGAGTCTCGTCCTGACAAAGGCCGAGCCTTTTCCAGGCTTCACATGAAGGAACTCCACGATAGTCATGAGGTTACCGTCAATCTCTATGGTCATTCCATTTTTAAAATCGTTTGACGTGATCATAGCTGCCTCCTTTTGCTTGCATGTATCTGAACTATTGGACAGAGAGACATCTTTTCCTTTTCATCACGATATTTCACTCGGCACCGCAGAGTTGCATCATCTCCCAAGATTGTGGCAAGGTTTTATCATATTGCAGGATTTTAAGCAGGAGTGTTTAAACTATTTGTATAATCTATAAGAATTCTGAGCGTACAGTTGGGGTTATTAAAAAGACACTCCATTAATCATAACCAACTGCAGGGGGTGAATAACGCGTGGCAATAGTATCAAATATGACGGATATATCCGCGAAGGTGGCGCTCGTTGAGGTGGAGGGCGATATAGACTTCTCAGTTTCACAGAAGCTCAAGGAAGAGCTCATCGGGCTCGTCAACAGGGGTAAGGTGAAGCTGATAATCGATCTCGGCAAGGTGCGCTACATCGACAGCTCCGGCCTCGAGGCGCTTACCTCCACACAGAGTAAAGCCCGCTTCCATCAGGGCGACGTATATCTCGTCTGTTCAGACATGAACATTAGAAAGATCTTTGATATCACCGGTCTTGATGAGTATATTAAAATATTTGATACAAGAGAAAAAGCGCTTGAGCATGTGGGAGAAAAGTAACAGGCATCTCCCTGGATCGACTTGTATTTAATGATTTTTTTCTTGGTCTGTCGAATATCGGTTACAATGAATCCTCGGTCTCTCACGAAAGGCTGTAAGGATTCTTTTGGTTTAAGTGAACTGATCTCCCGGAATAAGTCTATGATACAGTTACAGATGAGGTAGCTATGGCAAATGAAAATGAAGGTCCCAGACAGAGAATACTGATTGCTGATGATGAGTTCCATCTTCTGAACGTGCTCAGGTTAAATCTGGAGCTGGAGAACTTCAGCGTGCTGATGGCCAGCGACGGCGATGAGGCGCTGCAGAAGGCAAGACAGGAGGAGCCCGACGTCGTGATCCTGGACGTGAGCATGCCCAAAATGGATGGCTACAGCGTCTGCAAGAAGCTCCGCGAAGAGGGCTTCACTTTTCCCGTCATCATGCTCACGGCGCGAACGCAGGTCCAGGACAGGGTCGAGGGGCTCGGATGTGGAGCCGATGATTATGTTTGCAAACCCTTTGACATGGACGAACTGCTGGCCAGGCTCGCCGCGCAATTAAGACGCGTGGAGAGCGTCAAGGATCAGATCAAGGAAATCATAGACAACAAATGGGATGAGATAAATGAAGGGCTGCTGCTGTTCGAGGAGAACCAGCCGCAGGTCTCTCACTTTGAGACGCCAAACATAGACGTGGGCTTTCAGTTCTTCCCGTCAGGAAAGGTGGGAGGGGATTTCTGCCAGCTGATAAAGAAGGATGATGAAAAAACCTTGATACTGCTGGGAGACACTGTAGGCAGAGGCATAAGATCTGCACTGCTGATGGCATCTACATTCGGCATTCTGAACGGGCTGGCCAACAAGATGGACTCCCCGAGGGATATCATAGCGGAGGCGAACAGAATAATGCTCGAGCGCCTCAGGAGCCTGCAGAAGGGTTTTGTCACAGTCTTTGTCGCCGTCATAGATCAGAAGAAGGGCGAGTTGACATACTGCAACGCAGGGAGCTTCCCTCCGATTCTGATACATAAAAAGACCAGGAAGCACAAACTGCTTGAGACAACAGGAGTATTCATAGGCGCATACAAGGATGCCCAGTACAATGAGCTGGGTACCAGCTTCGAAAAAGGCGACAGGCTTGTTCTCTATACGGACGGCCTTCTTGAAGTCAAGAGCCCACGCGGGATCGATTTCGGGATTAAGCGCTTCTACAGATTCCTGCTGAAGAACATGGACATGCCTGTGAAGGAAGTATCCAGAAATCTGATGAGAAAGCTCGAAGATTATACAGGCGGCGATTTCATCGTCCGCGACGACCTCACATTCCTGATCCTCGAAATGTCATGAGGATGCAGAGGTCCTTCAGTAAAACTCTTCTGGTGTAAAACAGGAGGGCGGGAGAGAAAGGTGAGAGGGAGAGCGATTGACAATCCGTTTTAGTATTTCAGTGTGATAGCCATTCCTGGATCTCCCCACCTCCCCAGGCTCTCCATCTCCCCGTTCTTACACTCTTATTTAAAACATCCATGACGACAGGGAATCAGCCATAGCTGCACTTTGTAAAAAAGGCTGCCCCGGAACCGGGGACAGCCCTTTCCCCCGCTTTTATGGCTTCCTGTCTGAGGGCATGTCCACTGGCAGGCCCTCGACATTCTTTTCCGAGTCTCCGGTCGGGCTTGCTGCCTCTGCAGATTGCTGAACCGGCTGCTCTCCGCTGCCGCTTTCAGCCTCGCCCGGGAGCGGAGGCATGGCAGTCCCGGCAGATGCGGAGGACTGCTCGCCTGATGTCTCACCAGAATCAGGCATGGGCGGCAGCTCAGACGAGCTCTCGCTATCCGGAATGAACGCAGAGACATCGTGTCCGCCACTCTCTTCTTCTGATTTCACTTCAGCCTCTTCGGTCTTCACATCAAACGCCTCGGCTCTGATTTCGGCTTCGCCGGCCTTCACTTCTGTTTCCTGAGACTTGATATCGGCTTCTTCAGGCTTGATTTCAGCCTCCTCGGCTTTGATTTCAGTATCTTCAGCCTTCACTTCAATTACTACAGCCTTCACCTCGGCGCTTCTCAGCGGAGCCTCTGACAATGCACTTACAGGAGGCTCTTCCGCTGTCTGGGATGGGCGCTCTATCTTCAGCGCAGGCCTTGCTATATCAATCCTGAGCCTGTCAGGCTTTGCCGCTTTTTCTACAGCGGTCTCAGCAATCTGTTCCACCGCCTGTGCAGTACGCTCAGAATCTGCCTCCGCCTTATCAGCTTCAGCTTTGGGCACCTCAGCAGCCTCCTCTGACGGCCCTGCTCCTTCAGCAGCAGGAATCTCTGACGGCACCGGCGTCTCCTTCGTCTGAGCCGCTTCTGCACTCTGCTCTGCCGTGATGACAGGCTGTGATACCCCGGATTCCGGCTGGAGTGTGAGTCCTCCTGTCTCCCTGTCCTCATCCTTTTCGACCTGCATGGCGGCCTTTGCAGGCACAGTTGCCCTGTCCTCTTTCCGCCCCATCACGACAGTAATGTTGTGAACCTTGCCGTCGCCGAATACTGGGATATAGGCTCCTGTCATTTCATGGCCTTCCAGCATGATCTTCTTTATCCCCTTCGACACATGCTCCTTGTTTTCAATTGTTATATGATACAGAGAGCCTTTATACTGCTTCTTGATGACCATAGACTCCCATTTTCCAGGTATGCAGGGGTCTATCTTCATACCCCTCTGCTCCAGGCGTATCCCGCAGATCCAGTCATGAATCAGTCTGAACATCCACGACGCCGCAGAGCCGCCCCACGACATCGAAGATCTGCCCTCATTGTGCGATTCAGGGCCGTCAATGTATTCTGACTCGAGGAACGGCTCGCTCGTGAAAATGTCGGGATTCTCCCTGAATCTGGAAAAGCTCATGAGCCCGAGAAGCGCTTCGTATACGAAATCACCGCTTCCATAGAGACATTCCGCCATCAGACGCCACATGGCTGCAGTCTTGACCGTACCTGCATTCTCTCTCCTGCCGGGAGACAATCTGGTAATGATGCCCAGGCTCTGATCCGGAGCCGAAAACGGAGGATAGAGGTAACGCGTTCCTGATGGACAGTCCAGATGTGTTCTGATGGCGTTCAGAAGCAGCTGCCCTCTGTCCCGGGTAGCCACTCCGCTTATAACGGCCCATACCTGCGGAAGCAGGAACATCATCCCGTTACCGCTCTCACTGCTTCCCACCCGAGTCTGATCGTCACCGAAGGCCCTTATATACCACGAGCCATCCCAGCATGATCTGTTGATTGAATCAGTGAGCCTTTCTATCTCTGTCATCAGTCTGGCTTTCAGTGCCTCATTCTTCTTTTCTGTTACGATGACGAGAAATCTCTTCATTATATGCACGAGGAGCATGGCAAGCGGAACGCTTTCGCCCTTTCCCTCTCTGCCTGCCTGGTCGAGCATCTCATCGAAATCACCGTTCAGAATCAGCGGCAGGCCGTGTGAGCCGTGCCTCTCCTTCACAAAGAATATGGCTCTGATACAGTGTTCAATGACCGTGGCTTCGCCTTTGTCATGGTAAGAAACCTTCTCGTCGAGGATGTCGTAATCTCCTGTCTCTCTGCAGTAGTGGCTCACGAGAAATGGAAGCCAGAGCTGGTGATCCGAATTTCCACTCCTGGTGCCCCTCATCAACAGCGGCACGATGCTGTGGGCGCAGTCGCCTTCGAAAAACTGATACTGGGTCAGCTCGATCAGCTTTTTTCTCGCTGATTCCGGAGCCAGCGCGAGCCCTGTCAACAGGCTCTGCAGCAATCCCTTCAGCGAGTTGTCTGTCCTTGATGAGGCGCTGTATACCACGCTGTCTCCGGCATGTATCTGGTTCATCGCCTGATATTTCAGCCAGATGTTGAATGCTCTGTTGATATCTTCATCCGGAGTCTCCAGCCAGATACTTGTGCAGATTGAATCCCAGTATGATCTGACCCTCTCCAGCTCATGGGCGGCAGCCTCAGCCGTCAGAAGCTTCTGTATCAGAGGCTTGACATCCTCATCCTTCTGCGAGACGCCGACTGCTATCTGAAAGCGCACCTCCTCGCCTGCCTTCAGCGTGATGCGGTGGTGCAGCGCCGCAATGCACTCTGTCCCGCAGCATGAAGAGTTGCTGAGCTGAGACTTCTCGATTCCCTCAGGATTGCAAATCGGACGAGCATGGCCGTAGAAAGCGGCTTTGTCACAGTCATACGAATCGACCTTCAGGCTCGACACGAAGTAAAAGAGCAGATTCCAGATAAGATTTCCCGGGTTCTTGCCGAGAGAGAACTGCTCCCTCTTAGTCCACTGGTTCTTGATGCCCCATATCACGTTATTCTGGTAAAACACCTCATTGAAAAGTGAATAGTACTCAGGCGCAAGCGTATTATCCACCGCATTTCCCATCAGAGGCTCAACAGCGCTGTAAACGCTGAGATCCCTCTCGTCAGTCCCCTCATTCCTGATGTGGATCATCCATATCTCGGCCTGAACATCAAGCGGAACAAAACAGGTCATCTGCGAGAATATATCCCTGACCCTTGTCCTTATTGTCGTGTACCCCAGGCCGTGCCGGGCCTCCCACTTCTGGTATTCCGCTCCCAGGGAGCTCCCGCTCTGATTCCAGTATTCTCCCGTCTTGTTATCCTTCAGGTAGAGAAGGCGGCCCGGCGAGCTAGAGCAGTCCAGTCCGGCCTGCCATTGCGTGATCCTGTTCCTGAGAGGATCCAGATAGTAGCAGAATCCGCCGCCTGTATGTGATATAACAGAGCTGAAACGGGTATTTCCAAGAAAATTCATCCAGGGCTTGGATGTCGCAGGCTTGACAACGACAAACTCCTTCCCATCATCTGAAAAGAAACCATGATCACGCCATTTCTCTGTTTTTCCAACGGTCTGTTCAGTCATTGAAGTCATCGACATCCTCCCTGTAATAATCCATGAGTTTTACTGCAAGATCTACTCAGTGAAAGGCCAATAGAGCGATCAGTTGAATGATTTCACTTCCACATTGACATCTTCCACTTTGCTCCTTCCATCGCTCACCATCTCAAAAGGTCCTTTCAGATTGCGCATGACGAACTCGACTCTGAAACGGCCCACTCCGTCTATCTCAGTCTCTTCATACTCCGGCTGGGGAGGCTCGACAACGGAAAAGATGTTCGCCTTGACCACTATCTGCCTGTGAGTGAGCATCAGAGTGTTCTTCTGTATCCCGACCATACTGGGCTCAGTGATGATCCTGGGTTTATCCTTTGAGATAATGATTATATGACAATTATACTGTTCCTTCTCCGGATCGAAGAAAAGAGCGGCGGCATCCCTGGGCCTGGCCTCGAAGCTCGCTGTGCCGTTCTGCATGTAAACTCCCTTTCCCATCCATGCCATATCCTTTAAAGGCGAGGCCGACCTCACTGTCACAGTCATCGGGGCTTCCTGCAGCTTTTCACTCATATGGGTCAGGTACAGAAAGCCCAGCAGGAGAGTCAGCAGAAGTGAAAATAAGAATACTGCCGGCTTGGAGAGAGGCTTTCTCTGAACCGTTGAGACGTGGTGAATCACCTCATCCTTCTCGGCCTCTGCCGAAATGAGATCTTCCAGAGCTCCGAGGTCTGCAGTGGTTGCCTCGTCAATGCTCATCACTTCTCTTGATTCCTGGAACTTTATGCCTGCGAGCATGATATCCCTGTAGCCGCCCCTGTCGGTTGCCAGCGTGATTATCCGTGAGAGCGGATAGAGCGAGTCTTCGGCTTTCAGGAAGAAAGACAGAATCTCGTTATCTGCAACAGTCTCGGTAACGCTGTCCGTAAAGAAGAGGAGCACGTCATCGTGCTTCATCACAACCTTGTGAATATCCACTGACGGCATCTGCCTGTTCCCCAGCAGCAGACGGTTCCTCTCCCGCAGCTCCTTCTCGGCGTCCTTCTGTACGGAAACCGTATCCTGCTCTGCAATAACTCTGAAAGCCTTCTGCCTCGAGGTGATCTGGTGGATCCTGTGATTTCGAAGCAGAATCCCTCTCCCTCCGCCTGAATGGCCCAGATAGAGCGTGTCATGACGGGTTATACCGAGGAGCATGGAGACTCTCATGTCGACATTTTCTCTGCTTCCTACAGAAAAAAGGCTGCGGTTTACTTCTTCGAATACATTCTTTATCTTGTCTTCAATCTTTTCATTCTCATCGAACACATAGTAACCGTCTTCAAAATAGAAGCTCTTGAAGCTCTCCCTTATGATATCGCATGACACTTCACAGGCCCGTATGTTTTCGCTTATTGTCTCGACAACGGCAAAAACAGCCCCGAGGCCTGATTCAGAATCCTTATGGACCTCCTGCCAGCAGATGGCGCGGGACCGGGCCTTGAGGGGAACTATGAAGGTCTTGGATTCAAATGTTATTGTATACTTCTTGTCGCTCAATGTCGTTTCAACCAGCCTTGACCATTCTTTTAACAGATGGAGGCCAAACTCCTCCAGGCATTTCCTCATCCACAGAGCATGCGTGGATATCTTCCATGCCGCTCTTCATCTGGCAGATGCAGGAATTTGACAGACCTTGCATCTGAAAAAAAAAGTCCTTGCCAAAGAGGTATTTGAACTCTGCATGGTTAATCATGAAATAGTTTACAGATAAGTACCAGCCACAGTACCTACATCACACATTAAGCATTCCACTATTACTACGCCGAAAAGGAGGAGAGATTCAGTGAGCAACGGAGAATCTCAAAAAGTAGTACAGATTCCTGAGGATACTTTCAGGAAAATGCGCGAGAAGCTGAAAAAGCAGGATGAGCGAATCAAGACCCTTGAGAACCAGCTCACTACCATTGAGCAGGACCGAGGAGGAGGGGGAGGAGGTATTGATCCTGCCATACTGACCCAGAAGGAAGAAGAACTGGAGCAGTTAAGGGCAAAGATCAAAGAGGTTGAGGCCGTTATCGACGATCAGAAGAATCAGATCGAAAGACTCTCGCTCACGAACGCCGGCGGGGCCGAAACTGCGGCTACCGGCAAGGAGTTAGAAGAGAAGGAGGAGTTAATAAAGTTTCTTATGGAAAGAGAAAAGCAACTATTAGCGGCTCTTGAAAACCAGCCTCAGGCTCAAACCGGCGGTGCCGGCGCACAGCATCTCGTAAAAGGCCTGCAGCTTTTGAAGAAACTGGAAACAGAGATGAAGAAGAGAGAAGAGATACTGACCTCTATCTTCTCGAAGATGGAAAAGATGAAAGAGACCATGAATGCTCTGGAGCAGGACCTGGTTTCGATTCCCACGCAGGAAGACGTGGACAATGAAGTCAAAGAGGCGATGAAGCAGGCTGAAGGGGCTGCCGCTGAAGAGGGGGCCGCTGAAGGCGCTGCATCATACGAAGTGATACTGGACAGGATAAAGGATCAGCTAGGGAAATCGAGCGAGCTGAAAACCAAGCTCTCACACGAGCAGGAGACGATCGTCCTTCAGAGGAAGGGCATCAGCCAGAGATTCGAGTTCCTGAACGGAAACATCGAAGGGCTGAGCAGCACCATAAAGGACAAAGAAGGCCGCCTGAATTCCGCCCGGGAGTTCTTTGAAGCCAAATACACCGAGTGGAAAGCCCAGGATGAGGCTCGCGCCAGAGAGATGGAGAACCTCTGGGGTATGATCGGGGCCGAATAGGACTGACCCGAATATAGATAAAAATATCTTCGACTTGACACTCTATAGTGGCTTTACTTAGATATGTAAGGCCACTATAGAGCGCTTCCATGAAATCCAGAGATATAAAAAGGCACCAACCAGAACAGACAACATACGAGAAGAGGGTGTTTTCCTTGAGGAATCAGAGCTGGGCAAACTACATCAAAGAAAAGCGGAAGCTGAAACACCTGACTAGAAGAAAGCTGGCTGAGCTTGCCAAGATCGACCCCAGTTACGTGACATTGATAGAGAGAGACGGCTATATTCCAAGAAAAGACAAGGTCCAGGATATCGCGAGAGCTTTGGAAGTAGACGCAAACCAGATTCTGCTGATGGCGGGATACGCTCCTGACGGCATTCCGCCGATGGAGTTCCTTCAGAAGATGGAAAACATGAAGCTCGAGGAGTCTTTTGAAGAGGAGATGCTCATGGTCCTGAAGCAGATAAGCACATTGCATCCCAAGGAGCAGAAAAAAGTGGCGCAGATGATAACCGCATATGTGAACGTCATCAAGGAAAAAGCGCACTAGCCGTTATTTCCGGAGGTTTTTTCTTCACTTTTCCAGTATTCCCAGTATTCACAGGCTGTTTCACCGGTATCGCCGAGTTCACTGGGAACAGGAGCCATCAGATAAAACTCCTTCTTCTTCCAGTTCAGCACTCCGCACTGAAAAAGCGTATACTCTGTATCCAGTATCAGCTCGAATTCTCTCCCCTGCTCCACCACTTTGAGATGCCTGCAGGTGGCGCAGGTCTTCATCTGGTTCAATGCCATTCCTCATCGGTCTAAATCATCGAGATCCTGCAGCATGGACTGAAGAATCACCTTGATTCTCTCACTGATCTTTATCTTCTGCTGCTTGCTGGCGCGCTTCTGCTGCAAATCTTCAAGACCTTTGTACAGCTCTTTTAGCTCTTTGAGCAGATTCGCCCTTTCCATCCTTTACCGCCTTTCCTGTCATCAACAGCTTGTCTGCCACAATCCGGCACAGTTGCAGCTTCCGGTTCAAACCTCGGGCAGATAGCGCTATTCCCCATCGATTGCGCGAGCATCACAGATGCCTGCCCTCGCCGTTTTACCTCCGGACTCGCTGAGATACTGTGAAAAGCTGATGCGCAGCTTTTCACCGTTCACCCTCTTGAACGGGACATCCGGGGTCACTGCCAGGTAAGAGGCCAAATCGTGCAGACCTGTATATATGATCGTTCCACGAGTCTCCTCTGCAATGACTATCCTTCCCCTGTATACTCCTTTCGGAGGAATCAGCTTTTCCCTGTCGCACTCGAGCTCCCACAGGGACTGGGACGTCTCTCTGCCTGAGTGACGGAAGGAGCAGCTCAGCGAATATGCGCTGCCAAGCAATACAGATGCTTTTTCGACATTGCCCTCTGAGATGCACTTTCTTATCAGGGAGCTGCTCACCACTTCGCCACAGTGGAGAACCGGCTCTTCGATAAAGACCGATATGCCGTGCATTGCGCCCAGCTCCTTCAGCATTTCAGCATCGCCCTCAGCATTGAAGCCGAAATGATAGTTTGTGCCAGCCCACAACGCCCTGGCGTTCATCCTTTTTGCAAGCATATCTCCGACAAAATCCGCCGCACCCGTCTCTCTGAACGACTCTGTGAAATCCGTCCAGATGAAATAATCCACACCGAGCCCGGAGACGAGCTCTATCTTCTCTTCAAATGTGGATAAAAGCCTGGGCCTGTTATCAGGGATCGTTATCCCCTGCGGATGGTCGCTGAACGTAAAAAAAGCGCTTTTGATTCTGCGGGCTGCTGCAAATTTTACCGTTTCATCTATGAGCTTCCGATGACCGATATGAATGCCGTCGAAGAAGCCCAGTGATAAGGCGAGCCCCTCGCAGGGAGGCACAAATCCGTGCATTTCCACTATTTCCACCGATTACACCTCACCTTGCGGCGTGATGATGACAGAGGAGCCATACTGTCACCAGAAACAGGGTTGAAAGGAGGAGCTGTCACAAGACATTCTCTACTGCCATCCCGGGTGGAAGAGCTCAATGCGAGATAATGATGGCGTCGAATCCATCCTGCTTGAGCTTGCCGGCCTTGTCCTGTGCAGACTCCTTCGTGTCGACCTTCTCCATCTTGACCTTATAGAACTCCCTGTCGCCTTCCTTGATCTTTTCGACTTTGGCTTTATAGCCCTTCTGCTTCAGATCGGTCATCATCTTGTCTGCGTTCTCAGGGTTGGAAAAAGAACCCATCTGCACATCGAAGTTGCCGGCCTCCTGCTTCTTGTCCTGCGAAGCCTCTTCCTTCTTCGCAGGCTCTTTCCTGCCTGTATCTGCAGACGGAGCTTTAGTTCTGGCTGCCTCAGGAGATGCCGCCTTTGTCTTCACAGGCTCAGGAGTGGCAGTCTTGGTTCTGCTGCTCTCAGGCACCGTTTCCGCCGGCTTTGTAGTTTCTCTGACAGGCTGAGCCGATGGCCTGGCTGCCTCAGGCGCCGATTTCGTGGCGGACTGCGCTGGAGTTGCCTGATCCGCCGATGGAGTATCCTTTGGGCTCTCAGATGGCTGTCTGTCGGCCGGAGATGCAGTCTCGTCAGGTTTGGCCGCACCTTTCTGATCTTTCACTTCTCCTGACTTGTCAGGCAGAGCCGGCGGCCTGGCGGCTTCATCAGCCTTCAGCTCCTGCTCCTTGCCCAGAGTCCTGATGGCCTGGTCGTCGATACCAGGTATCGGATCGTCTATGTTCCTGAAATCAGGGACGTTCAGATCGGAGCTTTCCTCTTTTTCCTGATCAGATCCGGTGACCTTTCCCTGCCTGTCAAGGCTGACGACAGCCTTGTAGTTCCTGGGCTTCTCACCGGGCAGGCTCCTGTCGTCTGACAGCGCAGCCTGCTTGCCTATTATCTGTGTCTCCACAAAATAATGGCCTGCCCAGCTCCCTGTGACAAGGGAAGCCCAGACGATTACTATGGTTATTACCAGAACCTTTATCCAGAAACTGTCCTTTTCGACTCTCTCTTCTATTACCTTTTTCTTTTTATCGTCCATTGCAGAACCCCCTTACAAATATTGAGACAGAGAAGCAGAAAAATAGCGAAACATGGCCAGGCCTGACTGCACCTGCTCCCTGCGCTCAATAAGAAGAACAGGTTTTATATTCCACATGATCGCCCGTTTTCCTTTTTCATGCATCATATACCACAGTTCTGGCCAGAGTTATTCCATAGATACATGATGCGCCACCTTCTCTGAGGACTCCGGCACAGATATGAAAAGTTGCTCCCGTAGTCATTATGTCGTCAACGAGGAGTATTTTCTTCCCTTCCAGCCGGGTCTTTTCAGAGATTGCGAAGGCGCCTTCGAGAGAGGCAAATCTGTCCCTTCTTCCGAGATCTGCAAGGAAATCCGTATGCCTGACCCGCAAGAGCTCTGATTCCATTACAGGCAGGGATAGAAGGGAGGCCAGCGATCTCGCGAGCAGCGCGGCCTGATTATAACCTCTCGAGAGCTCCCTCGCGCGGTGGAGTGGAACAGGGACGACAGAGTCTATTGAGATGCCTGCCATCTCTACCGTAAGTCTTTCATGGAGAAGCTCTCCGAAAACTCTGTGCAGGCCCGATACTCCGTGATATTTAAAGTCATGAATGGCTTTCCTGATAGCGCCGTCATAGATGAACAGAGACCAGGCCCTGTCATAGGCGGGATGGAAATCGCTGCACCTCGCACACAGAGGCGCGGCTTCGGAGGTCTCGACAGGGGCGGAGCATACGCTGCACAGAGGCGGCCTGAGAGGCTGGAAAGATTTGCGGCATGTCCGGCAGAGGCCCGAACTGTCAAGATCGCCGCAGAGCAGGCACTGGGGAGGAAAGATCAGATCCACTATGCTGTTTATCAGTGACTTGATAGGCTCTGACATATCCAGCCCGCCTTCGCGCATTATTTTCTGTCTCTCAGCACCACCTGCAGAACAAACAGGGGAAGAACAAGCATCCTCTTCCATCGCCAGGGCTGGAGATAAAGACGGTACAGCCATTCAAGCCCGAACCGTATCATCCATTTCGGAGAGCGCTTCAGCTTGCCTGACAGCACGTCGAGGCTACCGCCTACTCCTATGCCGACAGGCACGCCGAGCTCGCCCCTGTGCTCCCTGAACCAGTATTCCTGCTTCGGAGAGCCGAGAGCGATAAAGAGCACATCCGGAGAGGCTTCTCTTATCTTCCTTATCATCTCGCCATCGTCTTTAAAAAAGCCGTGGGAGATTCCAGCCACTATCATATCCGGATAGCGCTTCTTCAGATTGCCGACTGCCTCTTCGGCCACACCCTCTCCGGCCCCCAGAAAATAAAGTCTCCACCCCTTCCGGCCCGAAAGCGAGCAGAGCCTCTCCAGTATCTCTATGCCGGCGACCTTCTCACTGACGGGAACTCCCTTTCTCCTGAGGGCCCATACGATGCCTACCGCGTCAGCGCAGACCAGATCGCATCCGTTCACCACCGAGATGAACTCGCTGCTCTTCTGGGCTGCCATCACCATCTCAGTCCCGAGCGTGATTACCATTCTGGGTTCGCGCTCTTCGATAAACCGCTCAATCGTGGCGATCGTCTCCTCAAAGGTAAATGGATGAACCTTTACTCCCAGAATGCTGCTCTCTCTTTCCATCTCGAATCCTTTCCCGGACAGGCTGCTGTCGCTATTGCCTCAATCAGGTTATCTGCAGCATAATGGAATTCTTCCCGCCGTTGTTTTTACCTCCCTCATCTACTATAAAAAAGCACTGTCGAAACCGATATTATTGACAAAAGGGCAGGAAGGTGAGATTTCCGGAATCGGAGCAGACATAGAGGAATCCGCTGCAGCTGATTGAACTACTATTCAGGATTACCTTCAGGCCCTCCTGATATTTTGACATTACAGGAGGGAATTATGATTAGTTTCTGCAAGAGCGGCATGCTCGTGCTGGAAGACAGCAACGGCGTGCTTCATTATATCGATCCAAACCACTCACTCAGGGATGTGGCAGCCTATATCTGGAAGAACGAATCGCTGAATCAGTATAAGGTTGAATCCCAATGCGCGGATTTTTCAGGCAGGCGCACTAAATACATCGACAAGGCGCCTGAAGACCTCCACAGACTCAGATTCAGATCGGTGCTGAAAGAGGATACATACTTCGAAGACTTCTCATGCGCGCAGAGCTCACCGGTAAAACTGCATAAATGAAGCAAATGTAGAAAGCCTCTTCACGATTTCAGGTAGTAAAGAAACCGCACAAGCTGAAGAAAAACGACAGTAACAGAAGAAAGAATATTGCCGTGACGGGATTCCAGCGCGCATATGTCACACATGACATCGCAGTCGGAAGAAACAACAGAAAAGTGAGCACAAAGATGACAGATGCCCTCTTGAAGTTCGCGCTCCTCAGGGCCAGGAACTGAAGAGGGCTCCCGAAGGTCATGGAGAACCTGTTCTGCCATACCTGAGCTGGAGTTGGAGCCGGCGGAACGGAGACGTGAACTTTTGGAGCCGCAGTAGATGAAGCAGCAGAAACTGAAACGGCAGAGGCAGATATCGCCGGAGCCGGGCTCTGCGGCGGAGCCATTGCCGAAGGCGTGGACGGCTGACGGCTTGAGAGCCCTCTTGAAGAAGCGCGCAGCGCGAAAAGCATGTCCGCCGCGGAATAGAAGCGGAAGAGCGGATCCATCATAGTAGCCTGCGCTATTATCTTCGACGTATTCATCGACACAGAGCTGTTGAGCGACGAGACCTCCGGGAAATGAAAGGGCGTGTCCATGGGATCCTTGTCGGTCAGCAGCACATACATCGTGACGCCCAGTCCGTAAATGTCTGTTCTCGGCTCTGACTGCCCCTTCCCGTAATACTGCTCAGGCGCGGCATATCCGGGCGATCCAAGAGCCACCGTGTCTGTGCACTGCCCCTGCCTGTAATACCGCGCAATCCCGAAATCCACGAGCTTCACGGAGCCCTGCAATGTCTCGATTATGTTGGCGGGCTTTACGTCTCTGAATATAATCGGCGGGTACTGATTGTGAAGATATCGGAGCACTTCGCATATTGTGCTCCCCCATGCGAGCACCTTCTGCTCCGGCAGCGGGCCCTGGTTCTCTTCCAGGATCTGCAGCAGGCTCTTTCCATCTATGAACTCCATCACGAGATAAAGATTTCCATTCTCCTCGAAAAAATCGATTACCTTTGGAAGGTTTGGATGGCTGAGTCCCTTCAGTATGTTTGCCTCGCGCCTGAACAGGTGCTCATACTGCTTCTTGTCCACAGAAGCATTGGCGGCGCAGCACAGCTCCTTGAGTGCTCTTATCGAGCCGTCCTGTCCATCGTGGACCTGATAGACAACACCCATTGCTCCGCTTCCGATGACATTGAAGATCGTATAGCGCTGCTTGAGTACTGAATTGAGCGGCAGGGTGTTAACAGCCACTAGAACTCATCGTCCTTTGCCCAGATGTCTTCCAAGGGAAGGGTGAATGAAAACGTGCTCCCCTGCCCTACCACGCTGTCGACAGAGAGGGTACCGCCGTGGGCTTCTATGATGTACTTGGCGATGGCCAGTCCCAGTCCCCTGCCGCTGGTCTTCGTACCGTTATGATCCTGCTCGACCCTGTAAAACCGCTCAAAGACCCGGGACCTCTCGTTTTCAGGGATTCCGATCCCCATGTCGGCGACGCTTATTCTCACTTCCTTCGCGTTCAGCATGGCTCCTATGGTAACCGTGCTGCCTGCATGCGAGTACTTTATCGCATTGTCTATGAGATTTATAAGAACCTGTCGGATCCTGTCTTCATCAGCGCTTATTACAGGGAGCTTCTCCGGAATGTCCTCCTTAACGATGATATCGCACTTTCTGGCCACAGGCTGAAAAACATTGACAGTCTGCTCGAGAAGGGCCGACAGGTCTGTCTCCTTGAAGCGGACCTGGATCTGTCTTGCGTCTATCATCGAGAGATCGAGCAGATCGTTTATCAGACGCTCCAGACGATGGGCCTCATCGTTGATGATCCTGAGGAACTTGCCGCAGAGAGCCTGATTCTCCATCGCTCCTTCAAGGAGAGTCTCTGCATAGCCTTTGATGCACGTCAGAGGCGTTCTGAGCTCGTGGGAGATGTTGGAGATGAGCTGAACATTGACCTTTTCTATGTCCGCCCTCAGAAGGGCCTCCTTGTGAGTCGCGTATATCAGCTTTTTAACCGTGAACTCCGGGTCGGGGCTTATGACGGCATAGCCTGTATACAGATCGACCTTGTCCCTGAGCCCCAGCTTCTGGGCCTTTTCCTTGATAATGGTGCGCAGCTTCTGAGCGATCCTCGACGAGATGAACTTGAGATCGCTGTGCGTAAACTTCCTGTTGACTCTCTGCCCCTGCGGATTCGGCAGCGACATAAGGAACAGCACGAACTGCGCCGGCGCGTCCGGACAGACAGCCAGCAGATCCTCCTGCCTGCAGAACTTGATCTTCTGCTTCTTCATGGTTCTTCCGATCACATGCAGAAGCTTGTCGCAGATCTCCTGGCCGCATCCCTCTCTTACATCGTGATAGCCGAGCACCTCGAAGAAGAGATATCCTATCTCCTTGCCCTGCTCCAGATGCTCCTCTATCCTCGGGTAAAGCGATGTCAGTATGGGCAGTCCTGTAAGAGGATCAATTGTTGCTCTGTGTACCATTGCGGTTTCATCCCCTCTTCCGCTGAAAGGCTCATGAGCCTGCCATGGGCAGAGTCACGTTGAACTTTGAGCCTTTTCCCGGTGTGCTCTCAACAGATATGGTGCCTTTGTGCTCCTCTATTATGTCCCTTGTTATTGAGAGCCCCAGCCCGGTTCCACCGAGCTCAGAAGATGGACCTTCCTTGACTCGATAAAATCGTTCGAAAATTTTTTCCAGATGCTCCGGCGGAATTCCGATGCCGGTGTCGATTATGTTAACCCGAAGGTATTTATTCTCGTCGCGCGCCTCTATCGTGACTTCTCCCTTCTTGAGAAGCCCTGTGAACTTAATCGCATTGTCAATCAGGTTGATGAAGACCTGCTTAATCTTGTCTTCGTTGACGAGCACATAGGGAAGATCGTCAGGAACGCATACGTTCAGCCTGATATTGTTCTGCTGGGCAATGGGCATCAGAACGTGGACTGCGTCATTTATTACAGTATGGATCGGAACAGGCTTCACCTCGAGCTTCTGCTGGGCACCGCCTACAGTCGCCATCTCGAGCATCCCCATGATCAGCCTTGTCATCCTGTTTGTCTCTTCATTGATCACCTGCAGAAACTTCCGGCTGATCTCGGGATCTGAATAATAGGCTCCCTCCAGGAGCGTCTCCACATATCCCTTGATCGATGTCAGAGGCGTTTTCAGCTCATGAGAAACTGTGGACACATAGTTGTTGACGGCCTTCTCTATTCGGGAGAACTCTGAAAGGTCTCTCAGGATGGCGATGGCCCCGATCAGCTTCGAGTCGTCCCATCTGGCGGGAAAAACCTTGATCTGAAACAGCCGGTCGTGAGGGAAGAGTATTATCTGCTCCCGCGTCTTGGCTTCAGCTTCTTTCACTGCAGCCATGATTATCCTGTTGAACTCTGAGAAACGGATTATCTCCCAGATTTTTTTCCCCAGCGCATGCTTCTCCGTGGTTTCGAAAACTTTTTCGGCCACGGCGTTGAAAATAATTACCTTCCCATCCTTGTCGATGGCTAACACTGCGTCGTTGATATTTTCCAGAACTATATCCTGCAGCCCGCTTCTGATGCGACGCGGCATCTACTCTTTCTCCTCATACTGGAATTTATAGCCAATTCCATGGACTGTCTTGAGGAACCTCGGATTGGCAGCGTCTTCCTCGATCTTCTGCCTCAGCCTTCTCATATGAACATCGACAGTCCTCGTATCTCCAAGATAGTCATATCCCCACAACTGCTCCAGCAGGAAGTCTCTCGTAAATACCTTCCCGGGATTCGTAGCGAGGAGCTTCAGCAGATCGAACTCCTTTGGCTTCAGATCGACTTCCTCGCCCTTCAGCCTGACCTCGTGCTTGACCAGGTTGATAGTCAGATCTTCGAAGACCAGCTCGTCCTTCTCTTCAGTCTTGGAGCTGGTTCGTCTCAGCACGGCCTTGACCCTTGCGACAAGCTCGCGCGGGCTGAAAGGTTTCGTGACATAATCGTCGGCTCCCAGCTCCAGGCCCAGTATCTTGTCTATCTCTTCGCCTTTCGCAGTCGCCATGATAATCGGTATCTTGGTCTCTTTCCTGAGAATACGGCATACTTCAAGACCTCCCTGTCCAGGGAGCATTATGTCGAGTATTATCAGATCAGGCCTGTCCTGCTTGGCAATGTTCACAGCTTCGAAGCCATCGTAGGCGCTGAGAACTTCGTAACCCTCTTTTTCAAGGTTGTATTTCAACAACTCTACAATGTTTCTTTCATCATCGACTACAAGTATCTTTTCCTTAGCCATCTCTTCTCCATCCCCCTCCTCGACATATTATAGGGAAAACTCGAACCCTCAGGCATGCAAAAGCGCTATGGTCGCTGCCATCCTCCCTGTGATGCGCCTGTCTCTCCTGTAAGAAAAAAACAGCTCATCGTTGCATGCGGTGCACAGCGACGCTTTTACAACATTTCTCTCCGGAACACCCTTCGACAGTATGAGCCTTCTGTTGATCTCCCAGAGGTCTATATGACACTTATTTGCTGTTGTAACCATCAAATCCTTCCATTCTCTGAAAGTCTCCACGAACTGAGAGGCGACATCCTCATCAACGGCGAAGCAGCAGGGGCCGATTGAAGGAGCGATGGCAAAGAGACAGTTCTCCATATCGCTTCCATATTCCCGCTTCATCGCGTCAATCGTCTCTCCCACCACATTGCCGACGGTGCCTCTCCATCCGGCGTGCACGAGGCCGATGGCCGGCCTGGCCCGATCGATAATGAATATCGGAACACAATCCGCATAGAACACTGAAAGCTGCAATCCGGCCAATGAAGTGACAACTGCATCGGCTTCGATGAGATCCGGCCTGGGAACACCGAACGGGTCCGCAGAGGAAGCTCCTTCCTTCAGAACGTGCACATCTTTCCCATGCACGAGATCGATCGATTCCCTGGGGACATATCCGAATATATCGCCGAGAAGCTCTCTGTTCCGCCTCACCAGCTCGATCTGATCGCCTGATGTGCGGCCCAGATTGAGTGAGCTGAAGGGCCCGCCGCTCAAGCCTCCTTTCCTGGTGGTGAAGCCATGTGTCACCAGCCCTGTGGCCTCGAGCTCTTTGAAGACCACCCACGAAATCCCGTTCTTTTCCTTTATCACATAACTCTGCTCTTCTTTCATCTGCAATCCTTTCCCGCAGCACCTGGCTGCCTGTCCTGCATCTGCTCCTCTGTCATTTTGAATCGATCTGTCCTGCCTTCCTTATATGCGCCCACGGCAGAGCTCTCCCGATCTCCTGGCGGTTCAGATACCTGTCCTCATCAATCCTGCACTTCCTGAGGCATTTTGTCCAGCTCCTGTATGAGCTCAGCTTCCAGGCTTGTGAAAGGACATTTGACAGAGCCCGGTCGCCCCTTGCGAGGAGAGCCTGGATGTGAGACCATCCCGGGCTTTCAAAGTTAGCCTTTATATCCTTGGGAAGATCGCGGTGTAACTCACTCATCCTCTCCTCGATCAGGGATACGGGAGCCGTCTCTTCCCTCTCGAGAGGAGTTCCCGCCTTGGGAATGAACTGATTGATCGACAGGGAGACCCTGCAGGAGCTCTTTCCCCGGATTATCATCTCCCTTACCTTTTTTACCATGGCGATTGTCGCTCTGATATCATGATCCCGCTCACCTGGGAGTCCGGTCATGAAATAGAGCCGCAATACTGTTATTCCCTTTTTGAAGGCCAGCGAGAGGGCGCTGTAGATATCGTCATCGCTGATTCTCTTTTTCAGGCTCATTCTCATCTCTTCACTCCCTGATTCGGGAGCTATCGTCAGTGTCCTGTTGCCCTGATCGTCTATCACATCGAGGAGATGCTCCTCTATTCTGTCTATCCTCATAGACGAAAAGGTGGTAAAAAAGCTTCTTTCCCGAAGATACTGCATAATCTCCCTTATTTCAGGGTGGCAGTTGACAGAAGCGCCGATCAGCCCTATGCGCCTTGCTTTTTCCGGAATGTCTTCGAGAGTGTCCCTTATATCTGAAAAAGGCCTGGCCCGGAAGTCTCCGAAAGAGTTGCCTACGACACAGAAAGTGCATCTGTACGGACAGCCCCTCATTATTTCCATCAGCACGGTGCTGCTGAATTCAGTGTCAGCCGTTATGACAGGGGAATGAAAATAGGCCGGTGAAGAGCCACCTGCTATTATGAATGGACCTCCATCCGCTGTGTTCCCAGCCTCCGATGAGTCCCGGCCCTTCGGCCTGTGGATGCAGGGCACATAAACTCCCTTTACCTGTGAAAGCTCTCTCAGAATGGATTCTCTCGGCTCACATATCCTCTCCTTCAGGATCCCGCCCAGCTCAGGGAGCACGTGCTCACCTTCGCCGAGCACGAAAAAATCGACAAAGTCAGCGAGAGGCTCAGGGTTCAGGTATGTAATCGCTCCTCCTGCCATTATCAGGGGATGGCGCTCGTCCCTGTCTGCCGACATGACAGGCAGGCCTGACATGCTGATCAGCTTCACCACATTAGGGAAATCCAGCTCATATGAAATCGAAAAGGCCATCACGTCAAAATCGTGAAGAGGAGTCTGTGTCTCGACAGTCCTCAGGTCCGAGTGCTCCACTATATGACGGATGTATGCCGGATCGGGAAGGAAAGCCCTCTCGCATCTGAATCCCAGGCTCTGTCGTAATAACCCGTAAACGGAAAGAAAACCGAGGTTGGACATGCCTACGTGATAAGTGTTTGGATACACGAGTGCCCATGAGAGGCCTCCGCCTCCGGCCAGGTGTCCGACTGCCACCTCCCCGTCGAGAAGCTTCCTGGCGTGGAGAATCCATTGCCATTTCATTGCTGTCGTTACCTCCCTCATTCCATGATTCAAGGATCCGGCCTGCAAATCCCCCTGCATGCCGGTCATTTCGGGCAGGGTTCAAGTGGCCAGGTGGTCGAGGGAACCAGGGAAGGAAGAAATCTTCTGATCTCTTAAATGTTGTGGTGATCAAGTGGTCAATGTGAAGCAATTCTCTTTCAATCCAACGACCCATTGATCCCTGGATCTCTCGATCTCTGAAATACACAGGAAAACTCGATCCGAACAGGGCAGGCGGGGCCATTGACTTGGGATTGTCTTTGATATACTATATAGGGTAATTACTGTCCGGCAGGAAGTCAATGACGATAAGGGTCAGAGTTGCAGTTGTTCTGCTCAGGGATTCAAAGATTCTGATGGTTGAGCACCAGAAGGATGGAAAGACCTACTGGCTGCTGCCAGGCGGGGGCCTCAACTATGGGGAGAAGATCGAGGAATGCGCCCGCAGGGAGATCAAGGAAGAGACCAACCTCGACATATCGATAGGAACGTTTCTTTTTCTGTCTGAGAGCATCGCGCCAGACGGATCGCGGCATAATCTGAACCTGTTCTTCCTGGGAGAGATACTGGGTGGAGCTCTGAAAGTGGGAGATGACGGCAGGCTCAAAAGCGTGGCGTTCAAGGATTTCGAAGAACTCGACACAATCGAGGTGCACCCTCCCATGGGGAAGCTTCTCAAGCAGGTTCTGATGGACGGCAGGATTAGAGGGCTCGAAAGCAGTGAGAAATTCCTGGGCAATATGTGGACTTCCTGAGATGCGCGACGCTGCGCGCAGTGCAGTGCTCCCCTTCAACCTGCCTGGCCGGCCTCAGATTCTGTTGAAATATATTCTCTTTACCTTGTGAATCGTGTTCTCATCGGCGAGAAACCCTATGTAGTTCGGATCGTATATTATATTCACATACCGCCCGTTGTTTATCGAGATCTTTCCCGAACCCTTCGCAGAGCCTGGATCCTGCTTTCCCGGATTGCCGCCATATGCCACCATGGCTCCCTGAATCGTAAGCGACCCTGAGGCAAGGTCTGAAGTAAAGTTCTTCCACGTGTATACAACGCCTTTGACCTTTGAATCAGAAGCGCTTATGTCCTGCCATTGCGGCGACACCGGCGAGATAATCCTGTAGGTTTTATAGTATCCATAGCCCTGCTCGACAATCGTGTTCTTCGTCAGAAGCTTCGTGGCAATCTGCCTTGACTGCGACAGATCATATGAATACTTCGCGCTGAGGGCATCTTTCAGCATCATCGTCCGTCCTCCATCTGCGCTGATCTGGACGTACATCAGATTCCTGACAGCGTAGCTCACAGAATAGGTCGTATCGCCGTAATACCTTATGTAGTTGGAAATCGCCTGGCGCAGGTATCCGGAAGGATCATCACACACTTCCGTTGCTGACATGGGCATGATGTCTATGTTTCCTCTCGAATATATTGCCAGTCCGCTGTCCGGATCCGGCATCAGCTCGCTCCTCCCTTCGAAGCCGAGATCATCTCCCACGACAACGGGGCCTGAACCTGACAACTCACCTCTGACTTTGACCTTGCCGCTCGAGCAGAGCGACGTCGTGACGGAAGCATCAGTGCTCTCGTTAAGAAGGAATTTGGGTCTCGCCGTGGCGCTCTTCACATAACTCCCGGCTTTGCTGTCCCAGTCATAGCTCACTATGGCCAGCGACTTCACGCTGCTGTTTCCTTCGCCGGCGGTTCTCACTCTCGTGGATGTGGAAGTTGTGATCGTGAGATCGCCGGGCTTCACGTTGACCCCGTTGCCTGAAACCTTGATATCCTTTCCACTCAGCAGGGATGAGCTGCTCTCATTGAAGGGGATACTGCTCCCTGTTGGAGCGAATTCATCTGTGTATTCTTCAGGAAAATAGCGGAGCGAGTATGTTCCGCTTTCGTCTTTGTTTTCCATGAATGCATAAACGCCAGCCTGTATCGACGCATTGTATTTACTCTCACCCTTGTCTGGATCGCCGTATTTGTCCATTATCTGCTCCCATGTGATCTTGGGAAAATCCTTTTTGGAATCCTTTCCCACCTCCGCATTGATGCCGAATTCAGTCTGGTTCGACGATGTCACCTGCATCCCGTTGATGCTTATCCTGTTCTTTGCTATCGCCTTTCCTGACGATATGTCCATGACCTTTTTGCCTGTTCCTGTATCGGAAATGGTTATTGCATCGTTGCATCTGATGACAGGATTATCGCCGGCCGCATGGGTGATGAGAAGTTTGGAGGTCGGATCTGCCATCTTGAAGTCCATATCGCCTGAAGAGATTGTGACAGCAGGCACATAATCTGAGTAATCCGTTATGAATATTGCTTCCAGATATGTTCTGATGCCCTTCGAGCGGCCTTCCACGACTACATACAGGGAGTTCCTTGGTATCGAGCGCGTAACGCCGTCGAGACTTATCTTGATCCTGGATTCCTCATCGTCCGGCTCCTGATAAAGAAGATTGTATGAATAGTACTTCAGAGGGTTTCCATCCATGTCTGTCGTTGCAGTCAGTGGCTTGCCTTTCTCTGTATTCGCAAATGCTATGTAGAACTCGGCCTCACCGCCGTTCATCTTTCCGTATGCCGCATTGCTCTGCTTTCCTCCACGAGCCGAATAGTTCTCTTCGACAGTGATACCGCCGGCATTCAGCGGCAGGGCGGTGCTATTCCCTTTCCAGTTGCAGTTCAGCGAGATCATGTGCTCTACATATTCAAGACCGGCGTATGCTGCCCAGTACGATTTCTGTTCGAGGCTGTAGTTACCGGCAAAATACATGCCTGTCTTGAGATCGCCGACGATAATTGAGAGAAGCATGACCAGCACAATCACCATTATCAATATTGTTATGAGAATGATGCCTTTTTTTGCCTCTTTCATGTCAGATCTCCCTATATCTCCTTATTCTGAGGCTGTGAACACCAGATAAACCTGTTCACGAGATTCTTTGCAATCTCACTGTCCAGTGGAGTGCTGCCGATTCTTATCTGATTCTGCGCCTCCAAGATCCTCAAGACTGAGAGCTTGATATAAACGTGCTTTGAATCCTTCCTGGCATCCAGTTCCAGCACATTGGTTCCCACCGGCTTGACGAAGAGTATATTTCCCTCGCTCTTCGCGTCACCGGCTGTCAGTGTGAAGGTCAGAAACCTTTTCACATCTGCGTCGCTGTTGATGGCGTTTGGATCGTTTATGTCCTTCCTTATAAGAAACTTGTGAGGGCAGATCATGTCCCTGTCTGTCATGGAAGGCGAGCACGAGTCTTCCGCCGGTCTTATTGTATAGTATATAATGCATCGCTTCCACACAGGATAGCCTTTATTGTCGCAGGACGGGTCTCCATTCAAGTCGATATTCGTCTTGAACGCAATCCATCCCTTGTCCTTCTCTATGCCACACCTCACCGTTTCGATATCGCTCTTTATCATCTCCTTTTCGATATTGTAGCTGAATCTGAGAAATGTCCTGTGAACCTCATCGCGGGCCTCGGCCGCCCTCCAGTTCTTCAGAAACATGTTGAATATGGCAAATGCCACTATCATTAGAATCATGAACATGGAAATGCCTACCATCATCTCCAGCAGTGTGACTCCTGCATAGTGGGCAATATATCCGGCCTCGGCACCATCCCTTTTCTTTTGTTTCTTGGTTTTTCCGGGCATTTCTCCTCTACTGACCCTCAGTCCCAGTTGTTTCCTCAGGCTCCTCTTCCTCATTCATCATTGTGGATATGGACGTGTACAGCTTGCCGTAGCCTTCTCTGTATTCATACTCGTTGCTCCACCAGAAGACTTTGGCCTCGACCTTTTTCAGCCTTGGAAGGAGACTGACCACATCAATCTTGTATTCGAAGTGGATTCCCTCAGAGTAAATCTCTCCCATCACCTTGCCTTCCGAAGGTCTCGGGTTGTTGTAGATATAGCTCGACATCAGCTGTCCTGCCACGAGCGAGCCGGCAGAGAGGTCCACGAGCTTCTGGCTGCTCCGCAATGTGAACGCCATGACAGAGAAGAGCACGAGTATCGTGATATTGAGAAAGAAAAGAGAGATCATCAGCTCGATGAACGTCACACCTGAGCGATGCCTTCCAATCGAAGGTCCTGCTGAAATATGAAGCATAGCCATGCAACTTTCTGACAGCGGTCACAGATTCTCAACGATCCGCCTCAGGCTGACAGGCCGGTTCCCGGAAATTCAAACCAGAGCTTCGGACAGCCATTGCCTGGAGCTCCCCTGAAATCGGGCTTCGCCCTGTTAATCACCCTCATTACTATTGTACTAGAATAGCAGAGTTTCTTCAAGAATCCAGGGACAACCATCGGAACTAATATTTCCAGATAGTGATCAAGCGGCCGAGTGATCGAGGGAAGGAAGAAACATTTTGATCTCTGAGTCTCTTGATCTCTCGAGCCCTTCATCCCTTTGATTTAGTGGAATATACCGTGTTCAGCTTCCAAGCTTGATGATTACCTGGTAGAGGGGCAGCATTACCGAGATAACTGTCAGGAAGATCAGAACGCTCATCACGACTATCATAATCGGCTCAATCAGAGTGACATATCTCTGAAGCCTGTTCGTCAGCTCCAGCTCGTACAGCAGCCCGGCCTGCCTCAATGTCTCAGTGAGCTCTCCTGAGGCGACGCCTGCTGCGACGAGATGTATGACGTGAGGAGGGATGATCCTGTGTATCCTCAGCGCATCGTCGATCTCGACACCTTCGTGGATATCGTTTATTATCACCCTGAATAGGCTGTCTTTCAGGAAATCATTGGCGCAGACGTTGGATGTTATTAGAAGGGCATCCTGTATCGATATCCCGTATTTGAAGAGAAGGCTCAGAGTCCTGCAGAATCTCTCGACAAAGAGAACCCTGTTGATCCCCCCGAAAACCGGGAGATAGAGCTTGAACCTGTCATAGTTGAACTTTCCTATCGGCGTTGAGATATAGTACTGCATCTGCATCAGTATGATTATCGTTGCTGCGATGAAAGCCACTACATAGAGCGGATTGGTCATCAGATCGACAATGAATACCATCAACTTCGTAAAAACAGGGAGCTCGACCTTCAGCTCCAGCAGGACGTTTATTATCTGGGGAAAGATATAAAGGAATATGATGCCGTTCAGTATGAAAGTGAAGATGAACACAAAGAGAGGATATGTAAGAGCCGCTATTATCTTTTTCCTGAGCGCGTTCTCCTTCTCCAGATCGGCGCTCAGCTCGCTCATCGTCTCCTGCAGCCTCCCTGTATTCAGTCCCATCGCTACGAGGCTCACATAATGAGGCGAAAACACCTTGGGGAACCTGGCCAGGACTTTTTCGAGGCTCTTCCCCTGCTGTATCTGAACGTTGATCTCGTAGAACACGTCGCAGAGAGGGCTGCCGCTGCCGGCCGATGAGATGACAATTCTGAAGCCTTCACTGATCGGTATTCCTGCTTCCAGTATTGTGGCGAGCTGCCTTGTCGCGACGGCCAGATCCTCGAGGGAAGGCTTCCTGCCGAAAAGGCGGTTCCAGGAAGATCTAAGCGTTCGCGGCGGTTTTAGCGTTTCTGCGTCACGAGTGACGCCCTGGGAGGCCTCGGACGCCGACGCGACATAGCTCCTGATCTCGGCTACTTCCAGAGCGGTGAGCCCCTGAGCTTTGAGAGAGTCAAGAAGGGCCTTCTCATCATTTGATTCAAGAACTCCCCTGACTCTTTTACCTTCTTTGTCGATTGCCCTGAACTGAAATTGAGGCATTGCCCACCGGTACATCATATATAAGCAGGCCTGCCGCAAGCCGATCCGATTGCCTGCCGTAGCGATAAGAGAGACCTATGGTATTTCTTGAAATGAATGTCCATTCCTGCTCTTTCCGGCTATCTCTCTGAACTTCCGTGCATAAAAATACCGAGCCTGCCGGATGAGTCGGATGCAACATCGGCACGGAGACAGGCAGCCAAGAGAGGGGAGGGTTTATCAGACGCTCCCTCGAATTCAGCTTTCCAAAGCAGAGAGTGGAGCACCGAATATGTTCATCGAAGAAGAGATAGAAAAAGCGAGGGCGCTCAGCAGAAAGCTGGCACTGTGCCCTGATACTGCAGAGACGGCGCGAGAGACCATGCGCCTGCTCCTGGATGCGCGGGGGATAATCTCACTCGACAGGATCAACGAGGAAGCCCTCAACATTTTTATAACCAACCTGCTGATAGGCCAGGACGCAGACCATACAGGGCAAAGGGACGATGGAGATCGTCTCTCTCCTGAGGTGGTCAGCACATGGACTGACAGCTATCTGCGAATACTGACCGACTACTACTTTGCAAATACATTTTCAACCGACCTGACAGATCTTATAATTGAAAACTCTAAGAAGCACAACTTCAGAGTCGGCAGAATCATCGAGGAAGTCTATCTGAAGCTCAAAGAGCACATGAACATGAAGGATCTGTACTATTTCTCGGAAGAGCTGATGGACAACGCCGATCATTTCGTCACAGATATAAAGGTTCATCTGATCAGAGAGTACTTCAGCGACCACCTGAACTTCATAGGCATTGCAAAACGCTATTTCCAGCTTTCCGACCTGATAGGTATGAAGAAAAGGATATACGGCAAGGGCAAAATCGGCGGAAAGGCTGCAGGAATCCTGCTGGCCGAGAAGATAGTGTCACTCAGCGAGAACGGCAATAGCAGCGAGCTGGCAGAAGTCGTGTCGGTTCCGGACTTTTTCGTCCTCGGCTCCGACCAGTGCTATGAGTTCCTCATCTTCAACGGTCTACTGAGGTACAAGAGCTACCGCTACAATGGGCAATCAGAGCTGGAGTCACAGTTTGCAAAACTGTCGGAGGATTTCAGAAGAGGCAAGTTCCATCCCAGGACAAGAGCCTATTTCATCGAGATACTCGAACAGCTCGATGGCGAGCCATTCGTCGCAAGGTCGTCATCGAGGCTCGAGGACGCCATAGGCTTCTCATTTGCCGGAAAGTACAGATCCGTATTCTGCCCGAACAGGGGAACCAAGGAAGAGCAGCTCGAGATGCTCGAGAAGGCTGTCAAGGAGATATACATATCGATGTATCATCCTTCGGTGATAGCTTACATGGAGCACAACCGGCTGCTCGATTTCGAAGAGAGGATCGCGGTGCTGATACAGAAAGTGCGCGGCAGAAATGTTGAAGGCCGTTATTTCTTCCCCACCATTGCCGGTGTCGCCTTTTCAATCAATCCCTACTGCTGGAACAAGAGGCTCAGGAAAGAGGACGGCTTCGTCAGGCTCGTGATGGGGTTCGGGAGCCGGGCAGTTGACAGGACGGGAAACGATTATGCGAGGCTCGTCCCTCTGTCGGCCCCGACGCTTCGCCCTGAAGTGCATGCGAGAGATATCAGGAAATACTCCCAGCACTTCGTGGATGTCATGGATCTCGAGGACAACAGCTTCGTAACTCTTGATTTCAGCTCTGTTGCAAAGAATTTCGACGACCCCGTTCTCAATCTCTTTATCTCGCTGGACAACGGAGATCATCTGAGCGAGCCGATAGGCTTCATGTATGATACCGACAGGGCGGTCCTGACATTCTCGAGACTCCTGTCGGCGACTTCATTCGCTGCAATGATGAAAAGTCTGCTGAAGAAGCTCGAGAGACACATCGGAGGTCCTGTGGACATAGAGTTTTCGGTCGAGCCGTATATGGAAGGCGGGAAGGCGAGCTTCCAGCTCAGCCTGCTCCAGTGTCGGCGCTTCAACTGGAGGGAGGATCTGAAGCCTGCCAGGATTCCGGCAGACGTCGCCCCTTCGAAGAGGCTGTTCTATTCCATTTACGGCGTACCGAACGGAGAGATCCTGAATATAGAATACATAGTCTTCGTAGATCCGATAGCATACGACAGGCTCAGCAAAGCCGACGAAAAGAGCTCCGCCGCCAGAGTAATCTCATATCTGAACCGCGCCCTCTCAGACAAGCTGTTCATTCTGATCGGTCCGGGCCGCTGGGGGAGCAACGATATGAACCTTGGCGTGAAAGTGACGTATGGAGACATCTTTCACACGAAGATGCTGATAGAGGTCGCCTACGAGAAAGGCGGATATACTCCTGAAGTCTCGTACGGCACGCACTTCTATCTGGATCTGGTAGAAGGAAGGATCTCAGTGCTGCCTCTCTATCCCGACAGGGAGCAGTCGGTCTTTGACAGGGGATTCCTGCTTGAAAACGATAACAGGCTCGGTGAGTTTCTGCCGCAGTTCGCCGAGTTTTCAGACCTGATAAGGGTAATCCACGTTCCGGAATGCACAGGCGGTGAATACCTGCAGATAAGGATGAACAGCGAGGAAAGCACGGCAATAGGATATTTCTCCAAGGCGGAGGCTACCGAAAAGCCCAGGGACGAAATGGTGCTCCTTCCCATATAGCAGGAGGCTTTTACGTGTTCCTGGCCATTCAGGTGATTCGAAATGTAAATTTTTTGTTCATAAATAATTAAGGAATTTTTTACAACTGCCCCTAGATTTTTTTCCAGTCTGAGGTGATAAACAATCAGTGGACAGGTGAACGAAGCCGAGATACAGTTTCGCCGGGACTATTATGGAATTCGGAGGTACAGTGATGAATACATCCATGTCGTTTCAGGGAGTGGGCCAGAGACAGGATATACTGATGCAGGCGCTTCAGATGACTGCAATGAACTCAGCCCGTGGAGGAGCTCAGGCAAATATGGCGATGGGCTTCCCAAAGGACGGACTGTCATTGTCACAGGACCTCTATGAAAAGCCAGGCAGATCATTGAACAATCAGCTTCTCGGCGGCAATATGGGCTCAGTGGGCTCGAACAGCGGCATGGGAATGGTGCCGGGCTTCGGAGGGCTCTCTACACAGATGATGGGCGGGCAGCAGCAGATGATGCGGCAGATGATGCAGATGATGATGCAGATGATGATGATGATGATGCAGATGATGCAGAACAACGGAATGTGCAATCAATACGCCCAGAACGGCATGCAGAATATGAACGGACTCAACAGCCCGCTCAACATGATGGGGAACCAGGGCATGAACAACCAGGTCAACTCGTACCCCGGCAACTTCGGCAACTACTTCCCCAATATGAACGGCAACCAGAACATGAACAGCGTCATGCCCAACATGATGGGAATGATGAACGACGGCTCCCTAGGCCTGAACGGCATGAACCTCGGCCAGGGAGTGAACAGCGGCGGAGGCGGTGTATACAACCCTGCCAGCAGCTTCGACAATATAATGAGCGGATTCAACCAGGGAACTGAAGGAAACTGCTCCGCAGTAGCCACCATAAAGGCGGCGATGGATAAATTCGGAACAGGCGTGTTCGACGGCATGCAGAAGACCGAGGACGGCGGTTACAACCTGATGATGAAGGACGGAGTCGGGATAAACCTCTCGGCAGAAGAGATGCAGATAGCCGAGCAGAAGGAGAAGTTCGAAGGCAAGGGGTCCGACGAGGATCAGTATGCCACTCTCTGTTACGCAGCTATGGCGAAGAGGGCGATGATGGAGCAGAACGACGGCGCGACGAACTTCTCAGGAGCGTGCGACAGCCTCAATAACGGCGAATGGCCAAAGGATACGGCCAGATTTCTCGGCCTCGAGAACCACGTGCAGAACCTCGATGTGAACAACCTGGCGGGGCAGGACGGAATAGTGGCCTGGAGCTCAGATCACAGCATCTACCTCGACAACCAGGGCGGCAACCTGATGGCCGACAAATACGGAAGCGGGTGGAATTACAACGGCACAGACGGCTTCGGAAGGTCGATAGAAGGGGCGTTCACCTTCGTATAGACCCGGAGCATCGATAATTTCTGATAATACGCGTCCATCTCCTGGGCGCGTATTATTTTCTGTCATGCCTTGCTGCCCGATACCTGCCTGGATGGCCCCTTTCAACTGTGTCAATGTGGCTTCTCGAGACCTGCAGACACTCGTGTCGTTTCTTCCGGCTGAAAGGGGCTGAAAGCAGCCAAATCTTCATTATAAAGCGCTTTTTAGTCGATCAACTCTCAGCTTTTTGACTGAAATTATCTGCCAGATTATGATAAATATAAATTTTTTTCAGAAAAAGAAGGAGTTTTCCAGAGATATAACAAAAATATTCATTGTCAACCAAAAAAAACTTGAAAGGAGTTGGAACGCATGGCCCCGGTCAAACAGAAACCAAAGGTGATGGGAAAGAGAGATGTAATCGAGGCAATCGCAAAGAAAACAAAGCTTTCAAAGAAAGACACTGAAAGCACAATGAACGCCTTCATGGAGGTCATCAAAGAGACCCTCAAAAAAGGTATGTCAGTTCGTCTCATCCCCTTCGGCAACTTTGAGGTAAGACACAGAGCAGCCCGTACAGGCAGAAATCCTCGCTCAGGCGCAAAGATCAAGATCAAAGCGCGCAACGTTCCCGCATTCCGTCCTGGAAAAGCTCTCAAGGATGCAGTGCAGTAATTTGAATTAAACGCACCAGATTATGAGAGGCAGTGAAAACTGCCTCTTTTTATATTGATGCAACTGTTCAGTTATGACTTTCTTGTGTTAAACAGGAGAGCAGGAGAGGAGGGAGAGTAAAACAACTGATAGTAACTGCTTCAATAGAATAGTCAGGTATTCAAAATCGCTCCCCATCTCATCACGCTCCCCATCTCTCCCATCTTACACTCCAATAATCAGAATGAAACAGATGGATCCGTGATGCTTTCAGTTCACAGCCCTTCATAGAGCGGAGTGATATACGACAGGAATATGTCCAGCAGATGGGGATCGAAGTGCGTTCCCCTTCCCTCCTCGAGTATCCTCCTGGCCTTTGGGAAAGGCATGCCTTTCTTGTAAGGCCTGTCTGAAACGAGAGCGTCGAAGACATCGGCAATTGCTATGATCCTTGCCGCTACAGGTATCTTCGCCCCGGAAAGACCATCAGGATAACCCTTCCCGTCCCATTTCTCATGATGCGCCCTCACGACAGGACACAGATGCCTTAGAGGCTCAATGGGGTAGAGAATCATCTCGCTGTATACAGGGTGCATCTTCATCACCTTGAACTCTTCGTCTGAAAGCTTTCCCTGCTTGTACAGGATCTCTTTCGGGATCCTTATCTTGCCTATATCGTGAAGGACTCCCGCCATCAGAAAATCCTGATTGGCCAGAAACTGCCTTATCTTCTTCACATCTTCCTCACCTGATCCGGCAAACCGCTCATCCAGCTCGCCGATATCGCAGAACAGAGCTCCAAGACGGATCTCTTCGAGCACCTCCTTCTCAGAGATCCCCGCCTTTCTGGCCAGATTCAGCGCCAGACTCTGTGTCCTCAGCGAGTGGGAGAATGTGAACTCGCCGCTTATTCTCAGCAGCAGCAGCACGTACTGCGTGAAATACTCCTTCTTCGAGCCGTTTGCTCTCAGCTTTCTCTTGAGGAGATCCTCAAAGATAAACGTGATGAACTGATATGCCCGTGACGTGAGCCTGAAAGCCTTCCTGAGATCTGACTCTTCCAGCACCGATTCAAAAAACATCGCGTTCATGAGCTGCTGCGAATCACCATCTGCAGAGCCGGCGCCAGCCGTCACCTGAGCTTTCGAAGCCATGACAGCCTGAGTGGCCTGTATCTCTGAATTCTGATTGACATATATCTCTCTCGCCTGAATGAGCGGAGGCTGAATGTCTTCGATCTCAGCCAAGAGAGCCGGGCTCTCTCTGTGATGGCCTGAAAGCCTCTGATGACCTCTTTCTAAGCTCCCGGCCTCATGCCTCATCTCGAGAGCATTGAACTCCTCTTCGACTTCATGATTGTAAATGTCGGCTCTCTCGCCAGATTGCTCTTCAACATCTCCCTGGCCGGACATCCTCAGTTCGAGAGCGATGAGATCTTCTTCCACTGACATGATAGCCATGCTTTCGCTGATTATGCTTTCTACCTGGCCTGATGATGCCTCTGCGGCGCCTACTGCATCATCTTCACTGTCATCATCTCTCCTTCCGTTCTTCCCCTGTTCCCTCCGATCGTCCCTTCTCTTCCCCTGCCCCTCCCCGTCATTCTTTTCATCAGGTGTATCGCGCTCATTCTTCTCAGGGCTCTGACCAGATCCAGGCCTTTCATCCTTCATCTCCGGTGAGATGGACGTGGAATCGCGGCCTGTTTCATGTCCTTTTTTCTGATTCGTCTTCAGATTCGGGCCATCTCCATCGTGCATCCCTTCTCTCAGCAGCTGACTGGCTGGGCCTCCCTGCCCGGTCCCCTTATTCTCTTTTCTCACCTCTTGCTTCTGCCAGCCATCTTCATCAGAGCCGTCCCTGTCTCCGGCCTTTTCACTGCCATCATCCCGCTCGAGCACTTCCTCGCGGAGATGTTGACGTCCCCGCTGATTCCCGCCTCTCTGCCCATTCTGATTCCCGGTTCTGTCATCTTCTCTTTCTTCCGAATCCCGGGATGAACCATCCTGCTCCGCCGGATGCTCAGTCCGCTCTGACTTCTCCCTTTCAGGCCGGAATGCGCTCCTGTCGAAGGCTGCCTGTTCCCTGCCGGCCTTGCGGACGTCATCATCATCGTGCCTGCCAGCGGCTTCCCTGTCATCCTGATGCCCGACATCCTGCTGCTCCCGCTTCTGCCGGCCATGGCCCTGCTCCTGCTCCTTTCCCCTCTGCTCCTTTTTCTGCTGGCCGGAGCCGCCCCCCTCGTCTGATGAGTTCCTGTCGCCTCCGTCACCTCCATCGTCGCCGGCTGCCGCCTGCACCACAGTCGAGCTCTGCAGGCCTGAAGAACTATGATACCTGGCAGACTGCTGTGAGCTTTCACCGGACATCATCTCAGCCTGTGTATCAGGCGAGCCTTGATATGACTGGCGCCCTGAAGAAGGTGGCTTCGATTCCGAGCCTGCAGTGCCATACAGAGGAGAGGCCTGTATCTTCACATGCTGCTCTGCCGTGAGCGGGGTCTGCAGAGCCGGCGCAGTTGTTTCACCGGATGACTGCGCCTTTTCCGATTGAGGGCTTTCCCTGTCTGGAGCTGCCACATATGATGTCGACCTTTCCTTTCCAGTTATAGCGCTTTCATCTTCCCGCTCTCTTTCAGACTGCGCGATTATCTCAGCAGATGAATCAGACTGCGCTGTTCTCTCATCCCTGTCTTTTTGCGAAGAGGCGTGAATCAAAGAAGCTCCTGCAGGGGCATAATCTGTTCCGGAGTGGGCTGAAAACGGCATTGCACCTGCCTGCAGCCTTTCCCGCCAGCTCTCGCCTCCGCAAGATACAGCATGGCGGCCCTCAGATTGTCCCTGAAGACCCGTCTCACTGCCGCGCTCACCGTTGTGATGGTGATTCAACGAGCCGGGCTTCTGTGCGGACGATTCAGGGCGCATCATTTCAGACCTGACTCCGCCTTCAGCGCCTGCCGCTCTGCCATCCGGCCTGGATTTCGACGGGACTCCGACTTCCTTCGATGCCTCAGTCTTTCTTCTAACCGTATCAGTCTGGTGAGAGACTGCATTCATTTCATTTTCCTGCTTCGACGCCGCTGCCTGGTCGGGCCGGTCTCCCTGTGCAGCGGCGCTCTTGCCGATATGCGCTTTTGCGTCAGCAGGGAATTTGCCGGATATCTGACTGCTCTCACTTCTCAAATCAGACTTATTATCTGCATCTGATGAAGTGGTTTTGTTTTCGAGGGAGGGCGGCGCTGCAGAATCCTTTCCAGCCGCCGGCTGTTCGCTTCCATTATCTCCCGTCACTGCCGTCGAATAAGGCTCTTCTTTCCTGTCAGAGGCCGCTTTGCCGGCATCATCGGCATTGACAGCATCTGCAGTCTTCCCGGCTTCTTCCGGTTT